>Ga0196981_1000144_pt1 | contig 58590 bp, 59 predicted proteins | sample S3_2013CmetaG_FD_155462 | JGI IMG/M metagenome (GOLD analysis project Ga0196981, IMG submission 155462) | Soil microbial communities from Anza Borrego desert, Southern California, United States - S3_20-13C | ecosystem: Environmental > Terrestrial > Soil > Desert | place: USA: California... | reverse complement strand
GCTGGTCGTGCGCGCTGGCCGGAAAGCCGAGCAGGTTGAACGGCGGCACCACCGCCGTGCCGGCCGCCATCCCCGCCAGCAACTCCCGGCCCAGCGCCTCGGCCGCGTCCCAGTCGCAGACGTTCAGGGCGCAGTTGGCCAGCATGCCGCCGGCGTGGGCGTCGCCCGGCGACCGCGCCAGGATCTCCCGGTAGAACGGCATCGCCTCCGCGAAGCGCTTGACCTGCTGCAGCGACCCGGCAAGGTTGTACAGTGCATCGGCATAGTCAGGCCGCAATTCGAGCGCCGCCCGGAAGCAAGCGATCGCCTCGTCGGTTCGCTTCAGTTCCTGCAGTACGCTACCCAGATTGTTGCGCGCTTCGGCATGGTGGAGGTCGATGGCGATCGCATGCTGATAGCAGGCGATCGCTTCGTCCATGCGCTTTTCGCCGTGCAGGGCGCTGCCGAGGTTCGACCATGCCTCGGCATAGTCAGGCTGCAAGCGTATCGCCTCCTGGTAGCTCGCCACCGCGTCCGCGGGGCGCGCGAGCGCCTGCAAGGTCAGGCCGCGGTTGCTATGTGCCGCGGCAAACGCCGGCCGGCGTGCAATGACGGCGTCGTGACACTGCAGCGCCTCGGCGTGACGGCCGAGTCGATAGCAGGCATTGCCCAGGTTGAACAGGGCGTCGATGTGATCGGGCCGCAATTCGAGGACACGCAGGAACGCCTGCAACGCATCTTCCGCCCGACCGAGATCGAGCAGGGTGTTGCCGCGGTTGTATGCCGCCTCGGCGAAGTCGGGCCGCCGCGCCAGCAGGCTGTCGTAGGCGGCCAGGGCGCCGGCAAAGTCGCGCATCCCGCGCAATGCGTTGGCGCGTCCCCACTCGGCTTCGACATACCCCGGCCGCAGCCGCAGAGCTTCGTCGAATGCCGCCAGCGCTTCCGCATGGCGCCCCAGCGCGGCTAGGGCATTGCCGCGATTGAACGCCGCTTCGGGATACTCCGGCCGCAACGCGCGCGCCCGCTCGATGCACACCAGCGCCTCCGCGGGCCGCCCCAGGTCGAGCAACGCATTGGCGCAATTGAACCATGCCTCGAAGAAGTCCGGCTTGCCCTGCCGGGCTGCCTCGTAATGCGGCAACGCTTCCTCGGCACGGCCGAGGTTGAGCAGCGAGTTCGCCAGATTGCAACGCGCGAACGGATCGTCTGCGCAGCGCGCGACGGAGCGGCCGATCAATTCCGCCGCACGGATGTTGTCGCCACGCGACTGTGCGACGAGACCGGCGTAATGCAAGGCGCTGGCATGATCGGGGTCAGTACGCAGAATGATGGCGGCCAGCGCATTCGCCTCGTCGAGGCGCCCGGCGACGAGATGCTCCAGGACCTGCCTCGCCAGGTCGTCGGACTCCGGTCCGGAGGATGCCTGCTGCGCAGGCTCCCGCATGCAGCATTGCTTGTACTTGCGGCCACTGCCGCAGGGACACGGTTCATTGCGCCCGACCTTCTTCTCGCTCATTCCCATACGTAGCGGCTCATTGCGGCGCCCTGTCGGCATAACGCCGGCGGATCGACGTCACCTGCCTTTCCACGAGCGGCGTACCGAATCCGGATGCCGTGACGCCTTCCAGCAATGCCAGCGCCTCGCGCCCGGTATGGAAAGTTGAAGGAGCACGCAATGTCTCGGTCATGGCCAACACGTTGCAAATCATCCAGTCGACCAACCTGTCGCCTGGCTGCTGCGCGGCGGCTGCATCGCAGAGTGCAAGAAACGGTTCGCCTTCGCTCGGTACGGCGCCTTTGCCGATCAACTCGCACAACTGCTTGAGCAGGCGCAGCGCAACGCTGCGGTTGCCGAGGTCGATCAGCACGCGCGCCAGGCTGACGAGGCGAGGCACGGTGGCCCGTTCCTGCACGAGCGCATTGAGGACATCGGCAGCCGTCGCGAGACAGGCAATGCGGTCCTGGGCGGACCGGCGCGGGTCCTGCGCCAGCGCATAGAGGTGCAGGCCCATCCAGTTGATTTCCCAACCTTCAGGCTGGGACGGGCCGTCGCACCACGCGGCCTGCATGGCGGCTGCATAGGGTTTCCCGGCGAGGAAGTCCTGCCAGTACCCGGAATCCACACCCGGCATGCTTCCGACCACGCCGATACCGGACGCCAGTACGCCGGCGACCGCCAAGCTGTCGGCACGGTCGCTCTTGCAGGCGAAGACATTGCATGCCGACGGGTCGAGGTTTTCCGGTACGAGTGGCGCAAGCAGCCGCAGACCGGGAACCGCGTGATGGAAGCGATAGCCTTGCCGCTCAAGGATGGCGACCACCTCGCGGTCGGGCGCCGAGCCGGCCGCCAGCCCGATCATCAGCAAGGGCGAGTTCAGCTGGAGAAAGGCCTTCGCACGATCGAACAGCGCTGAATTGCAGCACGTGGCGGCCACGCGAACCAGATCGACCCCGGCCAGGCCCAGCCGATCGAGCTCGGCGTCCAGCGAAAACGCCTGGTCGGCGATCGTGATCTTCATCATGTGGTCGAGCTTGTTGCGGCTGCGCGAGCGCAGCAGCAGGCTTGCATCGGTGGCGGATTCGGCGAAGGCCCACGCCTGTCCGCCCGTCGCCTTGCGAGCCATCGGCAGCACCCAGGCGCCGGCCCCGGCGCCGATGTCGACGATGCGCGCGCCGGGTGCGGCCATGCCGATGAAGGTGAGATACTCCGGATCGCTCCATCCCAGCTGTTCCTGCACGACATACGCAGTGGAATCCTCGAAAGATTCACTCACCGCGATCGCCGTGCCATCGGCAAGCTCGACGATCCGGCAAGTTGACTCGATGCCGCTGGCACGTTCGGCGAGCGCAGCGCCGAGCAGTGCCAAGGGCGTGTCCCAGTCGCCTTCGGTCTGCTGCGCGAAGATCCGGGTCCGCGGATGCCAAGGCATGTAGTTCGTCCCCAGCGAAGGCCATTGCGCGCCGTAAGGATCGATCTGAAACACTGGAACGCCGATCGAGCCGGCAATTTCCGCCGCTGCCGTCGCCGCGGAAATGACCATGTCCATTGCACCGGTCAGCGCGGCCGTCTCGTCGATGTCGTTGCGCAGGTCGACTTCGGGAAATACGTGCACCGGGACGCCGAATTTCTGTTCCGCCTCGCGCAGTTCGTCGGCGCAGTCGTCATACTGCAGGTTGAAAAACGTGACCCCCGGCACAGCGAAGATGGCATCCCACTGGGTCAGTTCGCTATAGAACTTCTTGCGCTCTCCCTTGTTCATGCTGCTGCGCCAGCAGATGCCGATCTTCAACCCATCCCCGAACTGCTGCAGGCGCGCCCGCCAATATGCCACCCGGTCAGGATCAGGACTGAGATAGCCGGGCGTCGACGGAAAGCGATCGAGGGACCGGCGCAGGAAGCGCGGCAGGCTGCCAACCGCGCATTGCACCTGGATCGGCGGCACGTCCAGCAGCCAGCCGATGTTGTCGCGCGGTGCACCTACAACGGTCGCCTGCGGAAACGCGCGACGATACAGATTGGCCAGGCGGGGTTCGCACTCGATGACGCAGTGTCCCGCCATGGCGAGCACGTCGGGAATGCAGGATGCGAACAGGATCTCGTCGCCGAGGCCCTGCTCCGCATAGATGAGGATCGTCTTGCCGTCGAGCGGTCCGCCATCCCACTCTGGATAGGGGAAGCGGTTCAGCGTGATCGCCAGCTTCGGATTGAACCTCTCCTCGTGGGCATCCCAGCCCTTGTCGAGGATGCCCTGCTGCAGATAGAAAAATGCACGATTCCATCGCGTGATGAGATTTTCCGGATCGAGCGTCATCGCCCGTTCGTAGGCTGCGTCGGCTTCATCGTATTGACCGGCCTGCTCGAGAGCGGCGCCGAGATTGTGCTGCGCCAGGTAGAAGTCGGGCTTGAGCTCCAGCGCCTTGCGGAAGCATGAGATCGCATCGGCGGTCCTGCCCCAGGTCTTGTAGATGGTTCCGAGGTCGCTATGGGCTTCTGCATAGTCGGGGCGATAGCGCAACACGGTCTGGAAACAGCGTGCAGCCTCGTCGAAGCAGTCGAGCCTGCGCAGGCACAATCCCAATCCGTAAAAGGAATCGTAGAGGTCCGGCTTGAGGGCGATGGCCTTGCGAAAATGAGGTACCGCTTCTTCGTAACGCTCCATTTCCTCTAGAACACCCCCCAGGTTGCTATGGGCGTCGGCATAGTCCGGCGACAACTGGATCGCCTTGCGGAAGGCGGCTGCCGCATCTTCCTTCTTCCCCATGCGCCGCAGCGTCAGGCCAAGGTTGTTGTTCGCCTCCGGATGGTCGGGCTTGAGCGCCACCGCCTTGCGCAGGTAGCGCTCCGCGTCCTCGTATTGCTCGAGCTGGCTGCAGGCCGTGCCGAGCAGATACCAGCTCTCCATGTCCGACGGGGTCTTCTCGATGATCTTGAGATACAGCGCCTTCGCTTCCTCGACATTGCCGGCATTGTGCGCGGCGAACGCCTTCTGGAACCAAAGGTCGGTCTTGCTGAGCTTGGCAGGTTGTTGACGCTTCATCGGAATCAAAAGCAGGAAAATTGTCCACGGGACGCCTTCGCGCCCGCCACCATTATCAAATCAGCAAGTCCCATGTCAGGGGCGTGCCACGAGGAATGTCGCATTTGACTTTACGCCCCAGCAGCAGGTCGTAGTACTTCGAACTGAGGCCCGATCCCGGCCTTATTCGGCGCATGCACTCGGAGGTCAACGCATCGCCGGCTCTCAGGTCGCGCACGATATACAGGGACCGGCGGAATTGCAGCGACGCGACTTCCGACTCGGTCGGCCCATAGGACACGACGCCCAGAGCCTGCCATGCCCGCTCGCTCTCCACGACGAGTGCGGCCATCTCGTCGGGCTCGAGCGAAAAAGCGGAGTCGACGCCGCCGTCGGCACGCCGGAGAGTGAAATGCTTTTCTATGACGGTGGCGCCGAGCGCCACGGAGGCGACCGCCACACCGACGCCCATGGTGTGGTCCGACAAGCCCACCTGGCAACCGAACAACTCGGCGAGGTGGGGAATCGTCCGGATGTTGGTATTTGCCGGAGTGGCCGGGTAACTGCTGGTGCACTTGAGGAGCACCAGGTCGCGGCAGCCGGCGTCGCGCGCAACGCCGACAAGCTCGTCTAGCTCCGCGAGCGTCGCCATGCCGGTCGAGACGATCATCGGCTTGCCGGTGGCGGCGATGCGGCGGATCAGCGGCAGGTCGGTGTTCTCGAACGATGCCACCTTGTACATCGGTACGTCGAGCGACTCCAGGAACTCGACGGCAGTCTCGTCGAAGGGCGTCGAGAAACCCAACATGCCCAGCTCGCGGCATCGATCGAAGATCGGCTTGTGCCACTCCCAGGGCGTATGGGCGTCTTCGTAGAGCTTGTAGAGCGTCCGGCCCTTCCAGAGACTGTCCTTCGCATCGATCCGGAACTCGCCGTCGCTCACGTCGATCGTCATGGTATCGGCAGTATAGGTCTGCAGCTTGAGCGCATGCGCACCGGCGCGCGCTGCGGCCTCCACGATCTCGAGGGCACGGTCGAGTGACTGGTTATGGTTGCCGGACATCTCGGCGATGACGAACGGCGGACTGCCGGGACCGATCGTCCGTCCGCCCACGGTGATATCGATGTTGTTCATGCTGCTCTCCCTGGATGCATATCTGCCATGTGTACCGCATGGCCGCGCGACACCGTGCGAGCTCATTCGTCCTCGCCTTCGCGCGGATCGCGGCGAAAATGCAGGATGTCGCCGTCACGGCCGGACAGGCGCAAGCCGGCGGCTTCCGCCACCCGCACGGACGCGAGATTCCATGCGCGCACCTGCGCACGGACCGTGCGCCACGTCCCCAGCTGCGCGACCGCCATGGCCACCATGGCCTTGCCGGCGCCCTGCCCGCGCGCCTCCGGCGCAACGGTCCATGACAGCAATATGCTGCCGTCCTCGTCCTGCTCGACCCGCACCGTGCCGACCGGGCGCCCGTCGGCCTCGGCAACGAACAGCGAGCGCGCCGGATCGGCCAGCACGGCCGCCATCCAGGTCAGATGATCGTCGTACGAGACCACATCCTGGCGATGGCTGGCCGCCCGCGTCAGGGGGTCGTTGCGCCAGTCGAACAGCATCCGGGCGTCGTCGGGCTGCGCCCTGCGCAATTTCATGTCCGGCTCCTCGGATCCATGTGCCGGCCGATGCCGCGGTCGGACCGGCCTTGCGTCCCCATGCTAGCGAACGCCGGAAACACGGTCAATTTGCGACGTCGCTCAGGCACGAAACCTCTCCATCGATTCCGCGACCCGCTGCGTGCCCTCACCGTCGCATACAGTCGCCGCTGCGCGCGACATCGCCGCCACCTGCCCGGGGTGCCGGGTGCACCAAGCCAGCGCATCGCGGTAGGTCGCGGCGGTAGCATGCGACGCGTCTCCGGCATGGAGCGCGAACCCCGCCGCCGCGGACGATGCGGCGATGGTCCGCTGATTGTCGGCCACAGTGACAATGACGGCGGGCAATCCGACGCAGCAGCGTTCCCAGGTGGACGTGCCGCCGGCACCGAGCGCCAGATCCGCCGCCGCCATCAGTGCCGCGATACGGTCGGTCTGGCAATGGAAGGCCACCCCGTCCATGCCGCTGCAGCGAAGGGCGATGTCCTCGCGACCGGGATTCGATATGCCCACCACCACATCGAACCGGATCCCGCTTCCGGCGAATGTACCGATGGCATCCAGTGCCTTATTGGTTTCTCCGGTAGGATCGCTACCGCCGAAGAACACCAGGACACGTCCGATCGCGCCGGCGCGTCTGCGCATGGAGCGCCTGGCGATCCGGAACTCGTCGCGCAGCAGCGCGTAGCCGGGACCGAGAAGACGCATGCAGTCCGGCGGCACAAGTCCGTCGTAGCGGACCGAGGCGTCCGCGACGAGACTCTGGTCGACCAGCAGGTCGCAAACATGTCTGCGGTTCGCAAGATCGTCGATCGCCAGCAAGTGCGGCACATGCGTGCGCACGGCGCCTTCCCATGTCGCGTCGAGGCGGTAATGGTCGACCACCAGCCAGTCGGCGCGTATCCTGTCGAGCACGACACCGGTTTCCTCCGCGTCCGCCGTGGTGTCGCCGCCGTCGGTGCCGCCGGTCAGCCTCACTACCGGAAAACCCCTTTTCTCGATCAGGTCGCACAGATGGCCCGGATCGGTCCCGCAGGCAAAGACGGCTGTCCAGCCACGGGTGCGCAACGCCTCGGCAAGTGCGAGGCAGCGCATCACGTGACCGCTGCCGATGGATACGGACGCATCCGTCCGGAACAGCACCTGGCGCATGTCATCCGCTACCGGCTCAGGCCGGCAACACTGCACCGTACAGGCAGGCCGTGCGCGGCCATATGCGCCTTTGCTTCGGCCGGGGTATGTTCCGTGAAATGGAACAGGCTGGCGGCGGCGACCGCCGAAGCATCCGCATCGCGGACCACCTCGACGAAATCGTCCAGTCGTCCCGCGCCACCGGAGGCGATTACCGGAATCCTGACCGAGGACGTGACGGCGCGGATCAGATCAAGGTCATAGCCAGCCATCGTCCCGTCCCGCTCGATCGACGTAACAAGGATCTCGCCGGCGCCCTGCTCCTCGAGCCAACGCGAATGCCGCTCGACCGTGCGATCGGTCTCCATGGTGCCGCTGTGAGAATGACACAGGTAGCGACCGTCGGTCGCACGCCTGGCGTCGATCGAGGCGACGATGCATTGCGCGCCGAACATGTCGGATGCGCGCCGCACGAAATCGGGGTCGGAGAACGATGCGGTGTTGACGGCGACCTTGTCCGCACCGGCACGCAACAGCCTGCGAACGACTTCGACCGAATGCACGCCGCCGCCGACCGTCAGGGGCACGAAGCATTCGGCCGCGAGCTCCTCGATGGTGGCGTAATCCGGCTCGCGCTGATCGCGCGTCGCCGTAATGTCGAGAAGGATGAGTTCGTCGACATCGCGGGCATTGTAGACCTTGATGGCCGGCATGAGTGTGCCGATGCGGCGCCAGCTATCGAAGCCGACGCCCTTGACCAGGCCAGGGCCTTTCCAGAGAAGCGTGGGAATGACGCGGATCTTGAGCATGGAGTCAGGCCGTGATGAAATTCCTGAGCAAGCGGAAGCCGGCACGCGAGCTCTTCTCCGGATGGAATTGCGTCCCCCAGACGCGCCCCGATGTGACGGCCGCGACCACTTCGCCGCCATAATCGACCGTACCGCATACGACGCCGACGTCGGCGGGAACGAAATGGTAACTGTGGACGAAATAGAAATCGGAACCGTCCGGCAGGCCGTGGAACATCGCAGCATCGCCGACCACCTGCACGTCATTCCAGCCGACATGGGGCACGCGCATGCCGCCCGATGGCGTCAGGAGACGGACCTCTCCCGCCACCAAACCCAGCCCTTCGGCCTCGCCGCCCTCGAATCCCCGGCTCGCCAGGAGCTGCATGCCGAGGCAGATACCGAGCAGGGGAATGCCTTCGCCGCATGCCGCATCGCACAGCGGCGCGATCCAGCCGCGCTCGTGCAGGTTGCGCATGCCGTCGCGGAATGCGCCGACACCGGGCAGGACGATGTGCGACGCAGCGGCAACGTCGCGCGGATCGTCCGATACCTGGGTGTCGGCGCCGCACTCCTCGAAGGCGCGCCTCACCGACCCCAGATTACCCATGCCATAGTCGACGATCAGTACTGTCAAGGTACCGCTCCCGTTTCCGATTCAAATAACGCCCGAGCTCATGCGCCGGATGGATTGTCGTCGTTCAGCTTGGTCAGGTTGCCGTGGCGATCCTTGACCAGGTTGCCGCGTGCGTCGACCTTGAAGATCTTCTTGTTGGTGAAACGATCGCACACCCGGACGAACTCCTCGACCGACATGTCGAGCGGCGCAAGAATGTCTGCCAGCGGCTTGCCGAGATAGGTCCACGGGAACTTGCCGTCGTGCAGGCGCACCATCTCGATGGCATCGCGCCGGGTGATCCGTCCTCTGCGAACATGCAGACAGGCGATGTCCGTCGCTCTCCCGAATCCGAACTTCAGGAACTTGAAATAGTCGTGGATGCCGGTCTGGTGATTGTCCAGATTCTCGTAGTTGACGACCGAGCCTTCGATGGTCTTCGGCCAGGTCTCGAAGCCATGAGCCTGCGCCAGCAGCGCGTTCGAATAGCCGTCCCAAGGCAGGTAGTAGCCCAGAAACAAGCCGGTCACACCTACCTGCTGCAATTGCGCATCGTCGGGATAGGTGTAGGCGATCAGGTCCCGTTGACGGATGCCTTCCAGCCCGATCATGTCGGTCACGCGCAGTCCGAGCAGGCCGCCGAACTCTTCGAGCCAGCGGCGGTTGAGGACGTTGTTGTCGGCGGCGGCGGCGGGCCCGCCGTATTCGTTCTGCGAATTCTCGCCCCAGATGATCAGCGGCACGCGGAACTGCACCGCCGCCCGCACCGGGATCGTGAAGATGCCCACGTGTTCCGGCCACGAGATGTCGCCGACCTGGGTCAGGCCGATGCGGTTCAGCTTGCGGCGGACGACCGGGTTCGGCGACATCTCGACGTAATCGATGCCTAGGTTCTTGATGTTCTGGATGTTTTTCCGTCCGATCTCGGACAGGTCGCAGGTCGTCGCCGTGACGCACAGCGGGTTCATGCCGAGCTGCAGCATGCGGATGACCTGATAGGTGCTGTCCTTGCCGCCGCTGACGGGCACGATGCAGTCCCAGTTGGAGCCGTCCTTCGAGCGGTAGCGCTCCAGGACGAGGTCAAGTTCCCGGCGCCGTGCGGCCCAGTCGATCTCCTGGCGCCGCGCATAGCTGCGGCACGCGGAACAGACGCCCTCCTCGTCGATGTGCAGGTCCGGCTTGGTCTCCGGCATGACGCAGGATGTGCAGTAGCGAAGCATGAAGTTCTCCTTAGCTTTCCCGGCCTGTCTTCTCGAGCAGGAACCAGGTGATGTCGTCGTGCGGGAAATTCGGGTCCCGATGATAGAGGAATCCGTAGTCCAGCAGGCGCATGTCCGGGAAGCGGTCGAGCATCTCGCCGGCGAAGTCGCGCTTGAACAGCTTTCCGTGGTTGCCGCGGTAGACCACCTCCACCGGAGCCGGATTGTAGTATTCGGCGATGCAGACATAACGCGCGCTGGCGCGATGGAGCAGATCGTACACCTGGGGCAGGACGTCCGGGTTCATGTGGATGAGCACGCCCTTGATGAGCACGAAGTCGTACTCGCGCGCGGGACGGAAGTCGAGAAGCGATTGGCAATGGACCTCGATGCCGCCGCGCGCAGCCAGTTGCTCCGCCGCCTTGGCGTTGATTTCCACGGCCGCCAGGCTGGCGTGCGGGAGCAGCTTGCGGAGCGCCTCGAGGTTCATGCCGACGTTCGCGCCGAACTCGACGACCGACGCCACGCCGCGGGTGGACGGCAGCACCTTGCCGAAGAAGGCCAGATTCGAGGCGACCAGCGCCTGCCCCTGGTTGCGGGCGATGTAGTCGTCGCCGAACTGTCCGGCCCAGAACGCCTCCTGTTCGGTCTTGTATGCAGTGTTCATGTCGGTTCCATCGTAGGGAGTGTTCATTGGCCCAGCGCCTTCTGCGCAATATGGGCATTCAGCCGCGCCCAGTCCGGATGGTGCGCCAGCGCCGCCAGGACGTCGGCCATGCGGAACGCGGGATTGTGCGGGTAGATGTCTTCGATCAGCCGCCGCACCAGCTCGAAATCCTCCGGCGTGTCGACGGTCCAGCGGTGGCGGGACAGATCCTCGGCCTGCCGGTAGTGCCGGATGCGGTAGCGCTCCGGCCGCAAGTACAGGAAGGGCGTGACATGCTCGCGCTCCGGCTCGGCGGCCGCTTCGGCGTGGGCCTCGGCCAGCGCGCCGGCACGGAAGACCTCGACGGCCATTCCATAGGGGAAGGTCGGCTGCAGGGTGTTCGACAGGTAGTCCGGCGCGTCGTCCGCTTCCCTGAAGCCGAGAATCATGGCATCGATCAGTTCGGGGTCGATCAGGGGGCAATCGGACGTCACCCGGACGACGATGTCGGCGCCATGGACCCGGGCGGCGGCATGATAGCGCGCCAGGACGTCCAGCTCCGGTCCGCGCGTGACCGCGACGCCAAGCCGCTCGCAGAGCGCGACGATCGGATCGTCGGCCGCGTTGACCGTGGTGGCGATCACGAAGGCATCCGCCTGCCGCACCCGCCGCAGGCGTTCGACCAGGTATTCCAGCAGCGGCTTGCCGAGCACTTCCTTGAGCACCTTGCCGGGAAGGCGGGTCGAGGTCATGCGCGCCTGCACGATGATGACGGTCTTCATGCCAGCACCTCGCGCAGGGCGGCGACGACGCGGTCCTGGAGCTCCTCCGTGAGCCCGTGGAAGAGCGGCAGCGTGATGGCCTCCGCATAGTAGCGTTCGGCCTCGGGGAAGTCGCCCTCGCCGAAACCGTAACGCCGATAGAACGGCTGGAGGTGCACCGGAATGTAATGCACGTTGACGCCGACGCCGCGTGCGCGCAAGGCGTCGAACACCGCCCTGCGCGCCTGCGCCGCTTCGGCGCCGCGCAAGCGCACGACATAAAGATGGAATGCCGAAAAGGCGTCCGGATGATGTCGTTGCGGCTCCAGCGGCAGGTCCGCCAGCAATGCGTCATAGCGCCGCGCCAGCGCGTGCCGGCGGGCGACGAAGGCGTCGAGACGGGCCATCTGGCTGGTGCCGAGAGCCGCCTGCAGATCCGTCATCCGGTAGTTGTAACCCAGTTCCACCTGCTGGTAGTACCAGGCGCCGTGCGATTCCCCGTCCATCCGTGCCGGGTCGCGCGTCATGCCGTGCGAACGGAGCAGCCGGAGACGCTCGCAGAGGTCGTCGCGGTTGGTCAGCACCATGCCGCCCTCGCCGGTCGTGACGATCTTCACGGGGTGGAAGCTGAACACCGTCATGTCCGAGAATGCGCAGCCGCCCACCGGGGCGCCGCGGTAGCGTCCGCCGATCGCATGGGAGGCGTCTTCGATGACGGTGACGCCGTGCTGTCGCGCCAGGCCGGCGATTGCCGCCATGTCGCAGGATTGTCCGCCGAAATGCACCGGGACCAGCGTCCTGGGCAGGCTGCCTGCGCGCGCGGCCGCCGCCAGGCGGTCCGCGAGCGCGGCCGGATCCATGTTGAGCGTATGCGGGTCGATGTCGACGAAGTCCGGCCGCGCGCCGCAGTAGACCCCGCTGTTGGCGGACGCCAGGAAGGTGTTCGGCGAGGTCCAGTGCGCGTCTCCCGGCCCGAGTCCCGCCGCGAGACATGCCAGATGCAGGCCGGCGGTCGCGTTGCTCACGGCGACGGCATGGCGCGCGCCGCAGTAATCCGCCACGGCGCGTTCGAAGCGCTCGATCGCCGGCCCCTGGGTCAGGAATTCCGATCGCAGCACGTCGACCACCGCCGTGACGTCGTCGTCGCTGATGTCCTGGCGGCCGTATGGAATCATGATTCGGTCGTGGCGGCCAGCTCGCGCAGCTGGCCGAGCGTCAGGAAGACCGGGTTGGTGCCGGAGTCGTATTCGAAACCATCGGGCACCGCCTTGCCCGTCTCGCCGAGGGCGCTGACCGTATAGTCGACCTCCTCGACGAAATTAATCGCCGGCTTGATCACGTAGTGCTCGGCGAATTCCAGCGTCTGATGGGCGTTCTCGGCGGGGCACATCACCTCGTGGAGCTTTTCGCCGGGGCGGATGCCGATGACCTTGATCGGCAACCCCGGCGCCATCGCCTTGGCGAGATCGACGATCTTCGAGGACGGGATCTTCGGCACGAAGATCTCGCCGCCGTGCATGCGCTCGAAGTTCCTGAAGACGAAGTCGACGCCGTCCTGCAGCGTGATCCAGAAGCGCGTCATGCGCACGTCGGTGATCGGCAGCTCCTTCGCCCCCGAATCGATCAGCTGGCGGAAGAACGGCACCACGGACCCGCGCGAGCCGACCACGTTGCCGTAGCGGACCACGGAGAATCGCGTCTGATGGCCGCCGGCGATGTTGTTGGCGGCGACGAACAATTTGTCGGACACCAGCTTGGTCGCACCGTACAGGTTGATCGGGTTGGCGGCCTTGTCGGTCGACAGCGCGATCACCTTCTGGACGTTGTTCTCCAGGGCGGCATTGATGACGTTCTCCGCGCCCTGGATGTTGGTCTTGATGCACTCCATCGGATTGTATTCCGCGGCCGGCACCTGCTTGAGCGCGGCGGCATGCACGACGAAGTCGACGCCCCGCATCGCCTGCCGCAGGCGCTGGCCGTCCCGGACATCGCCCAGGAAGTAGCGCATGGCGGGGTCGTTGTAGACCTGCTGCATCTCGAACTGCTTGAGTTCGTCGCGCGAGAACACGATCACGCGCCGCGGCTTGTGGCGCGCCAGGATGGTCTTGATGAACCGCTTGCCGAACGAGCCGGTGCCCCCGGTCACGAGGATGGATTTGCCGTCGAACATGTTGCTCCTGTCCGGCGCGCCTGGCGCGCCGTGTCTCTGCGGACTCAATGTGAAATCAGCCGGTCGAATGCAAGGCCCTCTTGCAGAAGGTACAACAATGCCTTGCAACAACAAAGCCGAAGCGCGGGAAGCGCGGCATCTTGTTGCAAATATGCAATATGCAGCCTCCCTCACGATGCCGAGCATAGCGTGGTGCTGACAGCCGCAAAGCCGCAAACAGCGCCGGAAATCACCGTCAAACCTGGCGATGGCGACGGGATGTCCGTGCCCGTGCGGAAACATGAAGAATTTCTAACGGAATCCTAAACTTTTCCTCAACTCAACCGATAAGTCAGTTAACGGGACAATGCGTACCTGCCCATATCCGCCTTGGTGCCGTGCCGCGTAGTCCGTACCGGAATTCTCCGGCCGCCTATTTTCCTGGGAGTGCATCGTGGACATTCAATCAATCAGCAACCTGCCGGCGCCGACAGTGACCACTGTGGACCGGCCAGCAACCCCGCCACCGGCCCGCGAGCCCGCGGCACCGGCGCAGACGGCAGATCCGGTCGACCCGGCCGGGGCCGTGCCGACCCTGCCGCAGCTTGCCCAGGCGGTCAAGAACATCAACAAGACCTTGCAGGAACAGTCCCGCAATCTCGAGTTTTCGCTCGACACCGACAGCAAGCGCACCGTGATCAAGGTGATCGACCAGAAGACCAAGGAGATCCTGCGCCAGATCCCGTCCGAGGAAGTCCTCGAGATCGCCAAGGCCCTCGACCATATGCAACAGGGCTTGCTGATTCGGCAAACCGTCTGACCACTCCCGAAATTGGCGGGGCATTCACCCTCTAAAGTTCGGATTGCGGATACCGATACTCGGATAAAGTGAGGCTTCACGATGAGGAGCAATCCGGGATTCGTACAAATTCGGAACGGAGTGGATCGCCGGGACGCGGCATGCCCTGGCGCCATACCATCCGTATCGCAGCGAAACCTCGCCCGCCGCCCCCGTAGCGCCTGAACCGAACGGACGGCGTCCCGCGCCAGCAGCAGGCACCTCGCCGGGAACCGTGGACAGCACCACACCGCAGACCGTGCCATCGACCATGAGCGGCAATGCCGGCGGATCGCAAGGACGTTAGAGGAGATACCTACATGTTTGGATCATCGAGCGGCGGCGCCAATGCGTATGCCAAGGTTGGCCTGGAGACCGGCGTGACCGCCGCCAGCCCACACAAGCTGATCGTCATGCTGTTCGAAGGCGCCCTGGTCGCGGTGACCACCGCTCAGGCGCAGATGAAGGCCGGCAACATCGCGGCGAAGGGCCAGTCGATATCCAAGGCCATCATGATCATCGACAACGGCCTGCGGGCCAGCCTGAACAAGGATGCCGGCGGCGAGATCGCCCGCAACCTGGACGCCCTGTACGAATACATGAGCAACCGGCTGCTGCTGGCCAACCTCAACAATCAGCCGGACATTCTGGCGGAAGTGCACAAGCTGCTGCTCGACCTCAAGCAGGCCTGGGACGCCATCGGCACGCCGGCCGACGGCAGCGTGCCGGCGGCCCTGCCCCAGCAGTTGCCAAACAATCCGGTCTACGATGCGCTCGCCCCGTCCACTTCGCGCATGGTGAAGGCATGAATGTCATGGAAGCCGACGACATCATCGGTCTCTACGAGACTGTTGCCGAGATCACCAACAAGATGCTGGCGGCCGCCCGCCAAGGCGACTGGGACCGCCTGGCCGAACTCGAGTCGAGCTGCGCCAGCCAGGTCGATCTCATCCGCAACGAGGAACCGCGCACGCCGCTGAAGGGCGCGGTGCGCGAGCGCAAGGTCGCCCTGGTCAAGCAGGTGCTCGAGGACGATCGCCAGATCCGGCTGATCACCGAACCCTGGTTCGAGCAGCTGGCCGAGATCATCAACACCGCCGACCGCAAGCCGGCCGCCGCCGGCGCACACGGCACCGGCTGACCGTCATGCTGCCGCGTGCCGACCTAGGAACCCGCCCGTCGGCCACCATCGAGGCGCCGACGCCGATCGCCGCTTCGACCGCGACGCGGCAGGAAACCTACGGCCGGCTCGCCCGCTTCTTCCTCGGCCAGCAGATGCAAGCCGAGGTGATGTCGCGTTTCGACGACAACACCTTCCTCGTGCGCGTGGCGGACACGCCGGCGCGCATGGCGCTGCCGCAGGGCACCCAGGTCGGCGATCAGCTGTCGATGACGCTGATGTCGCAGTCGCCACGGCCGACCTTCCTCCTCAACGCTCCTCCCGGCAGCTCCACCGCCCGGCTCAGTTCGGCCGGCCGGCTAATCAACGCGGTCCTGCAATTCGTCCAGCCGGAAGGCGACGAACCCACCGTGGAGGGTTCACGGGCGCTGCTGCCTTCGCCGGCGGTGCTGGCGGAACGGTCGGCGGTACCGAAGATGGCCTCGGCGCTCCAGGATGCCCTCGCGCACAGCGGCGTGTTCTACGAGTCCCACCTCGCGGAATGGATTGGCGGCGAACGCCCGACCGCCCAGCTGCTCCGGGAACCGCAGGCCAGCGTGCTGCGCGACGACGCCGCAGCGTCGGGCGCGTTGCCGGCCTCCGGCGATACCGATGTCTCCCCGACCGCGCAATCCCTGCCCTCTCCTGGCGGCGCGCAAGTCTTGCCCGCAGCGGAAAACACCCAAACCACGCCGGAGGGAATGAACCTGACTGCCGCCGCCACGGCCGGCAGTCCGGCGACCGCCGACTCCGCGCCGGCGACCGCGACAGACCGGTCGCTTTCCGCGACGGCGGACGGCACGCCGCCAACGGTACCGAACGCACCTGCCGGCGATCTCCTGCCTGCAGGCACGGACTTGCCGGAGCAGGCTCCCCCCCCACCGCCGGCGCGCGCCGCAGGCAGCGCCGCCCCTTCGGAGGCCGCCGATGCCACGTACGGCCCGGCACCCCGCCCCGCTCCGGGCCAGGCCCAATCGCCCTTGCCGGACATCGGACGCCCGCTGCCGCACGATCTGACGCAGCGCCTGTCGTCCCTGCATCGCACGATCCAGATGCTGGACCAGTTCGCCGCCGCCCCTGCAGGCAGGCCGGCACCGGGGCTTTCCGCGCAGCCGCCGGACATGCCGGCCGCGCGGATGGCAGAGTCGCCGGCCTGGCAGCTGATTCCTTCCAATCCGGAGATCACCGACGCCGACATCCTTGTGCCGCAGGCCAGCCGCGACACCATCGCGGCCGAGGCTGCGCGCTTCCTGCCGGCGCAGCTGCATGCGCTGGAACAGGCGCGCGTGCACTGGCAGGGCGAGCTGTTTCCGGGCATGCCGATCGACTGGATCGTCAGCGAGGACGCGCCCGAGGGATCTTCCGACCGGCGCGAACAGTCCGAGTGGCACAGCGCGGTGCGCTTCGAATTGCCGTCCCTGGGCGAGATTTCGGCGACCGTGGTGCTGTCCGGCGAACATGTGCGCATCGAGGTGCGAACGGCATCCGACGACGTTGCCGAAACCTTGCGCACCCATGCGCCGGCGTTGTCCCTGGCGCTGGAGGCGGCAGGCACGACCCTCGATTCCCTGCTGGTGAAACGCGATGAACAAGCCTGACACGCCCCAGCAAGCGGTCGCCCTGGCCTATCAGACCGGAGACACCGCACCGCGCGTGGTCGCCAAAGGCCGCGGACTCATCGCCGACGCGATCATCGCGCGCGCGCGGGAACACGGGGTGTTCGTCCACGAGTCCAGGGAGCTGGTTGCGCTGCTCATGCAGGTCGATCTGGACCGCCACATCCCGCCGATGCTCTACCGCGTGGTGGCGGAATTGCTGGCGTGGCTTTATCATATCGAGGCCTCCCGGTCGCAGGACGAGACATGACGACCGGACCCGGAGAAGGCCGGCCATCGCCAAGATGACCGCAACGACAGGATCCGCATTGACAGGGACGACTTTGAATACCGATCTCGGAACACTGGATCTGACTCCTTATCGGGTCTTTTCCCGCCGCGAAATCATTTCGCTGCTTCGCTCGATCAGGGATCGCAACCAGCTGGTCAGCATGATGATCAGCGGAGGGGCCGAGGCTGTCGTCACGTCCGTGCTCGACATCGACGAGGAACAGAATCTTGTCGTGGTCGATTGCGCGCCGTCCAACATGCTCAACGAGAAGATCCTCTCCAGCAAGCGCATCAATTTCGAGACGGTGCTGGACCAGATCCGCATTCTCTTCCATACCGAGGAAATCGATCGCTGCACCTACGACGGCCTGCCGGCCCTGTGCTTTCCGATTCCCGAATCCCTGATCCGGCTGCAGCGCCGCGAGTTCTACCGCGTCGCCACGCCGGTGGCCAATCCGGTCCGGTGCATGATCCCCGTTCCCGACGAGGACGGTGAAAATATTGTGATCGTGACAACGACGCTGCAGAACATCAGCGCCGGCGGCATTGCGATCGTCGACGAGAAGAAACTGCTCGACAACACCATCGGCGTCGTCTACAAGGATTGCAAGCTCGACCTGCCAGGCGCGCCGCCGATCACCATTACGTTGCAGATTCGCAACTCCCAGGACCTGACGCTGACGAGCGGCAAGGCCATCCGCCGCATCGGTTGCATGTTCGTCAACCTGCCGCAGGCCCAGCTGGCCAGCGTGCAGCGGTACATCACCAAGCTCGAGCGCGAGCGCAACGCCCGCATGACCGGCATGCGCTGACCCGGCGCGCCGGCCCGAAAAAAATGCCGGCATGTGCCGGCATTCTTGTTTGCGGCGGTGCCGAGCGGTTGCCCGGCAGCCTCGGTCAGACTTGCATGTTCATGATGTCGTGATACGCCGACACCAGCTTGTTGCGCACCTGGACAGTTGCCTGAAAGGCAATGCTCGCCTTCTGGCTGGCGATCATGACATCCGACAGGTTGACCGAATCGTCGCCCATGACGAATTGCCTGCCCATTTCCTGGGCCTTGTTCTGCATCGTGTTGACCTGGTCAAGCGACGCCTTCAGGGCGGTCGAAAAGTCCGCCTTCGGCGCGCCGCCGGCGGCGTCGGGACGGGTCGGCGCGATGCCGCCCTGCGGGCCCTGCGCGCGGGCCGCAGCAGCCTTGAGCTGCTCCATCATCGCCTGGATCCTGCCGGTATCGATGCCGATTCCGTTCACGCTCATCGTGTTCTCCTTCCCGCAGCCCCTGTGCGGAGGCCGCTTGCTTCGACGGTGACACAGTAACAGCGGCAGGCAACCCGCCTGTACCGGATAAGCGGCCGAAAAATTGCTTTGTTCTAACGATTAAACTACCCTCGAACGACGACAATGCACACTAAGTACAAGACCGATCCAGGCGAGGACAACGTGGTGCATCAGAACACATTCGAACCGACAGTCACGGAGGCAGCCCATGGCAACTGCCGCTGAAGGCGCGCTCGCTCCGGCGGCGCCCGCCAACCTGCTCCAGGTCGCCCAGACCCCGCTGGCACGCAACATCTTCCTCATGGTAGGCGCCGCCGCCGTCGTGGCGGTGATGGCGGCTGTCTACCTGTGGAGCCAGCAACCCGACTATCGCGTCCTGTTTTCCAATTTTTCCGACCGCGACGGCGGCGCCATCGTCGCCTCGCTGCAGCAGCAGAACATCCCGTACAAGTTCGCCGAGGGCGGCAGCGCCATCCTGGTGCCGGCCAACCAGGTTTACGATGCCCGCCTGAAGCTGGCGGCGCAGGGCCTGCCCAAGGGCGGCAACGTCGGCTTCGAACTGCTCGAGAACCAGAAGCTCGGCACGTCGCAGTTCATCGAGCAGATCAATGCGCAACGGGCGCTCGAAGGCGAGCTGGCGCGTTCCATCCAGTCCGTGGGGGCCGTCCAGGCCGCACGCGTTCACCTGGCCATGCCCAAGTCGTCGGTCTTCGTGCGCGACCAGCAGAAGCCGACCGCCTCGGTGCTGCTGAACCTGCACCCGGGCCGCTCGCTCGACCAGCAACAGGTCAGTGCCATCGTCCACCTGGTGGCGTCGAGCATCCCGGACCTGTCGCCCAAGAACGTTACCGTGGTCGACCAGTCCGGCAACCTGCTGTCCGATACCAGCAAGCCGGCCGGCGCCAACGGTCTCGATCCGTCCCAACTCAAGTACGTGCAGGAGCTGCAGGCGTCGATCGTCAGGCGAATCGAGTCGATCATCTCGCCGATCGTCGGCCCGAACAACGTACGCGCCGAAGCGACCGCCGACGTGGACTTCTCGCACAGCGAGCAGGCAGCCGAAGTCTACAAGCCGAACCAGACGCCCGGCTCCGGCTCGGTCCGCAGCCAGCAGACCACGGAAACCACCAGCGGCGCGCCGCTGGCCGCCTCGGGCATCCCGGGCGCGGTCTCGAACCAGCCGCCCGGCAATGCCACCGCGCCGCTGAACGCGCCGCCGGGCACCGCCACCGCCGGGGCGGGCACGGCCGCGGGCGGCGCCGCCAACGGCAACAGCCACCGCGACATGACGGTCAACTACGAAGTCGACAAGACCATCCGCTACGTGCAGCAGCCGATGGGCGGCATCAAGCGCATCTCGGTCGGCGTCGTGGTCAATTACATCAAGACGACCGACAAGGCCGGCAAGGTCACGATGCGCCCGCTCACCGAGCAGGAACGCAACCAGATCACCGACCTGGTCAAGGAAGCGATGGGCTTCAACAAGGACCGCGGCGACAGCCTCAACATCGTGAACAGCCCCTTCGCCGGCGCCGAGAAGGAAATCATCCCCGAGCAGCCGCTGATGACGAAGGTCACGAACTACGCGACCGACAACGTCACCCAGATCCTGCGCTGGATCGCCGGCGGCATCCTGCTGATGTACCTGTTCTTCGGCGTGCTGCGCCCGCTGCTCAAACGGATCAGCCGCGCGTTGCAGCCTCCTCCCCCGCCGCCGCCGCCCGAGCCCGAGGAGGACGCCTACGTGCACATCGAGGCCGAACCGATGGGGCAGAAGCCGCGCAGCTACGCGGACAACCTGGAAGCGGCAAAGCAACTGGCACGCGACGATCCGAAAGTCGTCGCCAACATCATCAAGGGATGGGTAGGGTCCGGCAATGAGTGAAATGGGCATCCACAAGAGTGCCGTCCTCATGCTCGCGCTCGGCGAGGAAGAGGCGGCCGAAGTCATGAAATACCTGGGTCCGCGCGAGGTGCAGAAGCTCGGCGCGGCCATGTCGACCATGAAGGCGATCGCCAGCGAGGAGCTGGTGTCGGTGCTGGACGACTTCCGCACCGAGACCGACAAGAACACCTCGCTCGGCGTCGATTCGGACGAGTACATCCGCGCGGTGCTGACCAAGGCGCTCGGCGAGGACAAGGCCTCCACCCTGCTCAACCGCATCCTCGGCACGCGCGACGCCTCCGGCATCGAAAGCCTGAAGTGGATGGACGGCCAGTCGGTCGCCGAACTGGTGCGCAACGAACATCCGCAGATCATCGCCACCATCCTGGTGCACCTGGAGCGCTACCACGCCTGCGAAGTGCTCGACCATTTCCCCGAGCGCCTGCGCAACGACGTCGTGCTGCGCATCGCCACGCTGGACGGCGTGCAGCCGGCCGCGCTGCGCGAGCTCAACGAGGTGCTGACCAAACTTCTGTCCGGCAACGAGAGCATCAAGAAGAAGCCGATGGGCGGCATCCGCACCGCGGCCGAGATCCTCAACTTCCTGTCGGGCGAGAACGAGGCCTCGGTGATGGCCAACCTCAAGAACTACGACTCGGACATGGCGCAGAAGATCATGGACGAGATGTTCGTGTTCGAGAACATCCTGGACATCGACGACCGCGGCATCCAGACGCTGCTGCGCGAAGTCCAGTCCGAATCGCTGATCATCGCCCTCAAGGGCGCCGGCCCGGACCTGCGCGAGAAGTTCTTCAAGAACATGTCGCAGCGCGCGGCCGAGATGATGCGCGAGGACCTGGAATCGAAAGGCCCGGTGCGCCTGTCGGAAGTGGAAGCCCAGCAGAAGGAGATCCTGCAGATCGTCCGCCGCCTGGCCGACGAGGGGCAGATCATCCTGGGCGCCAAGGGCGACGATGCCTTCGTCTGACGGGGCGACCCGCCGGCGCAGGCCGCATACCGAGCAACAAGCGGAGCAATAGAGCATGTCGAACGTCATTCCGAAGGACAAGCAGTCGGCGTACGAACGCTGGGAACTGGCGTCCTTCGGCGACGCCCGCCCGGGCGCGCAAGCCAAGGCCGACGTCAAGCAGTACACCCAGGCCCAGGTGGCGCAGCTGGTGGACCAGCAGGTCAACGCCCTGCGCGACGTCGCGCGCGAGGAAGGCATCCGCGAAGGCTATGCCGCCGGCTACGACGAGGGCCATCGCGCCGGCTTCGCCGCCGGCCGCGCCGAGGCCGACCGCCAGGCCGCCCTGCTCTCGCAGATCGCCACCGTGTTCCGCGGGGAGGTGGAGCGCGCAGACACCGAGATGGCCGAGGAACTGATGAACCTGGCGCTCGACCTGTCCAAGGCCATGCTCAAGGCCGCGCTGAAGGTGCGCCCAGAGCTGCTGCTGCCGGTCGTGTCGGAAGCGGTCCGCTACCTGCCGACGGTGCAGCAACCGGCCAGACTGTTCCTGCATCCCCAGGACATCGACCTGGTGCGCGAACACATGGGAGACGAATTGTCCAAGGGCGGCTGGCGCATCGAGGCCGACGCCGCCATCGCGCCCGGCGGCTGCCGCGTCGAGACCGCCAGCAACCAGGTCGACGCCACGGCCGAGACGCGCTGGCAGCGCATCGCCGAGGCGCTCGGCCGCGACTCTTCCTGGCTGGCATGATGAATGCACCGATGCACAGCGCACGCTGGAAAGCCTACCTGCGCGACTGCGGGGAGCTGGCGGCGATCGCGGAACCGATGCATGTCTCCGGCCGCGTCACCCGCGTCGCCGGCCTGGTGATGGAAGCCGTCGGCCTCAAGCTGGCCGTCGGCAGCGCCTGCACCGTCCCCCTGCCCAATGGCTCCAGGATCGAGGCCGAAGTGGTCGGCTTCGACAACGAGCGCCTGTTCCTGATGCCGCAGAGCGATGTCGAGGGCGTGGTGCCGGGCACCCGCGTGTTCCCGGTCGAGGTGGTGCAGAGCCTGCCCCGTCCCGGCGCGGTCCAGCATCCGCGCCGCCGGCCGAGCGACCGCGGCCGCCACCTGCCGGTCGGCGACGAATTGCTCGGCCGCGTGGTCGACGGCGCCGGGCGCCCGCTCGACAATCTCGGCCCGCTCGACGCTTCGCATTCGGCGCCGCTCAACGTGCGGGCCGCCAATCCGCTCGGCCGCGCGCCGATCACCGACGTGCTCGACACCGGCGTGCGCGCGATCAACAGCATGCTGACCGTCGGCCGCGGCCAGCGCATGGGCCTGTTCGCGGGTTCCGGCGTGGGCAAGAGCGTGCTGCTCGGCATGATGGCGCGCTACACCAGCGCCGACATCATCGTGGTGGGCCTGATCGGCGAACGGGGCCGCGAGGTGAAGGAATTCATCGAACAGATCCTCGGCGCCGAGGGCCTGGCGCGCTCCGTGGTGGTGGCCGCCCCGGCCGACACGCCGCCGCTGATGCGCCTGCAGGGGGCCGCCTACGCCACCGCGATCGCCGAGCATTTCCGCGACCGCGGCATGAACGTGCTGCTGATCATGGATTCGCTGACCCGCTACGCGATGGCCCAGCGCGAGATCGCCCTGGCCATCGGCGAGCCGCCGGCGACCAAGGGCTATCCGCCGTCGGTGTTCGCCAAGCTGCCGGCCCTGGTGGAGCGCGCCGGCAACGGCAAGGAAGGCGGCGGCTCGATCACCGCCTTCTACACCGTGTTGACCGAGGGCGACGACCAGCAGGATCCGATCGCCGACTCGGCGCGCGCCATCCTGGACGGTCACATCGTGCTCAACCGCGTGCTGGCCGAGGCCGGCCACTATCCGGCGATCGACATCGAGCAATCGATCAGCCGCGCGATGCACAACATCACGTCCGAACAGCACCAGAAGCAGGCGCGTCGCCTGAAACAGCTGTATTCGCGCTACCAGCGCAACCGCGACCTGATCGCCGTGGGCGCCTACAGCCCGGGCAGCGACCCGGTCCTGGACGAAGCGATCGCTCTGCATCCGCGCATCGAGGCGTTCCTGCAGCAGGGCATCGACGAGAAATCCGGCATAACCGAGAGCTTGGGGCAACTTACCACGCTGTTCCAGTGATTGACCGGCACCCCGGCGCCTATACTTGACCATCATGGCGACATCTTCGGCACTCGAGACCCTGATCGAACTGGCAACGAATGCCACCGACGAGGCGGCCAAGCGGCTCGGCGCCGCCCTGCGCGCGGCCACCGAGACCGAACAGAAGCTGGAGATGCTCAAGCAGTACCGGGACGACTACACGGCGCGTTTCCACGGCGCCCTGCAGGGCGGCCTGAGTCCTGCGGCCTACCGGAATTTTCAGCAATTCCTCGACAAGCTGGATGCGGCGATCGACGGGCAGCAGCAGATCGTGGCCGCCGCGCAGCGCCGGATCGAGGTGGAGCGCAGCGCGTGGCAGGCCAGCGAGAAGAAGCGCATGTCCTACGACACGCTGGCGACCCGGGCCCGCAAGGTACAGGAACAGAAGGAAGCCAGGCGCGACCAGAAGCAGACCGACGAAGTCGCGATGCGCAAGGCGTATTCGAAACCACGCTAGAGACAGAGACGAGACAGGCATGCCCATGAATACACCGGTCATCTTGAACAGCAGCGCCGCCGCGGCCAATGGCCGCAAGCCGGCGAACCAGGCCGGCGAAGGCGCGCCGGACGTGCCCTTCAACCAGGTCCTGTCGCGCGAGATCGGCAGCCGCCGGGAATCGTCACGCGCCGCCAGCCAGGCGGACCGCCAGCCGGCCGCTTCCGAGCAGGATTGCGCGCGCGCGGGACGCGGCGCCGTCCCCCCCGCCCGCGAGACGTCCGCCGTGCAGGCACCCGCCGAAGGGCGCGAAGCGCGTGAACTGCGCGACGCCGGCCGCTCCCAGGCGGCCGATGACGCCGCCGGTCTGCAAGCCGCTGTACCCGATCCTGGCACCGACCTCCTCGCGATGATGGGCGGCGCCATGCAGCAGGCGCTGTCAGGGACCACGACGGGGGACGCCGTTGCCGTGCCCGCCGTCGAGGGCGTCGACGACAACGAGGCAAGCCGCGATACCGCGCCGGGCGCCGCCGCCGACATGCTGGCATTGATGGCCAGCCTGGCGCAGGCAGGCTCCCCGTGCCAGTCCGTGGCCGTCACCACGCCCGCCGAGCCCGCCGGCAGCGCCGCCAGCGATGCCGCGGCGACCGTGACCGCAGCCACTGCCGCCGCGGCCGCATCGGCGACACTCGTAGCCGCCGGCGACGATGGCGCGCGTGCATTCGACTCCGCTGCCGCACAGGCGGGTGCCGCCGCCGGCGAGGCCACGAGCGGCATCGGTCCCGGACAGGTCGCCCTGCGAGCGACGGACGGCGCAGGCAGCTCGCATGAACAGAATGCAGTCGACTTTGCCGCGGCCCTTGCCCGCGGCATGGGCATGCGCCGCGACGCTGCCGGCGGGGCCGCCGCTTCCGGCGCCGTACCCGCGACACCGGCCGTGCCCCCGACCGACGCTGCCCCCGTCTCCCCGGCCGCACCCGCCATCCCTCACACGTCAGCCTTCCCGGTCTCGCCCGCCGAACCGGATGCGCCGGACGCCGCCGGGATGGTCGCCACGCCCGCCGACGCCGGCCAGCGGCAGCCTGCTCGCGCAGCCGGCACGGCACCCGTCGAAAGCGATGTCCGCCAGGTCCGCGTTACCGACACGGAGCGGCAGCCAGCGGCAGTCGCTGCCGTGCCGGCCACTCCTGCGGTGCCGCGCGACCCGACTGCCGAACGCCATGCCGATGTCGGTGCCCGCTCCGCCCAGCCGGCCACACCGGCCACGCCCGTCGCAACGGTCGAAGCGGCCACCGCGGCCCAGCAAGCACAGTCTGCCGGCGCCGTCCAGCAAGGCGCCCACGTGGCGCATGCGCACGGCAATGGCGCAAGGAACGGCGAACACATCGCACCGCGGGTCGGCACGCCCGCCTGGGACAATGCCATCGGCCAGAAGATCGTCTGGATGGTCGGCGGCGGAGAACAAAGCGCCACACTGACGCTGAACCCGCCGGATCTCGGCCCGCTGCAGGTGGTCCTCAACGTGTCGAACACCACCGCCACCGCCGCCTTCACGGCGGCCCAGCCCGAGGTCCGTCAGGCGCTGGAAAACGCGATGCCGAAGCTGCGCGACATGCTCGGCGATGCCGGCATCCAGCTCGGCCAGGCCACCGTCGACAGCGGTGCGCGCGACCCCAACAATGCGCGCCCCGACGGCGGCCAGCGCACCGGCTGGCGCAGCGACGAGGGCATCGCCATCGACACGCCGGTCCAGGCCCCGCAGCGCGCCGTCGCGGCAGGCAACGGTCTGGTCGACACCTTCGTCTGATGAACCGCCGGCGCGCCGGCTCGCCGGCGTGCCGGCGGCACACGCTGGCGGATCGGCGCGGGATGCCGCATCCGCCGGGAGTGGCCGCCTGTGCGCGGCAAGTCAAGCCGCGCGCGCAGTGTTTCCAAAAACAAAAAGTGGTTTAATAGCCATGGGCATGCCGCGCTGCAATGCCGCCTGCCCGCGCCGCCGAAGCCCGGGAAATGCGCCCTCTTCTCCTGTCTTTTCCGCGCATGGCGCACGGCGCATTTTTCCGATAATGAACCCATTCAGTACGCGGTCTCGCGTATTCGAGGACACCAACAATGGCAACCACAGTCAAGGCTAGCAAAGGCGCGCAACTCCAGGCCGTTCCGGAAGCGGAAGGCGATGGCGCGCCCCCCAAGAAATCGCGCAAGAAGCTGTTCGTCATCATCCTGGCCGTGCTGATCCTGCTCGGCGCGGGCGGTGGCGCCGCCTTGTATTTCCTGAGCGGCGCGCCCGCGCCGGCCGCCGCGCAGAAGCAGCCGGCCGCTCCGACCAAGCCGCCGACCTACATCAACCTCGAGCAGTTCACGGTCAACCTGCAGAGCGAGGGCATCGAGCAGTTCCTGCAGATCGCCATCACCATCGAGGTGACCGACGAGGAAGCCGTCGAGGTCTTCAAGAGCTATGCTCCGCTGGTGCGCAGCCGTCTCCTGCTGCTGCTGTCGAGCCGCAAGGGTTCCGAGATCTCCAGCGAGGAAGGCAAGCGCAAGCTTTCCAACGACATCCTCGCCGAGGTCAAGAAGCCGTTCGCCGCGGGGCTGCCGCCGCAGAAGGTAACCGGCATCCATTTCACATCGTTCGTGATCCAGTAAGACGACATCATGGCCGACAATTTCCTCTCACAAGAAGAAGTCGATGCCCTTCTCAAGGGCGTCAACGGTGATCAGGATGAGTCGAACGCGCCCGAAGACAGCTCGGGCGTACGCCCCTACAACCTGGCCACGCAGGAGCGGATCGTTCGCGGCCGCATGCCGACGCTCGAGATCATCAACGAGCGCTTCGCCCGCCTCCTGCGCATCGGCCTGTTCAATTTCCTGCACCGCAGCGCCGAGGTATCGATCGGCCCGGTGCGCGTATCGAAATACAGCGAGTTCATCCGCAACCTGGTGGTGCCGACCAACCTGAACCTGGTGCACATCAAGCCCTTGCGCGGCACCGCGCTGATGGTGTTCGACCCGAACCTGGTGTTCCTGATCGTCGACAACCTGTTCGGCGGCGACGGCCGCTTCCACACCCGCGTCGAGGGCCGCGACTTCACGCAGACCGAGCAGCGCATCATCCACCGCGTGCTCGGCATCGTGTTCGAGAACTACGCCAAATCATGGGAGCCGGTGTACCCGGTCGAGTTCGAGTACATCCGCTCCGAGATGAACACCCAGTTCGCCAACATCGCGACGCCGAACGAGGTGGTGGTGTCGACCACCTTCACGATCGAGCTCGGCCCGGTCAGCGGCGAGATGCATTTCTGCACGCCTTATTCGATGATCGAGCCGATCCGCGACCTGCTGACCTCGAGCCTGCAGGGCGAGACGCTGGAGATGGACAAGCGCTGGATCCGCCTGATGACGCAGCAGATCCAGACCGCCGAGGTCGAACTGGTCGCCGATCTCGGCACCGCCCGCATGTCGCTGGGCGATATCCTCAACATGAAGGCCGGGGACATCATTCCGCTCTCGGTGCCGGACATCGTCGCCGCCAAGGTGGACGGCGTGCCGGTCATGGAATGCACCTACGGCAAGCTGAACGGGCAATACGCGCTCAAGGTCGAAAAGCTGCTCGGCCCGAGCGCCCAGGAATTCACGCAAGGAGATGAGCATGGCTGACGACAACGAGAACCAGATGAGCGCCGAGGACGACTGGAGCGCAGCCATCGCCGAACAGGAACGCGCCGAAGCCGCCGCCCGCGCCCAACAGCAGCAACAGGCCACGGCCAGCGTGTTCCAGGATTTCGGCTCCCCGGCGTCGCGCCCGGACACCCACAACGACATCGATTTCATCCTCGACATCCCGGTCCAGCTCACGGTCGAGCTCGGCCGCACCAAGATCGCGATCAAGAACCTGCTGCAGCTGGCGCAGGGCTCGGTGGTGGAACTCGACGGCCTGGCCGGCGAGCCGATGGACGTGCTGGTCAACGGCTGCCTGATCGCCCAGGGCGAGGTGGTGGTGGTGAACGACAAGTTCGGCATCCGCCTCACCGACATCATCACGCCGTCCGAACGCATCCGCAAACTGAACAAATGACCCGGCGCGCCGGCGGCGCGCCCCATCGATCCATGAAACGTCTTCTTCCACTGGTCCTGCTGCTTCCGGCCGCCGCCTTCGCGTCGGATCCGGCCAGGACGTCCGCCGCCGGCAGCCTGCTGCAGGTGATCTTCGGCCTGGTGGTCGTCCTTGCCCTGCTGGGCGGCACCGCCTGGCTCATGAAGCGCTTCGCCGCCATGCGTCCTGCCGGCGCCGCCGCGGCCCGCGTCGTCGGCGGCGTGTCGGTCGGCACCCGCGAGCGCGTGATGGTGATCGAGGTGGCGGACCAGTGGATCGTCGTCGGCGTGGCGCCCGGCAGCGTCAATGCGCTCGCCACCATGCCGCGCCAGGAGATGCCCGCCGTTCCCGCCGGCCAGGCGGCCGACGGCCAGCCGAACTTCGCCGCATGGCTGAAGAAGACCATCGACAAGCGCACTGGCAACTGACATGACCACCGCCATGACCGCCCGCGATCGCGCCCCCGCCTCCCGCATCGCCGCCATTGCGCGCTGGGCCTTGCCGCTGGCCCTGCTCGGCCTGCCGCTGGCTGCGGCGGCCCAGTCCGCGGGCATCCCCGCCTTCACCAGCACGCCCGCGGCGGGCGGCGGGCAGTCCTATTCGCTGAGCCTGCAGACGCTGCTGCTGCTGACCGCCCTGTCCTTCCTGCCGGCGGCCCTGCTCATGATGACCAGCTTCACCCGCATCATCATCGTGCTGTCGCTGCTGCGCCAGGCGCTGGGCACCATGTCGGCGCCGCCGAACCAGGTGCTGATCGGCCTGGCGCTGTTCCTGACGCTGTTCGTGATGGGACCGGTATTCGACAAGATCTACACCGATGCCTATGTGCCGCTGCAGGAGAACAAGATCACCATGCAGCAGGCGATGGAGCGCGGCGCGGCGCCGCTGAGGACCTTCATGCTCAAGCAGACGCGCCAGTCGGACCTGGCGCTCTATGTGAAGATGGCCAACGCCCCGCAGATCAACGGCCCGGAGGACATTCCGCTGCGGGTGCTGATCCCGGCATTCATCACCAGCGAGCTGAAGACGGCGTTCCAGATCAGTTTCGCCATCTTCATCCCCTTCCTGATCATCGACATGGTGGTGGCCAGCGTGCTGATGTCGATGGGCATGATGATGGTGTCGCCGGCCATCGTGTCGCTGCCGTTCAAGCTGATGCTGTTCGTCCTGGTCGACGGCTGGCAGCTGCTGATCGGATCCCTTGCGCAAAGTTTCTATTGAGGACGGATCATGTCTCCCGAAAGCGTCATCAGCATGGGCCGCCATGCGATCGAAGTCACTCTGCTGATCTCCGCGCCCATGCTGCTCATCGCGCTGGTCATCGGCCTGATCGTGTCGATCTTCCAGGCCGCCACCCAGATCAACGAAGCCACGCTGTCGTTCATTCCGAAGCTGGTCGGCGTGTTCGTAGCGCTGGTGATCGCCGGCCCCTGGATGCTGACCGTGATGACCGATTACATGCGCCAGCTGTTTGCCGGCATTCCGGGGATGATCGGTTGAGGCCGACCGCCGCAGCGCCGCCCCGCCTTTAGCGCGCCCATGATCACATTGTCCAGCGCCCAGCTGTATGCCTGGATCGCTGCGTTCATCTGGCCGCTGACCCGCATCCTCGGCCTGATCGCGACCGCGCCGCTGTTCGGCAACAACAGCGTGCCGGCGCGCGTCAAGATCGTCCTGGGCGGCATGCTGGCGCTGATCGTGGCGCCGACCGTCCCCGACCTGCCGGCGATCGAGCCGACCTCCCTCGAGGGCCTGCTGATCCTGGTGCAGCAACTGCTGATCGGGATGGCGATGGGCCTGGCAATGCGCATCGTGTTCGCCGCCGTCGAAATGGCCGGCGAGGTGGCCGGCCTGACGATGGGCCTGGGCTTCGCCACCTTCTTTGATCCGCTGTCGGAGGGCCGCTCCTCCGCCATCTCCCAATTCCTGTCGCTGATCGTGCTGATGCTGTACCTGGCCACCGACCTGCACCTGGTGCTGCTGTCGGTGCTTGCCGACAGCTTCCGCACCATGCCGATCACGACACTGCCGATGGGCATGGACATGTTCCGTCAGCTCGCAGCCTGGGGGGGCCAGATCTTCAGCTCGGGCGTGCAGCTGTCCCTGCCGATCGTCGCCACCCTGCTGATCGCCAACACGGCACTCGGCATCCTCACGCGCGCCGCGCCGCAGCTCAACCTGTTCGCGATCGGCTTTCCGGTGACGATCGGTGCGGGCTTCATCATGCTGACGATTTCCCTGCCCTATTTCGCCACGCCGGTCGGCAACCTGTTCCAGGAAGCCGTGACGACCATCCAGCGGATGACGGAGGCGACGCTGCCGGCGCCGGGCGTTCGCGCGCCGCAAGCGACGACGCCCGCGCAATGACGCGGGCGCCACGCGCCGGGCGGCGCGATGTCAGATGTAATTGAAGAGGGACAGTCCGGAGATCTTGACGAAGGCTTGCTGGGACGCCTGCAGCGTGGTCTGCTGCTGCATCAGCTCGGTGATGGCCTTGGTGTAGTCGAGTTCCTGGATCTCCGACAGCGTTTCCGCGTACTGCAATGCCCGGTCCTCGCCGGCCGAGTCCATCGCATCGATTTCGCGCAGGCGCGCGCCGACAGCCGCGCGCACGCCGAGGATGTTGTCCAGCGCGTTGTCGACATTCGAGTTGGCTGTATTGAGCCCGTTCTGCAGGACGGCCTGGCCACCGGCCCCCGTCGCCGGGAATTCCAGCACGTCGATCAGGTTCTTGAGCGTATTGAAGATGCTCTGATTCTGGCTCGGCTTGACGGTAAACACGTCGCCGGCGGCCGGAAGCCCCTTGACGTCGAGCTGCAGTCCATCGAAGGCGATGGTATTGCCGGGCACATACGTGCCACTTGCAATCATCGGCTGGCCGGGAAGCGTCATGTCGTACACCGAGAACGCGTTGCCGCTGTCGCCGAAGCGGATTTCGTAATCATGGCCCGTGAGCGCGGCGGCGTTCACCACCGTGCCGGGCGAGATGACGCCGGTGCCCTGGTTGGTCTGGCGGACGATATTGCCGACAAGGGTTGTCGCAGGGGACGTCTCGAAGCGTCCGTTGCCGGTCTTGTTGGCCTCGAACACCACGTCGCCGCTGTCGCCCTGGTCCATCATGCGTGACGGACCGACCTCCAGCATGCGCTGCCCCTGGTCGCCGAGATAGCTGGCCCCAGCCAGCGACTGCACGAACGGCGCGGAAGATGACTTGTAGCCGCCGAACAGATAATTGCCCATCGAATCCTTGGCGTTGGCCAGAGACATCAATTGGTCGAACTGACTGCGCAACTCGGCGGCGATGAACTTGCGCTGCGCATCGTCGAGCGCGCCATTGCCGGCCTGGACGATGGCCGTCTTGACCGTATGAAGCAGGTCCGTTACCTGGGCAAGCGTGCTTTCCTCTTGCTTCAGGGTGTCCTTCACGTTCGCACGGTTGGTGGTGTATTGCTCGTTGACCGCCAGCGACTGCGAAATCTCCAGCGCCCGGGCGGCGCCGACCGGGTCGTCTGCGGCGGAGAGAACCTTCTTGCCGGCCGAGATCTGCTGCTGGGTGCGCATGAGATTCGACTGCAACTCGCTCATCCGGGTCGAGCTGTTTTCGAACAGGGTCTTGGTGCTGATGCGCATGATCAGGATCCGATCGTAAGCAGGACGTCGAACAGGCGTGCCGCAGTCGCCATGACCTTGCCCGCGGCTTCATAGGCCTGCTGATAGCGCAGCAGGTTGGTGGCTTCTTCGTCGAGATTGACGCCCGACACGGACTGCTGCGCGTCGATCGCCTGGGACATCATCTTCTGCTGCGCCTTCGACGTGACGTCAAGCTCGCGCGTCTTGTTGCCGATCGTATTGACCAGCTGGCCATAGGCTCCCTGGTAGCTCACCGAACCATTGCCGATGGTCTGGGAAGTCTGCAGTCCTGCCAGCAGCACCATGTTGCGCTTGTCGCCGACGCCGCCGACATTGGCGCCGACCGAGAACTGGTCGCCGTCCTGGGGCGTGCCGCCGATCTTGAAACTGATGCCGCCATAGCTGATCGTGGCGCCGTCGGACCAGGGGACAGGCGTGCCCGCCGGATAGGTGGTCGTGGTGCCGGCCGCCGTCTTGACGGTGACGTCGAGGTAATCCGGAAACCCCGTCAGGTCACCCGCGTTGTAGGTCATCGTCGAACGCACCGGTCCGGCGGTGTACGCCGGCGCCGGCGGCGAGAGCACAGTCGGTATGCCGGACAACTGCACGCCACCGAAGCTGACGGTATCGCCGGCGGTATACGGCACCGCGGTGCCCGGCGGATATACCGTCGTCACGCCCCCGCTGACTACCGTCACCTCGTAATTGCTCGGGATTCCCGTCAGGCTGGTGCCGTCGTAGCCGAGGTTCAGGCCATTGGGGAACAGCGTGGTCGCCGCCACCGCCCCCGGGCTGATGGAGCCCAGCCCCCTGTTGGTGTTCGTGATGACGCCGGTGGTCGCGTTGATCGTGCCGGCCGCCGTCTGCATCGGCGACGCCGCTGCGATCTCGGACGGATTCTTCAGCAGCACCGAGAACCCGAAAGCGCCGTTAGCGGTCGGCCGGATCAGGAATTCGTCGCCGGCCGCGGCCGATCCCGACTTGAGCGTCAGGGAAAAGCCTTCGCCCGTCGCCGCCGCCTGCGCATCGGCCAGCGTGCCGCTCGACAGCAGCTTGCCGTCGCTCCTGCGGCTCAGCAGGAAATTGCCGCCGCCATCGACCGTCAGCCGGTAGTCGCTGCCAGTCAGCGCGCGCGCATTCGTGATGGAGGAATCGATGATGGCGTCGCCGGTATTGAGCGTGCTGGCGTTCACCTGCGGCAGGCCGGACTGGAAGACGTCCTTGCCCAGGTTGCCGTTCAGGTCCTGGCCGAGCTTGTGCTGCGCGTTGAAGGTATCCGCCAGCACGATGGCGATGCGCCCCATCGCGTTCTGCGCGTTGTCGAGGGATTGCGACCGGTATTCGAACAAACCGCCCAGCGTACCGCCGGTGATGGAATTTTCCGCCAGGCGAACGACGCCGCCGTTGCCCTCGTAACCGACCTGCACCCGGTTGACGTCGGTCGGGGACGTTGTCGCGACCAGGCTGAACGCCTTGGCGCCGACTACCAGCGGCTGGCCGGAACCGACGAACACGTTGTAGCTGTCGTTCTGCTTGACGATCGTGACCTTGAGTTCCTTCGACAGGTCGGAGATCAGCTGGTCGCGCTGGTCGAGCAGGTCGTTGGGCGTTGAACGGTCGTCGCCCGCCTGGGCTTTCTCGATCGCGTCGTTGAGTTGCGCAAGCTGCTGCGCATAGCTGTTGACCGTCTTGATGCTAGTCAGGATCTGCGTGTTGACGCCGCTGGTCGCCTCGCGCAATTGCGTATCCATGGTCCGGAACTGCGATGCCAGCGTTTCCGCCGACGAGAGCATCGACTGACGTGCCGGGCCGGAGCTTGGATCCGACGCGACGTTCTGCACCCCCTTGAAGAAATCCTGCAAGGTCGGTGAGAAGCCGGTCGTCGTGTCCGCCAGCATGTTGTTGATCTGCTTGACATGCGTGTGGTACGCGCTGAGCTCGTAATAGGAACTCTGCGTGGTCAGGACGCGGCTGTTCAGGTATTCGTCGAAGATACGCTTGACGCCAGTAACCTGGGTACCCTTGCCGATGAAGCCGTACCCCTGGTCCTGGCCGGACGCGTTGCTCTGCACGATGACCTGGCGCGTATAGCCGGGCGTGTTGGCGTTGGCGATATTGTGGCCGGTCGTGGTCAGACCTGCCTGGGCGGCCGCCAATGCGCTCTGACCGACGCTGAGGATGCTGGACATGGGTGGTTATTCCTTGGCTATATCGCTATTTACGGCAGACCCGCGCCAAAACTTGAATTATCAGGTCGACAATGACTGGTTGATAATGCGCGTGAGCTTGGCGGCGTAGTTCGGATCCGTGGCATAGCCGGCGCGCTGCAGCCCCTGGGCGAATCCGGTCGCGTCGCGCGCATTGGCGATCACGGATTCGTAGCGCGGATTGGATTTCAGCAGGCGGGCGTAGTCGCGGAACGAATCGGCGTAGGAATCGTAGGCGCGGAATTTTTCGATGCGGGTCTCCGGCACGCCATTGACATACTCGGTCGTGGCGGCCTCGACGACCTTGCCCTTCCAGCCCGGCCCGGCCTTGATGCCGAACAGGTTGTTGCTGCGGGTGCCGTCGGCGCCGACGATCTCGCGGCGCCCCCAGCCGCTCTCGAGTGCGGCCTGACCGAGCATGAACCTGGCCGGAATGCCGGTGCTCTGGCTGGCCTCCTCGGCGAACGGCTGCATCCTGTCCTGGAACTGGCGCACATGGGCCGGCTGCGAAGCCTGCGAGCGCGGCGGCTCCAGGACCTGGCCGCCCGTCGGCGCCGGCCTGGCGGCGGCGCCGACGGGCAGCTCGAACGCCATGTCCGGCGCGCCGGCGCTTTCCGGCGGCAGGGAAGCCTGCACCGCGCCGGACAACTGGCGGATCAGCACGTCCGCCAGGCCGACGCCGCGGCTGGCCAGGTTCTGCGACAGCTGCTGGTCCAGCATCGAGGTGTACATGCGCGACTGATCGCTGTCGAACGGGCTGTCCTGCGGCGTGGCGTCGCGCATGCTCTTGAGCATCATGTTCATGAACACCGCCTCGAACTGCCTGGCTGCCGCCTTGAGCGCCTCGGGCGAGTTCTGCCGCGCCGATTCGCGTAGCGAGGACAGCTCGCGCGCATCGATCGCCAGCGATCGGGTGGTATCGGTCGGAGAGATCGCCATGGCCGTCAGATGATCTCGAGTTCGGCACGCAGCGATCCCGCGGCCTTCATGGCCTGCAGGATCGACAGCAGGTCCTGCGGCGTGGCGCCGATCGCATTGAGCGCCTTGACCACGTCGGCCAGCGAGGCGCCCGCCTTGAGCAGCAGCACCTGGCCCGGGTCTTTCTTGATGTCGATGGTCGACTGCTGGGTCACCACCGTCTGGCCGCCGGAGAACGGCGCCGGCTGGCTGATGACCGGCTCGGAATTGATCACCACGGACAGGTTGCCGTGCGAGACGGCGCACGCGTCGAGCGTCACCGCCTGGTTCATCACCACCGAGCCGGTGCGGGCGTTGAGGATGACCTTGGCGACCGTTTGCGCCGGCGTCAGGGTGACGTTCTCGAGCGCGCCGAGGAAGGCCACCCGGTCGTCGCTGCGGCCCGGCGCGCGCACGCGGATCACGCGGCCGTCCTGGGCGGCGGCGGTCTCCGGGCCGAAGCGGCGATTGACCGCTTCCACCACGCGGGCGGCGGTCGAGAAATCGGTGTCGTTCAGCTCGAGGAAGACATGCTCGCCCTGCCCCAGCGAGGTCGGCACGGCGCGTTCCACCGTGGCGCCGGACGAGATCCGGCCGACCGACAGGTGGTTGACCACGGTCTTGCTGCCGCCGGACTGCGCGCCGACGCCGCCGACCAGGACGTTGCCCTGGGCCATGGCATAGATCTGGCCATCGGCGCCCTTGAGCGGCGTCATCAGCAGCGTGCCGCCGCGCAGGCTCTTGGCGTTGCCCATCGACGACACCGTGATGTCGAGCGTCTGGCCCGGCTGGGCGAACGCCGGCAGCGAAGCCGTGACCATCACGGCGGCCACGTTCTTGAGCTGCAGGCTGGTCCCGGCGGGCATGTTGATGCCCATCTGCTTGAGCATGCTGATCACGCTCTGGACGGTGAATGGCGTCTGGGTGGTCTGGTCGCCGCTGCCGTCGAGGCCCACGACCAGCCCATAGCCGATCAGCTGGTTCTGGCGCACGCCCTGGATCGAGGCAAGGTCCTTGATGCGCTCGGCGTGGGCGGACGGCAACGCCGCCAGGCAGGACACGCAGGCCAGCGCCGCGCACAGCCGGCGGGCGGCGGACCGGAATGCATGCAGGGTGTTCATGATGATCCTCGCGTCAGGGTTACAGCGGCAGCACGCTCATGAAGAAGCGCGTCAGGAGCGACATCACTTCGGCGCGGTCGATGCGGCTGTTGCTGCGGTATTCGAGGCGTGCGTCGGCCACCTGGGTCGAGGGCACCACGTTGCCGGCGCCGATGGTGTCCGGGCTGACGACGCCGGAGAAGCGCACGAACTCCGAGCCCTTGTCGAAGGCCATCTGCTTCTCGCCCGAGACCAGCAGGTTGCCGTTCGGGTAGACGTCGACCACGGTCACCGTGATCGTGCCGCTGAAATTGTTGGAGGCGCTCTGGGCGCCCTTTTCGTTGAAGCTGGTGTCGCCCTCGGTCGACAGGCCGAGCTTGGCGGTGGTCGAGGTCGGCACGCCGAAGATGGTCGGCGCCGACAGGCTGGCGCTGGCGCCCTTGGAGCCGGAGTTGGCGCTGGACTTGCCGGCGGAGGTGTTCTCGCTGATGGCGATGGTCAGGATGTCGCCGACCAGGCGCGCGCGGCGGTCCTCGAACATCGGGCGGTAGCTGGCGGCCTGGAAGATCGCGCCATTGGCGGGCGCCGGCACCGCGGGCTGCGCGGCGCGTGCCGTCACCGGCGTCTGCACGATGGTCGGCGGCGTCACGCCGCAGCCTGCCAGGACGGCCGCCAGGGCGAGGACGAGGAATGCGGACTTGTTCATGGCATCTACCTTGAGGCCGATCGCATGCCGGGTCAGAGCTGACCGAGGCGCTGCAGCATCTGGTCGGACGTCGTGATCGCCTTGCTGTTGATCTCGTAGGCGCGCTGGGTCTGGATCATGTTGACCAGCTCTTCCACCACGTTGACGTTCGAGGTTTCGACGTAGCCCTGCATCAGCAGGCCGGAGCCGTTGGTGCCCGGGGTATTGGTGTTGGGGGTGCCGGACGCGGTGGTCTCGACATACAGGTTCTCGCCTTTGGCTTCCAGGCCGGCCGGGTTGACGAAGGTGGCCAGCTGGATCGTGCCGATCTGGGTCTGGGCGGCCGTGCCGCTCGTGGTGATCGATACCGTGCCGTCGCGGCCCATGGTGATGCTCTGGGCGTTCGCGGGCACGGTGATGGTCGGTTGCACCGGATAGCCGCCGGAGGTCACCAGCTGGCCGTTGGCATCGACATGGAATGAACCGTCGCGGGTGTACGCCGTGGTGCCGTCCGGCATCAGCACCTGGAAGAAGCCCTGTCCCTGGATCGCGACGTCGTAGTTGTTGCTGGTCTGCTGCATGTTGCCCTGGGTGAAGATGCGCTCGGTGGCGACCGGGCGCACGCCGGTGCCGAGCTGCAGGCCAGACGGCAGCTGGGACTGCTGCGACGACTGCGCGCCGGGCTGGCGGATGGTCTGGTACAGCAGGTCCTCGAAGACGGCGCGCGAACGCTTGAAACCCGCCGTGCTGACGTTGGCCAGGTTGTTGGAAATGACGTCCATCTGCGTCTGCTGCGCATCCAGGCCCGTCTTGGAAATCCAAAGCGATCGAATCATGTTCTTCTCCGGTCGGCCCGTCCGGCGGGCCCTGCTGTCGGCCGCCCCGGGAGCGGGCGCGGTCGGTGTTTCTCTCAGCGTCGATTATGCCGGCCGGCGCCTCAGCTCAAAGCGAGGATCTGACCGGCTTTCGTGGCATTGCTCTCGGCGTTCTTCAGGAAATTCATGTGGATTTCGAACTGCCTGGCCAGGCTGATCATGTTGACCATGGCATCGACCACGTTGACGTTGCTGCCCTCGAGCGCGCCGCCGACCACCACCACGTTTCCATCGGCTTCCGCGGCGCCGCCATCTTTCAGGCGGAACAGGCCGTCGTCGCCGCGCACGAGGTTGTCCTTCGGCGGGTTGACCAGCTTGATGCGGCCCAGCACCGTGGTGGCACCCGGCTTGATGCCGTTGGCGCTGCCGGAAACGGTGCCGTCCTTGCCGATGGTGATGGTGGTGTCCGGCGGGATCGCGATCGGACCGCCGTCGCCGACGACATTGCGGCCGCCGGCGGTCTGCAGGATGCCGTTCTCGGAAATCTTCAGGTTGCCGTGGCGGGTCAGCGCCTCGGTGCCGTCCTCCATCTCGACGGCGATCCAGCCCTTGCCCTGCACCGCGACATCGAGGTCGCGGCCGGTCTGCTGGATCGCGCCCGGCGTGAAGTCGGTGCCGACCGTGGAGTCGACCACGAAGGCGCGCGTCGGCAGGCCTTCGCTGACGACATGGGCGGCGCGGAAGGCATCGAGCTGGGCGCGGAAGCCGGTCGTGGAAGCGTTGGCGAGATTGTTCGAGACGGTCGCCTGCTGCTCCATGATGTGCTTGGCGCCGGAAGCGACGGTATAGATCAGGCGGTCCATGATGTTCTCCTGGTCGGCGCGGCGGGGCGTCTCCGCCCTCGCCCGCACCGGTTACGGCGTCTGCGTCAGCGCAGGTTCACCAGCGTCTGCAGGACCTGGTCCTGCGTCTTGATGGTCTGCGCGTTGGCCTGGTAGATGCGCTGGGCCGTGATCATGTTCACCAGTTCCGCGGTCAGGTCGACGTTGGAGTCCTCCACCGACGATGACGACAGCTGGCCAAGCGCACCACTACCCGGTGTGCCGACCAGCGGTTCGCCCGAGGTCGCCGACTGCACCCAGGTATTGTTGCCGAGCGCCTGCAGGCCGTTCGGATTGTTGAAGCTCGCCAGCACCAGCTGGCCGAGCGTGGCCGACTTGCCGTTGGAATAGCGGCCGACGATGGTGCCGTCGGCCGACACGTTGAAGCCGGACAGGCGGCCGGAGGCATAGCCATTCTGGGACAGCGCATTGACGCTGAAGGCGGAGCCGTACTGGGTCGTGCCGGTCAGGTCGATCATGATGCCGGCCGTCGGCGGCGAGCCGGTCGGATCGTTGTTGATCGGCGTGACGGCGCCGTTGCTCACCGTGAACTGCACGTCGGCGAAACGGGCGCCGGTGCCGAAGCCGGTATCGATCGTACCGTCGTTCCGGAAGCGCAGCGTGCCGACCTGGCCGGTACCGGCCGGATTGCCGTCGATGAGCACGCCATCGATGGAAGCGTAGATGTCCCACTCGGGTTGCGTTCCCGGCGGCGACGCCACGGTCCCCAGGGCGGGATCGGTCACCAGCGGGAGGCGCTTGACGTAGTACATCTGCACGATGTGGTCCTTGCCCAGGCTGTCGTACACGGTGACCGACGACGCGTTGTGATAGGTGGTCGGATCGTTGTAGTTGAACGGCGTGATCGTGTTGTCCTTGGCGATCTTGTTGGCGTCCAGGTTCAGCTTGCTCTTGATCTCGCCGGTCTGCTCCGGACGCAGGTCCGACGTGTTGATGTTCAGGTCGGTCGGCGCGCCGGTCGACAGCACGCCCTGCGCATCGGCGATGTAACCGGTCAGGCGGGCGCCGTTGGTGTTGACGATGTAGCCTTCGCGGTCGAGCGAGAACTGGCCGTTGCGGGTGTAGCCGATGGTACCGCCGCTGGAGACGCGGAAGAAGCCGCCGCCGTTGATCGCGATGTCGAGCGGATTGTTGGACGAAGTGATGTTGCCCTGGGTGAACTGCTGGGCGACGTTGGCCAGCTTGGTGCCGATACCGATCTGGCCGGCGCCCGCGCCGGTCAGCGAGGCCGCGTAGACGTCGGCGAACTGCGCCTGTGCCTGCTTGTAGCCCACGGTATTGGCGTTGGCGACGTTGTTGCCGATCGCTTCAAGCCCCTTGGATGCGGCGTTCAGTCCGCTCAAACCTTGTTGAAAACCCATGTTGTGCTCCCTTCACAGCTTCCGTTAGAGGATTTGTTTCACGTCGCCCATGTTCACCGCCCCCATGTGGGGCAGGTTGAGCTTGATGCCCTGTGCATTGGTCGTGACGCTCTGGACGATATCGAACTGCAGCGTCGTGGCCTTGGCCTTCTCTTCCCCGCGCGTGGCGGCGATCTCGATCTGGTACATGCCGTCCGGCGCGGTCTCGCCCTTGTCGGTCTTGCCGTCCCAGCCCAGCGGATGGGTGCCGGCCTCGAGCGCGCCGAGCTGCATCGTGCGCATCGTGACGCCGCCGGCATTCTTGATGGTGACGGTGACCTTGTCGGCCGGCTCGGTCATCTCCACGCCGAACGCGCCCTTGCCCTCGCTGAGCACCATGTCGTTGCCTTCGACCAGCACGCCGCGCGAGATCATGCTGGTCGCGGCGATGGACTGGCTGGCGGCATAGCTGCCGGCCAGGGAGGAGAACGCCTGATTCAGCTTCTCCAGGCTGCTCACCGTCGACAGCTGCGCGAACTGGCTGGTCACCTGAGCATTGTCGAGCGGATTGAGGGGATCCTGGTTGCGCATCTGCGTGACCAGCAGCGTCATGAAGCGGTCCTGGGTGGCTTCCACCTCCGACTTGGCGCCCTTCTTCTTCGGGTTCACCGATTCGAGCAGCGAATCGCTGACTTTCGGCGGGGTCGAACTGACGGTCGTCATGATTTACCTTTCTCAGCTGCCCAGCGCCAGGGTCTTCTGGAGCATGTTCTTGGCGGCGTTCATCGTTTCCACATTGGTCTGGTAGGAGCGCGACGCCGAGATCATGTTGACCATCTCGTCGACGACGTTCACGTTCGGCATGGCGACGTAACCCTTGTCGTCGGCCAGCGGATGCTTGGGGTCGTACACCATCTTGGCCGCGGACTTGTCCTCGACCACCTGCTCCACCTTCACGCCCTGCGTGCCGGCCTGGTTCCCCATCGGGACGGCGGTGAACACGACCTGCTTGGCCTTGTACACCTGGCCGGTCGAACTGGCGGCGCTGTCGGCGTTGGCGAGATTGGAGGCCACCGTGTTCAGGCGCTGCGCCTGGGCGCTCATGGCCGAACCGGCCACGTTGAATACGTTGAAGAGCGACATGATCATTGCCCCTGGATGGCGGCCAGCAAGCCCTTGATGCGGCTGTTGGTCATGGTCAGCACGGCTTCGTAGCGCAGGGCGTTGTCGGCGAACTGATTGCGCTCGACGTCCATGTCGACCGTATTGCCGTCGACGCTGCCCTGGGTCACGGTACGGAACTGCAGCGGCTCGCCGGCAATCGCCTTGCCCGGCGCATTGCCGGCCAGATGCCCCTGCGCGGTCCTGGCAATGCCGCCCTGCTGCACCGGCGTGGCCGATCCCATGGCGTTCTGCAGCGCCTTGGTGAAATCGAAGTCGCGCGCCTTGTAGTTCGGCGTGTCGGCGTTGGCGATATTCGACGCCAGCACCTTCTGGCGCTCCGCCCGCAGGCTCAGCGCGTTCTGGTGAAAGCGGAAGTAGTCGTCCAGGTTCCCTATCATTGCGGCCTCCTTGTCCATCGCGGCCCGGGCTCAAGATGTCGCCGGCACTGCCGTCAATGGATTTGTATAGCATTGATAATATTCACGCCCCCGGTCAAACAAACCCCCGATAAGGATGCGATTTCGCGTCCTGTTTGCCGTTTTGCCTCTCGCGCGAGGGGCTAGACTTGATCACGAATCGAACCCGGACGTGATCATGAAGACAACTGCCTTCCTCGTGCTTGCCGCAGCCGCCCTGCCCGCCCTGGCCCAGACGGCGCCCGCCGTGCCGCGCCAGGATCCGGCCGTGCTGCGTCTCGCGGTCGAACAGTTCCTGGCGACCCAGGCTGCCGGCCTGCCGGGCCAGGTGGCGGTCAAGGTCGGTCAGATCGACAGCCGCAACAACCTCGCCGCATGCGCGGCGCCCCAACCCTTCCTGGCGGCCGGCAGCCGCGCCTGGGGCAAGACCACCGTGGGCGTGCGCTGCAGCGAGCCGGCGCACTGGACCATCTATGTGCAGGCCACCGTGCAGGTGGTCGGCGAATACTTCGTCACGGCGCGCCCGCTGGCCCAGGGCCAGGCGATCGCCGAATCGGATCTGGCCCGCATCCGCGGCGACCTGACCGCCCTGCCGCCGTCGATCGTGACCGATGGCGGCCTGGCGGTCGGACGCACGCTGGCCATGTCGCTGCCGGCCGGCGTACCGCTGCGCCAGGACGCCCTGCGCAGCCAGCCGGTGGTTCAGCAGGGACAGGTGGTAAGGCTGGTCACGAACGGACCGGGCTTTCGTGTGTCTACCGAGGCGCGCGCGCTGACCAATGCGGTCGAAGGACAGGTCGCCCAGGCGCGCACCGCCAATGGCCAGGTTGTCAGCGGCGTCGCCCGGGGCGGCGGCGTGGTTGAAGTTACATATTAGAAATCTTTGCAGTCTTACAAAACGTTACAGTGTTTTTGGATGAGTCATTAAAGTTTGGGCCGAGTCGACCGATAAGAGATGTAGACGAGGGGGAAAAGCCCCCAACCCAAACGAGGAAAAAGCCGTGAAGATCGATGACTCGCTCAAGAAGGCCGCAGGACTCAGCGTCACACCGACGCCGACCCGTGCCGGCAAAGGCGCCGAGAAGGCTGGCGTGGCAACGCCCGTCTCGGACAATGTAAAACTTTCGCCTCAGGTACAGGCGCTGGCGGCCCAGGTGGCCAACACGTCGGTATTCGATGCGAACAAGGTCGAAGAGATCAAGGCGGCCATCGCCAACGGCACTTTCCAGGTCGATCCCGAGAAAGTCGCCGCCGGCCTCCTGGATACGGTTTCCGACCTGATCCATTCCCGCAAGGCTTGACATGCAACAATCCGGCACCGGTCCCGCAACGACCCTGAACGACGAAATCGCCGCCGCGTCCCAGCTGGCGGCCGTGCTCCAGCGCGAACAGGCACTCCTGATCGATGCGGACGTGGATGCCCTGCCGGATCTCACCCAGGAAAAGGCGAAGCTGATCGCCCAGATCGCCGTCCTCGCCAATACCCGCTACCAGGCGCTCGCTGCCGCCGGCTTCACGGACGATGAAGCCGGCATGAAGGCCTGGACCGAGTCCTCCGCTCCCGCGGCCGCCGTCAAGGCATGGAACGACCTGCTCGCCGTCGCGCGCGAAGCCAAGGAACTGAACCGCATCAACGGCGTGCTGATCGGCAAGCACATCAGCCGCAACCAGGCAACGCTGAGCGTGCTGCAGGCCGGCCGCCAGGGACCGGCGCTGTACGGCCCGGACGGCCAGACGTCCAGCAAGGGCGGCAGCCGCGGACTGGTGATCGGCTGACGCCGCGACAGGCACCGGATGCAGGAGAGGCCGCCCATGGGCGGCCTTTTCGCTTTGCGGGGCATGCCCCACTCCCGGGGCGACATACGCTCAGGGCTTGCCGCCGGCGTCCACCGGAAGTTCCGTCGGCGCCTCCGACAGGTCGGACAGGATCATGATCTGCACGCGGCGGTTGCGCTGCCGCCCTTCCGGCGTGTCGTTGCCGGCCACCGGGCGGTTGGCGCCATGACCGACCGCGGTCAGGCGCTCCTGGCCGATGCCGCCGTCGATGAACAGCCGCACCACGCTGGATGCGCGTACCGCGGACAGCTCCCAGTTCGACGGAAAGTTCGCGTTGCGGATCGGCACGTTGTCGGTGTGGCCTTCCACCCGTATCGCATGGGTATCGTCCTTCAGGACTTTCGCCACCGCCCGCAGCGCCTCGGACGACTCGCTGTTCAGGCGAGCATCGCCGGGCGCGAACAGCACGCTGGCATTGATCTCGACGCTCACCCCATAGGCATTCTGGGTCACCCGCACCTTGCCCTGGCTGACCAGCGGCGCCAGCGCCTTCATGATGTCGCGCGCCATGCCGGTCATGTGCTCCTTCTCGCGGCGCAGTGCCGCCTCGTGGGCGCGCTGGCGCGCCGTCAGCGGGCGCAGCAGCGGCCCCGCGCTGGCATCGGCGCCGACGGCCGGCGGGCGCGCCGAGGCATCGAGCCGGCCGAAGGCGGTGCCGAGGGAGTTCGACAGCACGCGATACTTGCCTTCGTTGACCGAGGAAATCGCGTACATCACCACGAAAAAGGCGAACAACAGGGTCAGCAGGTCGGCATACGAGACGAGCCAGCGCTCGTGGTTCTCGTGCTCGTCGTCGAATCGCCTGCGTGCCATGGGCTGCTCCGTGCGGTGGCGGCCACTAGGCCGCGGGCGCCGCGATGCGTTCTTCCATCAGGCGGGGATTGTCGCCGGAGGCGATGCCGATCAGCGCGGAGATCAGCATGTCGCGCCGGGCGGCCTCTTCGATGACCTGGTTGCGCAGCTTGGTGCCGATCGGCAGGAACACCAGGTTGGCCAGGCCGACACCGTAGATGGTGGCCACGAAGGCCACCGCGATGCCGCTGCCGAGGCGGCTCGGGTCGGACAGGTTTTCCATCACGTGGATCAAGCCGAGCACGGCGCCGAGAATGCCCACCGTCGGCGCGTAGCCGCCGGCCGATTCCCACACGCGCGCGGCCAATCGCTGCTGACGCTCCCAGGCATCCAGCTCGGACTCGAGCAGCTCGCGCAGCTTGATGGGATCGACGCCGTCGACGATCAGGCGCAGGCCCTTCTGCAGGAAGGGGTCCGGGGTCTCGGCAATGAATTTCTCCAGGCTCAGCAAGCCTTCGCGCCGCGCGGCCATGCTCCACTTGGACATCTCGCGCAGTACGCGCTGGTGATCGTGCTCATGGCGCACGAATGCCTGGCGCGCCATGCGCAGGCCGGCAACGAAGGTGTGCAGGCCGCTCTGCAGCAGCACGGCGCCGACGGTGCCGAGCATCACGATCAGGAAGGCCGCCGGCTGCAGCAGCGAATCGAGGCGACCGCCCTCGATCCACTGGCCGAACAGGATGCCGGCCAGCGCGATCGCCAGGCCCGCTAGACTACCCCAGTCCATGCCCTCTCCCGCAAGTAGGCGCGCAGGCGGGCGATCGCCTGGCTATGCAATTGGGAGACGCGCGACTCCGATACGCCCATGACGGCACCGATCTCCTTGAGGTTCATTTCCTGCTCGTAGTACAGGCCCATGAGGATCTTCTCGCGTTCCGGCAAGGCGGTGATCGCCTCCACGACGGCGGCGCGGAAACCGGTATTGACCAGCGCCTGCAGCGGATCGCTGGCGAGATCGGCGCAATAGCGGTCGAGGAAATGCTCGTGATCGTCCCCGTCGTGGAAATCCTCGTAGTACACCAGCTGGTGGCCGCCGCTCTCGCCCAGCAGCTCCTGGTATTCGGCCAGGCTCATCTTGAGCTGGCGCGCGACTTCGCTCTCCTGCGGCGGCCGGCCCAGCCGCTGCTGCAGGAGGTTCATCGCTTCTTCGACCTTGCGCATGTTCTGGCGCACGCTGCGCGGCAGCCAGTCGCTGTTGCGCAGCTCGTCCAGCATGGCGCCGCGGATGCGCTGCACCGCGTAGGTCTCGAACTGCGCTCCATGGTTGTCCTCGTAGCGGGCGATCGCGTCGAGCAGGCCGATCATGCCGGCCTGGATCAGGTCATCGACCTCCACGCTCGGCGGCAGCTTGGCTTTCAACTGGTGCGCGAGTTTCTTGACGAGCGGCGCATGCTCGGTCAGCAGGAAGTTCTTGTCGGATTTTCCCTGGGCGTTATACATAGATTCGGTTCAAGCCGCACATGCTCGGCGCCGCCCCGCCTGCAGCGGCCCTGTCGGAGGCCCCCGCCGGCGGGGGCGCCCATGCGGCCCTCGCCCTTCTCGTTTCTGTCGATTCATCCACGCTGCGCGTCGTTCATCGCGTCGATCATGGCGCGGTACGTGGCCGCGCCCTCTTGTTGCACCTGCTGTCGTGCAGTCCCCGCCTGGCGCGGACTGCACGCCCCGCCATGTTACATGCCCGCGACACGCGCGCCGCGCGGAGCCGGCGTGCCGTCGTTGGCGGCGCCGAAGCGACCTGCCAGCTGACGGAAGGCCACCGAGGCACCGGCCAGCGGAAACGCATCCACCACCGTCCGTCCCAGCCGCGCCGCGCGCTTCACGTGCTCGTCGGCGGGAACCGAACCGAGCCAGTTCAGCTGCACCGCCAGGTAGCGGCGCGCCGCCTGCGCCATGTTGTCGAACACTTTCCTCGCCTCGTCCTCGCCGGCGCCGGTCACCAGGATGCCGTAGGAACGGCGGCCCAGGCGGGCGTTCAGGCGCTTGACGATCGCGTAGGCATCCTTGATCGAGGCCGCGCCCGGCGACACCTGGACCACGATCTCTCCCGATTCCATCGCCGCCAGCGGAAAGCCGTCGTCGGCGCCCAGCTCCGCATCGATGATGACGATGTCGGTGCCGCGCGCGATCGCGCCGAATCCGTGGTTCATGCGGCGCACCTGCAGCGGCTCGGTCGGCATGGTGCGCACCGGGCCGCGCGACAGCATCGCCAGACCGAATCCTTCCTGGGTCGGCTGCACCACCTGTGCCGCCGGCTTCTCGTGGCGCGCCACCTCGAGCAGCGTCACCGCCTGCGGCATGTCCATCCGTGCCGACACCCCGCGGCCGCCCTGGCAGGCATCGAACAGCACCACGTCGCTGCCGGTGCGCACCAGCGAGGCGGCCAGGTTGACCAGCACCGCGTTCTTGTCGTCGGCCGCCGCCGCCGACAGCACGCTGACGATGCGCGGGCGCGGTCCGGCGAGCATGCGCCGCAGGCCTTCGGCCTGGTCGAAATCGAAACTAGCCAAGGGCCACCTCGCGCAGGGACTGGTCGTTCATCGAGCGCGCCGTGTTGGCCATGACCAGCGGCAGCTCCGCGTCCTGGTACTGGAACGGCGCGGTTTCGCGCTTGTTCTTGAAGGCGCGGTCGATCAGGTATTCGCGCGTCGGGACATGCAGGTCCTCGGGGACCCGTTGACCGTTGGCAATATAGTATAGATTCAATTTCTGCCGGATGACCACATCGAGAGCGGAACCGATGGTCGCGGCTTCATCGAGTTTGGTAATAATGCAACCGGCCAGGCCATCGCCCTGGTACGAGCGCACCACTTCATTGAGCGTTTCGCCGGTCGACGTGGCCGACAGGCACAGGAGGCGCTTCACGTTGCGGTCGGTCGACTGCAGCATGGCGATCTGTTCGGCCACCATCTGGTCGCGCTGGCTCATGCCGACGGTGTCGATCAGCACGGTGTGCTTGCCTTTCAGTTCGTCCAGGGCGATGCGCAGGTCGGACTCGTCCTTCACCGAGTGCACCATCACGCCGAGGATCTTGCCGTAGATGCGCAGCTGCTCGTAGCCGCCGATACGATAGCCGTCGGTGGTGATGAGCGCCAGCTTGCCCGGGCCGTGGCGCATGACGCAGCGCGCGGCCAGCTTGGCGGTGGTTGTCGTCTTGCCAACGCCGGTCGGGCCGACCAGGGCGAACACGCCGCCGCGATCGAGGATGTCGCTCTCGTCGGTGATCACCGACAGGTTGCGCGACAGCACCGACCGGATCCACTGCGTGCCCTCGTCCGGCGTGCACGATGCCGGCAGCTTCTCGGTCAGATAGCGCGACAGGCTGGCCGAGAAGCCGGCGCCGAGCATCTCGCGCAGCACGGTCGACTTGGCCGGCTGACGTTTCTGCTGGTTGCCCCAGGCCAGTTCCGCCAGCTGGGACTCGAGCATGCCGCGCATCGAGCGGAGCTCGTTCATCACTTCGGACAGCTCGGCGCGCGACGGCACGGCGTCGGGCTCCTGCGGCGCGCGCGATTTCTCGAGCGCGCGGGCCAGGCCTTCCGCCTGCGCGCTGTCCGCGCGGCGGGCGAACGCCGGGGCAGCCTCGCGCGGCGCGGCTTCCTTCTTCATCTCGTTCAGGCGCTTCGGGGCCAGGGCCGCCAGCGTCGATTCGGAGATCTGCGGCTTGTCCGCCGCCGGCTCCTGGATCGAGGCGAGATCGTCGGACGCCATCGCCATGATCTCGACGGTGTCGTTGACGGTGCGCGACGACAGGATGACCGCATCGGCGCCGAGCGCCTCGCGGACCATCCACATCGCTTCGCGCGAGGTGCGGGCTGTGAATTTTCGAACGTTCATGCTTGGCCTCCGACAAGGCTGGTGACTCTAATGGTTTTGGTATCCGGGATCTCGCTGTGCGACAGGACCTTGAGCTGCGGCACGGTGCGGCGCAGGAAGCGCGCCAGCAGGGGGCGCAACGGCCCCGGCACCAGCAGTACCGGCGTCAGGCCCATCTGCTCCTGACTGCGCGCGGATGTGGCCGCCTGGCTGGCGATGTTGTCGGCCAGGCCCGGCTCGATGCCGCCGCCATCGCCGCCGCCGGTCTGCAGTGCCTGCATCAGCAGGCGCTCGAGCCGGTTGTCCAGGGTCATGACGGACAGTTCGTTGGTTCCCGGGAAAATCTGCTGCACGATGGCGCGGCCGAGCGCGACGCGGACTTGCGCGGTCAGTTCATTGGCGTCGTTGGTGACCGTGGCGTATTCGGCGATCGTTTCGATGATGGTGCGCATGTCGCGGATGTGGACGCCTTCGGTCAGCAGGTTCTGCAGCACCTTCTGCAGCGTCGACAGGGAGATCATCTTCGGCACCAGGTCCTCGACCAGTTTCGGCGATTCCTTGGCGAGGTGGTCGAGCAGCTGCTGCACCTCGATGCGGCCGAGCAGTTCGGCGGCATGCATCGTGATCAGGTGGTTCATGTGGGTGGCGACGACGGTGCCGGCGTCGACCACGGTATAGCCCATGGACTGTGCCTGCTCGCGGATCGATGCATCGATCCAGATCGCCGGCAGGCCGAAGGCCGGATCGGTGGTCACGGTGCCCGGCAGGTTGCCGCTCACCATGCCCGGATTGATCGCCAGGAACTGGCCGACATGGGCCTCGCCCTGCCCGACTTCCACGCCCTTGAGCGTGATGCGGTATTGCGTCGGGCGCAGTTCGAGGTTGTCGCGGATATGGACAGGCGGCGACAGGAAACCGACTTCCTGCGCGAATTTCTTGCGGATGCCCTTGATGCGGCGGAGCAGCTCCCCGCCCTGACCCTTGTCGACCAACGGAATGAGGCGGTAACCGACCTCCAGGCCGAGCGTATCGACCGGCACCACGTCCTCCCAGGTGGCCTCTTCCATTTCGGGTGCGGCGCCCGGTGCGCCGGGTGCGCCCGGCAGTGCGCCGGCCGCGGCAGCGGCTTCCGGCGGCGGCGCGGCGGCGGCCTTTTCCTTGTTCGCCTTGGCCAGGTAGGCGGCGCCGGCCAGCACGCCCGCCAGCACGAAGAACGCCACGTGCGGCATGCCCGGGATGATGCCCATGCCGCCGACGATGGCGGCGGTGATGTTGAGCACCTTCGGCTTGGCGAACAGCTGGTTGACCAGCTGGCCGCCGACGTCCTGGTCGCTGGCCACGCGCGAGACGATGATACCGGCAGCGGTGGAGATGATCAGCGACGGAATCTGCGCGACCAGGCCGTCGCCGATGGCCAGCAGGGTGTAGTTCTGCAGCGCGCTGGAGAAATCCAGGCCGTGCTGCACCATGCCGACGATCAGGCCGCCGACGATGTTGACGACGATGATGATGATGCCGGCGACCGCATCGCCGCGCACGTACTTGGAGGCACCGTCCATGGCGCCGTAGAACTCGGCTTCCTGGGCGACCTCCTTGCGGCGGGACTTGGCTTCCGCCTCGCCGATCAGGCCGGCGTTCAGGTCGGCGTCGATCGCCATCTGCTTGCCGGGCATCGCATCGAGGGCGAAACGCGCGCCGACCTCGGCGATACGGCCGGCGCCCTTGGTGACCACCGTGAAGTTGATGATGGTGAGGATGACGAACACCACGATGCCGACGGTGTAGTTGCCGCCGATCAGGAAGTGGCCGAAGGCCTCGATCACCTTGCCGGCCGCGTCCGGGCCGGTGTGCCCCTCGGTCAGCACGATACGGGTCGAAGCGACGTTGAGCGACAGGCGCAGCATGGTCGACACCAGCAGCACTGCCGGGAAGGCCATGAAATCGAGCGGCTTGATGGTGTACAGGCTGGTCAGCAGCACGATCACCGACAGCGCGATGTTGAAGGTGAAGAACAGGTCGAGCGCGAACGCCGGCAGCGGCAGCACCATCATGGCCAGCATGATGACGATCAGCAGCGGCGCCGCCAGCGCCTTGGAGTTCGCTCCGCTGAGCCAGAGCGGAAGCTTCAGGCTGTTCATTGGATGGTCCTGGTGTCAGTGGCCTGCCGGGAGGCGGGGTTGAGCGGGTCGAGCTCCGCCGGGACTTCGAGCTCGTTCGGCGCCTGCGGACGCTCGCCGCCATGTTCCTTGTAGGCGCGCAGCTGGAAGACATACGCCAGCACCTCGGCGACAGCGGTGTACAGCGCCTCCGGAATCGTCTCGCCCAGGTCGGTGTGGCGGTACAGCGCACGGGCCAGCGGCGGCGCTTCCAGTGTCGGGATGTTGTGCTCGGCGGCGATCTCGCGGATCTTGAAGGCGACGTCGTCGGCGCCCTTGGCGATCACGACCGGCGCACGCATCTTGCCTTCGGTGTACTTGAGCGCGACCGAGAAGTGGGTCGGGTTGGTGACCACCACGTCGGCGGTCGGCACCTCGGCCATCATGCGGCGCTTGGCCATCTCGCGCTGCAGCTGGCGGATCTTGCCCTTGATCTCCGGGTTGCCGTCCGATTCCTTGGACTCCTGCCGGACTTCTTCCTTGGTCATCTTCAGCTTGTTGGCGTAATGCCACAGCTGGTAGGGAACATCCATCGCGGCGATCAGGATCAGGCCGCCGGCGATCGACACGAAGGCGACCAGCAGCGTGCTGGCCAGGTGGGCGCTGCCGCTCTTGACCGGTTCGACGCCCAGGCCCAGCACGGTGTCGAGCTGGGCGCGCACCACGAACCAGGCCAGCAGGCCGACCAGAAGCGCCTTGATGATCGCCTTGAGCAGTTCGACGCCGGCACGGGCAGACACCATGTTGCCCAGGCCCTTCATGGGATTCATGCGGCCGAAGTTCGGCTGCAGCGCCTTGGCGCTGAACAGCCAGCCGCCGATCAGCGCCGGCGAAGCCGCAGCCGCGACCAGGATGGCGATGGCCATCGGCGCGAAGGCGATCACCACCTCCTGCAGGTTGACCGCCATGTGTGCGACCAGCAGGTTGAAGTCGAAGACTTCGGCGCGCGACAGCGACAGGCCGGAGGTGAGCATGCGGTTCATCTCGCGCACCAGGTTGCCGCCCATGAACCACAGGCTGCCGCAGGACACGATCAGCACGGCGCACGTCGCCAGCTCGCGCGAACGCGGAACGTCGCCTTCCTCGCGCGCCTGTTCAAGGCGCCGGGGACTCGCTGGTTCTGTCTTTTCGAGATCGCTTTCCTCGGCCACGGCCGACTCCTGTTGTTGCACAGCCAAGTGTTGCGGCGGCGCTTTGACTCACTATCAGGAGCGATTATTGGCCAGCAGACCATTCCGCCATCGGCGGAACAGGAGCGAAAACGCCCCGCTATTCCGGGGCGTTCGTCGGGGGATATGAAGACGCCGAGGCCGGCTGCCGCGCGCGGGCGCTACAGCTGTAGCGCCTGCGCCCAGGCCAGCGCGGACAGCTGGCACTCGTTGACGTGCGGCGCGCTGATGAACATGTTGTCGGCCAGCGGCTCGATCGGCTCGGCGCCCTGCTCGCAAGCCTCGGCCAGCGCCAGGAACGGGCCGTACATGCCGGAACGCGACAGCAGCGCCTCGGACACCGCGTCGGACAGCTGGATGCTCTCCAGCACTTGGTCCATCGGCAGCCCGAGCAGCTTGTCGAGCAACGAAAACATGCCGGTCACGAACAGGTTCTCGGCCTCGTTCTTGGGCAGGAAGCCCTGGCCGAGCAGCTCGACGAAGCGGCCGCGCACCACGGCGGTCTGCATCAGCGCCGGCGCGTGGCCGCTACTGGTGGCGGTGGCCAGCAGCAGCGACAGCCAGCGGTACAGCGGCGAATAGCCGAGCATGGTCACCGCGTGGCGCAGCGACTGGATCTCGGTGCCGAGCCCGAAACCGACGGAATTGATGTATCGGAGCAGCTTGTAGGAAATCGCGGCGTCGCGCCGCAGCACATCCTCGAGCTTGCGCACGTCGGCGTTATCGCGCACCAGTTGCATCAATTGCAAGATGATCGCCTGCGCGGGGTTCAGGCCCTTGGCCTGCACGCCCGGACGGCTGTCGAAATAGAAATCGCCGACGAAAGCATTGACGCCGTTGCCGGCCGCGCACTGGTCGAAGTCGTCCCAGCTGTGCACGTTGCGCACCACCATCTGCATCGCATTCTGCTTGAGCACCGCGGCCAGCTTGGCCAGCGACGCCGGACTGGCCGCCTTGGCATCGATCTCCACGTGCGACACCAGGGCCAGCAGCGTCTTGTCCTGCGCGGCCAGCTCGGCATACTTGCCGGCGATGCCGAACCCGCTCTGGCGCAGAGCCTTCGCGGCGGCGGCGCCTTCCGGACTGGCCAGGTCGGCCGCGCCGGTCATCAGCACGGTGCCGGCCGGGTTGAGCCGTTCGACGACCGCCGGCGGCAGCGTCGCCAGCTCGGCGTGCAGGTACAGGCGCAGATCGCCGAATCCGGAACCCTCCGGGAAGCGGTCGATCTGGTCCGCGACGAGCTTCGGCATCGAATTGCCGTCGGCGCCGGGCGCGCCCTGCCAGCGCAGCTCATAGCCGTGCAGCCTTTCCTTCGGGTCGAGCAGCGGTTCGCGGACGACGAATTTGGCGGTTTCCATGTGGACGAATGCGGTGCGGGGTCGTGGGTGGCAGCAACGGGCCGGCGGCATGCCGGCGGCAAGAGACTAGAAGCCCAGGCTTTCCAGCAGGTCGTCGACCTGCGACTGGTTGGCGACCACGTCCGGACTGGCGTTCGGATTGATCTGCGGACCGTTGAGCAGGCTGTTGTTGACCTCGCGCCGGGCGTCCGCGGGAGAGTAATCGATCAGCAATTGCAGCAGCTGCTGTTCGATGCCATGGGCGATCTCGGTGACTTTCTTGATCACCTGGCCGGTCAGGTCCTGGAAGTCCTGCGCCATCATGATGTCCATCAGGTGCTGGCGGGTGGCGGCGCCGGCGGCGCGCGACGCTTCGAGGTACACCATCGTCTGCAGAGCCAGGGCACGGTACTGCTCTTCCGAGAACTTGCCGTCCAGGGCGGCCTGCCATGCGGTCGTCAGGTCCTTCGCCCCGCTCTCGATCTGCGACTGCAGCGGCCCGGCCGCATCGGTGGCGTTGAGCACCTTCTGCGCCGCCTGCTCGGTCATCTTGGCCACGTAGTCGAGGCGGTCGCGCGCATCGGGAATGTCGTGCGCGGCGCGCTCGAGCAGCTTGTCGAAGCCGAGCCCGCGCAGGCTGTCGTGCAGGTTGCGGGTCATGTGGCCGACGCGGACCAGCATGTCCTCCTGCAGGTTGCGATCGGCGCCGCCGGGGGCAGCCGCCGGGGTGCCCGGCATGTCCGGGACTTTCCGTTCCACGTCAGGCTCCCACTTTGTCGATCTTCTCGAAGATCTTGGTGAGCTTCTCGTCGAGCGTGGCGGCCGTGAACGGCTTGACCACGTAGCCGTTGGCGCCGGCCTGGGCCGCGGCGATGATGTTTTCCTTCTTGGCTTCCGCGGTCACCATCAGCACGGGCAGTTTGGCCAGCGCCGGGTCGGAACGGATGTTCTGCAGCATCGTCAGGCCATCCATGACCGGCATGTTCCAGTCGGAGATGACGAAGTCGAACTGCTCGCTGCGCAGCTTGGACAACGCCATGGAGCCATCCTCGGCTTCGTCGACGTTCGAGTAGCCGAGCTCCTTCAGCAGGTTGCGCACGATGCGGCGCATCGTCGAGAAGTCGTCCACCACCAGGAATTTAGTATTCGGATCAGCCATGAATCACTCCATTGATTCTTTTGTCCTGACGTCACGTCACCGCGCGGCAGCGCCGCCGGGTCCGTGAACCTTGTCGTTATTATGCACCGAAGATGGCGTTGCGTTGAATCAAAAGTTTCCCCGAAACACGAAGCCGGCAATCCAATCGTCGTATCCGCAGCATCCTTGTCGGCCCGGGCCTCGCCAGGCGCCGATGTGCGGTCGCAGCATCGTCACACCCGCAGCGCCCTGCTGCCCTGGGCCGCCAGGTAATGCAGGACCATGCCGGGCAGCGCATGGAGCGCGCCCACCTCGTGGGTCGCGCCGACCGCGATCGCCTCGCGCGGCATGCCGAACACCACGCAGCTGGCCTCGTCCTGGGCGAAGTTGTAGGCGCCGGCCTCCTTCATCCTGAGCATGCCCTGCGCGCCGTCCTTGCCCATGCCGGTCAGGATGACGCCGACCGCGTTCTTGCCCGCGCAGGCCGCCGCCGACTCGAACAGCACGTCCACCGACGGGCGGTGACGGTTGACCGGCGGCCCCTGGTCGAGCTTGGTCACATAGTTGGCGCCGCTCCTGGCCAGCAGCAGGTGCGAATGGCCGGGGGCGATATAGGCATGGCCGGGCAGCACGCGTTCGCCGCCGGCGGCTTCCTGGACCGAAATCTTGCACAGGCCGTCCAGGCGCTTGGCGAACGACCGGGTGAAGCCTTCCGGCATGTGCTGCGTGATCAGGATGCCGGGGCAATCCGACGGCATCTGCACCAGGAAATCCTTGATCGCCTCGGTGCCGCCGGTGGAGGCGCCGATGATGATCAGCTTTTCCGACGACGTCAGCGGGTTGCGAATCGCCGGCAGCTCGCCGCCGCCCTTGGCGGCATCCGGATGGGGCATGGTGCGCGGACGGATGCGCGCGGCGGCCGCGGCGCGGATCTTGTCGGCGATGAGGTCGGTGTACTCGCGCATGCCCGACTGGATCGACAGCTTGGGCTTGGTGACGAAATCGACCGCGCCCAGCTCGAGCGCGCGCAGCGTGATCTCGGACCCGCGCTCGGTCAGCGACGACACCATCACCACCGGCATCGGCCGCAGGCGCATGAGCTTCTCGAGAAAATCCAGGCCATCCATGCGCGGCATCTCGACGTCGAGCGTCAGCACATCCGGGTTGGTCTGCTTGATCAGGTCGCGCGCGACGATCGGATCGGGGGCGACGCCCACGACCTCCATGTCGCGCTGGCTGCTGACGATCTCCTTCATCACGCTGCGGATCAGCGCGGAATCGTCGACGATGAGAACCTTGATAGTCATGATGCTTGCCTTTCGGGCCTTCCCGAGTGCTCCGCGTCTTCTCAGAACAGTTCGACGTCGCCGGCCACCTGGCTGGTGCGCAGCTTCTGGGCGTAGTCCTGTTCGCGATTGACGAGCGTGTTGTTGTTGAGCTGCTTGAGCTTCTTGACGAGGACTTTACCGGTTCGCGGGAAAAAGTAAACCTTGCGCGGGTGGACGTCGTTGAGGTCTTCCGCCGTGATCCGGATGTTCTCCGCCTTCAGATAGTCCTTGACGAACTGGGCATTGCGCTCGCCCACGTTGATCGCCACGAAGCCGCGCAGGACGTTGCCGCCGCCGAACACCTTGGCCTCCAGGTTCTCGCGCCGTGCGCCCGCCTTGAGCAGGTCGTTGATCAGGATCTCCATCGCGTAGGTCCCGTAGCGCATCGAGGCCGAGATCGGGCTGTCGCCGTCGCCGCTGTCGGGCAGCATGAAGTGGTTCATGCCGCCGATGCCGGTGACGCGGTCGCGGATGCATGCGGCGACGCAGGACCCCAGCACCGTCACGATGAGCATGTCCTTGCCGGTGAAGTAATACTCGCCGGGCAAAATCTTGGCCGCATCGCGATCGAAGGTGCGATCGTAATAGACGTTCGTCGCAAAGTGTTCTTCTAGTACTTGGCTCATGGCTTGTGTCTGCTGCCTTGCGAAATGGTGCGGTTGGGCGCACCGCCATGGTTCAACTCGTAGACGGTCTTGCCGCGCAGCTTGAACGCGTTCGAGACATACAGGAAGTTCTCCGAATGTCCGGCGAACAGCAGCCCGTCAGGCTTCATCAGCGGCGCGAAGCGCTCGAGTATCTTTCCCTGGGTCGGCTTGTCGAAATAGATCATCACGTTGCGGCAGAAGATGGCGTCGAACGGGCCGGTCACCGGCCAGTCGTTCGACAACAGGTTGAGCTGCCTGAACGTGATCATCTCCCTCAGTTCCGGGCGTACTCTCGCGTAGCCTTCTTGTTTTCCCTTCCCGCGCAGGAAGAAGCGCCTGGCGCGTTCCGGCGACATCTTGTCCAGCCGCTCGATCGGATAGACACCGTTGGCCGCGGTGTTCAGGACATTGGTGTCGATATCGGTGGCGATGATGTGGGCGTTCGGCGTCAGGGTATTGAACGTCTCGCACAGCGTCATCGCGATCGAATACGGTTCCTCGCCGGTGGAACTGGCGGAACACCAGATCTGGATCGGGTCGCGGCTGCCCCTCACGTGCTCGGCCAGGATCGGGAAATGATGCGCCTCGCGGAAGAACGACGTGAGGTTGGTGGTCAGCGCATTGGTGAACGACTCCCACTCGGGGCTGTCCCCGTTCTTCTCCAGGTTGTCGAGATACTGGACGAACGATGTCAGCCCGGTCGCGCGCAGGCGGCGCGCCAGCCGGCTGTAGACCATCTCCTGCTTGCTGTCGGCCAGCGCGATGCCGGCGCGCCTGTAGATCATCGTCCGCACGCGCTCGAAATCCTGCTGGGTGAAGGAGAACTCCTTCATGCCCTCTGCCCGTCCCTGTCTCGCCAATGTCATGTGTTTGATGTTCCTTCAGCGATCCTCTTTGCGGCGCCGCGTCGTCGCGCGCGCTCCCTCGTCTATTGTGTCGTGCCGGTCAGGCCCTGGCGATCGCCCTGCGCGCCGGCGCCGCAACCCGCCTCCGCTGCGCCGCCGCCGGCCTGCCGCCCGCGGCAGGCACACCGTCAGGCGCTGCCTGGGCCGACCGGTAACCGATGCGGAATCCGCCCCAGTGCCGGCCGCCGACCCGGATCGGCACGGACAAGTCATGCATCACCTCGCCGGTATCGCGCTTGTAGGTCTGAAGCAGGAATGCCTTGGTGCTCGCGCCGCAACGCGCGCCGGTGCGATCGTTGAAGATCCGCTTGGTGCGATTGTTCACGAAATCCGTATCGTAGTCGCCGGTGAGCGGCTGCGAGTACTTCCTATTATGTGTCGGGAAATAACCGTTGTTGTCCACGGCCCCGGCATACACGAGTTGCGGCATGCGCTGCAGCAGCGCTTCCTGGACCGGAGGCAGCACCCGGTCGGTGAAGGCATCGAACTTCGACGAGTATTTTTGCGGATCGGTGCCGGGAATCGGCACGTAGTCGCGGTCGAACAGTGCCGCCATCGACATCTCTCCACGCGCCACGGCATCGGTGAAGATGCGCTCGATTTCCCTGGCGGCCTCCTCAGCGGCGGCACGCATTTCGTCATGCGTCGTGGAAGCGCCTGAATCGGCCAGGGCATCGAACATGCCCTCGGCGCGTTCGGCCAGCCCCATGGCCGACGATGCCGCCTGTGGCAGTTCGCGCTCGGTCGACAGCAGGTTGTCGCGGATGTCCGCGACGGACGACTCGATTTCATGGGCGGTATCGACATGCTCCGCCGAGGCCGAAGCGATCCTGGAAATCTCCTGTTCGGACTGCACCGCCGATTTCTCGATCTTGCCGAGCAGCGCATGCACGCGCCGCACGTTCTTTGCCGCGTCGTCGACCATGCGGCTGAGCGAGTTCATTCCGCCGGCGGCGCGCTCGCTTTCCTCGTTGATCTCGCGCACCATCACGGCGATGTCGTCCGTCGCCAGCTTGGTGCGCTGGGCCAGCTGGCGCACCTCGCCGGCCACGACGGCGAAGCCGCGCCCATGCTCGCCGGCGCGCGCCGCCTCGATGGCGGCATTGAGCGCCAGCAGGTTGGTGCGCGCCGCGATCTCGTTGATGACATCGGTGATCGACTGGATGCGGCGCGACTTGTCCTGCAGGCCGCTCATGCGCTGCGAGGCATTCTGGGCCTCCGCGTGCGCCTCGCTGATCTGCACCAGCCCCTGGTGGATCTCGCGACTTCCGGTCACGCTCTCCGCGCGGACTTCGGTCGCCACCTGGAAGGCGCTCTGCGCGTTGCCGGCGATCTGTTCGGTCGAACTGCTGTTCTGGGCCATGGCGGACGCGATCCGCCCGATGGTGTCGACATCGGTCTCGATCTTCTTGCGCACGGAGTCCACGAAGTACGACGTTTCCGCCGCGCCGATCATCAGCTGGTCGATGTCGCGGCCGACCCTGCGCGCGAAATCCTGGTTGTCACGGCGCCGCTCGCGGCCGCTGACGGCAACCAGCAGCGCCGCAACCAGGCTGGCCGCCAGCGCCGGCCAGAACGGCCCGAGGCCGCCTTCCGCCAGCCAGTCGAGCACGGTCGCGCTCGCCATGCCGGCCGCGACGGCCGCCGCCACGCGCAGGCCGGCGCGGGACGCACTGCCGCGCAGGAACTTGCGGATCGATTGACTGCTGCTCACGTGGTTTTCCCTGGTTTGTCCTGCATGGTCAGACCGCCCGGCGCCCCGGCAGGGCGCGCGCGCCGATCAGAATTCTTCCCACTCGTCGCCGCCCGGCGTCGCCACCGGCGCGGTCGGCTTGCTCACCGGCTTCGGCTCGCTGCGCGTGGCCACCTCGCGGCCCGCCGACGCCGCAGCCGCCACCGCGGCCGGTGTCGGCGCCGGTGCCGGCGCACGCACCGCCGGACGCGGCGCCGCCGGACGGCTCGCCATCCCGCCGCGCAGCGACTGCTCGGCCATGCCCAGCTTGAACACCGCCACCGCCTGCGCCAGCGCCGCCG
>Ga0196981_1000143_pt1 | contig 58767 bp, 92 predicted proteins | sample S3_2013CmetaG_FD_155462 | JGI IMG/M metagenome (GOLD analysis project Ga0196981, IMG submission 155462) | Soil microbial communities from Anza Borrego desert, Southern California, United States - S3_20-13C | ecosystem: Environmental > Terrestrial > Soil > Desert | place: USA: California... | reverse complement strand
AGTGCACTGCCGAGTCCACTGCCGAGCGCACTGCCGAGTGCACTGCCGAGTGCACTGCCGAGTGCACTGCCGAGTCCACTGCCGAGCGCACTGCCGAGCCCACTGCCGAGCCCACTGCCGAGCGCACTGCCGAGTGCACTGCCGAGTGCTTGGCGCGCTCGACATTGCCCTGCGCGATCAACAGCGACGCGATCGGCCCTGCGAACACTGGCACCAGCGGACACGGCGTCCAGATCACGCGCGGCGTTTGTGTGTCGACATTCCCGTCTTTGTGCAGCAGGCGATAGATCGAGCAGACTGCGGCCTCGAACAACGGACGATCCGCTCTGCCCGTGGTGAGCGCGTGCGCGATCCACTTGTCTCGCCACTCGGACATCCGCGCCTCTTCGGCCTTGGTCATTTTCTCGACGCGCTTGCGGAGCTTGCCCGTGCGAGTCGGCAACTCGTCACGCCACAGTCGGGCGACATCGTCGCGGACGTACTGTTGTGCGTAGCCGTGGCCGAGCTCGGAGCGGAGGATCGCCGCGACATCGTGCTCGTCGCGCTCCTCATGCATATCGGCGAGGACGAGACGTGCGGAGTCGTCGTCGGCCGCTTGCCGCTGCAGGTCGGCGAGATCGAGGGAGCGAGCCAGCGCGATCAAGGCGCTTTCTCCTTGGCTGACGCCTTTGCCGCAGTCTGCGAAGCCTCGCGTGCCAGACGTTGCGCTGCGATGTCGCGCCCGAACTCCTCTGCGTACTGCGCGAGCCATGGACCGTCTGCGGTTGCGTGCACAGTCCAGGGGCTCTCCTGCGAGGAGGGCGCCAGCCGGTCCAACAGTCCGTCGATGATCTTGCGCAGAGTCCTCGCCTGATCGACGAGTCTCTCCTGAGCCTTGCGGTAGGTCTTGCGCTCGTGCTGCGCGGCCGCGTGATACGTCTCCGCGTCGCGCTTTCTGCGTTGAACCTCTTGGTCGAGCGCTGCGCGCAGCCGCTGGGCCTCTTCCTGTGCGAGCTTGAGCTCGCGCTCCAAGTGGGCCAGTCGTTGTTTGGTAGTCATGACTAGAGGAGTCCTGCGCTGCGCAAGATGTCGAGCGACACCCTGCTCTCCACCGGCATCGCGTTGAGCGCCCGCTCTTGCTCCAAGGCGCCTTGCAGCCGGATGATCTCGTCGACCAGCGCGCGGCACATCGGCGCGTCGAGATCCCATGGATCGAAGCCGGGCGCGTAGACGATGCGCATGATGTCGTCGACGTTCACGATTTTCTCCGTGCTCGTTCGGCCGCGGCCACGAGCGCATCAATGAACGCGTCCTCGTTCGCCTCGGTGCCCTGTGCGAATTCGCCGCCGCCCGCGAGATGGAAGACGCCCGCAGGCCAGCCGTTGAACTCCACGTAGCAGTGGAACGGGTCGACCTTGTGCGCAACGCCGCTCGGCGACAGCTTGACGGCCTTCGGCGTGGTGTGCGCGTTGATCGCGAACCACCAGCGATCGTCAACCTTACACTCCCAGCAGCCGGGGAGGTCTTTGACATTGGATACACTCAGCGCCTCGGCGAGGTTGGCAATCGCCTCGTTGATACTGATGTCTTTGTTGCTCATCGCTGATCTCCTGCGTGCATGTGCTCGTGCATGTGCTCGCTGCACAGGCACTCGCTGTGTCCACACGTTGTCGTAAACGCCTCCCCGTAGTGGCCCACCTGGCGAAGTCCGCAGAACCGGCAGCGCGGCTTACTGGCAACCGGGGAGATCTTCGGCGGCGGACGATCGAACGGGCGCTCGCAGTACCGCTCGTGAAGCCGCGCGGTCCGCTCCGCCGCCTCACGCGAGGAGACGTAGACCGACACTCGGCCGCAGGATCCGCAGGTCCAGCGGTGCAGCCAGACGTTCTCGGAGAGCGAGAGGTGGCGCTGATACTCGAAGCGGATCGCCGGCTGGGGCTTGAGGGCGGTGACCATGGCTAGCGGCTCCCTTCGGCGCGGGCATTGAGGATCTCGGCACAGAGCGAACGTGCGAACGGCTCCCCGGCAAGCGCGCGAGTTGCCAGTTGCACGGCTGCGTTGCGGTTCAGGCGATCTTCGTCGGACCGGCGTCCGTCGCGCGTGCGCATCGAGAACGCCTCTCGCGCACAGAACGAGCCTCCCGCACAGTTCTCGGTAAAGCAGTGCGCGTCTGCCATGTCATAGCCGTAGAGTGGACGCTTCCGGCGGTACCCGCAGTGCTCGCCGCATCGCGAGCAAACCCATGCTGCGTCGCGCTCGCCGTCATCGGGTGGATGCCGAACCGTTGCCGCATCGATCATCGCGCGCAAGTCGGCATCCGTAATCGTCTCTGCAGTGAGTTTCTGCATTGGCTACAGCCCCTCGCTCTTGAGTGTGGATTCGATGTTGCGGAGTCCCAGCGAGCCGTCGATCGCGTTCCGGTAGCAGAGGGCGGCGAGCCGGATGGAGTCGGCGTAGCGCTCCTCGCTTGTACAGGGCTGAATTGCGTCGTGGATGCAGCGATCGCCCAAGAGCGACCAGTCCTCACTCGTCAGTGCCGGGCGATCCTCGAGATCCTTCTGGACCAGCACTGCGTCGTGAACGGCTTGGGAGACGGTGCGCATCTAGAGGCCCTCCGCGCGCAGTCGGTCGAGGATGCTGGACGGAGTCGGTCCGGTCGCGTCGTCGTCGACCAGGTCGGTGTGCCCCATGACCGAGGCGAGCTCGTCGCAGCACGCGGCTGCCCGATTGAACGCCGCCTGTAGCACCATCGCCTGAAGATCCTGCTCGGCCCGGATCCGTCGCTCGCGCTCGTGCTGGGCCTCGTCCATGCACTGGAGGTAGGCGCGCGCCAGATCACGGACGTCGATGTCGCTGACTGCCCAGTGATCCGAGCCCTCGGCCGCCAGGTACTCGGCGAGATCCTGGAGCGCCGTCGGATTCTTGGTGATCCACACCTTGAGGGTCGGCATCTACGCTGCCTCCGCGAGGCCCGTGATCAGTCGGACGATCTCGTGGTGCTGCGTCAGTTGCACCCGGCTCGCGGCCGGGAACCCGCACTCGCAGGCGTACTGCGCGACCGTGTACTCGGGGAGGACGGCGATCGGCCGGATGGTGGCGACCTGGCAGCTCCGATGGCCCTTGGGGGCTGCGATCGCCTGGAACTTCGTGGTGGTGATTCGTGCGTGCTCGCGAATCGTCATGCACCCGTTTTAAGGGCGCTCGACAGTTTTGTCTAGTAATTAATGCGCCGAAGTTATAAGGAGGCGAATTCTGTCGCGAATCAGCCGTGCTGGCACCGCGAACAGCCCGGCTAGCTCATCCACGTGGTCGAGGTAGATCTGCTGCTCCTGGGCAACGCGCGAGGGCAGGCATCGGAGGCGCGGCGCTAGGTCGTCGAGCGGCACCAAGAGCTCGGCCGCCACCGCATCAGCGCGGCGCTCTCGGAACGCCTCGCGGACGAACCCAGTGACGTGCTGGTGCATGTCGAAGACGAGGTGACCAACGCCATGCGCGATCGCCACCCGCTGTTCTGGGATGGTCAGCGAACGTCGATAGATCAGGACGACGCCCGTCTCGGTTCGCGACACGGCCTCGTGTACCTGCATTGGTAGGTCCGCGCCGGTGACCAGCGCATCGGGGAACGCGTGTTCGATGATTGCGTGTGTTGAGTAGGGCGGCTCAGTCAGGGCAGCCTGGCTTCGCAGTCGCCTCGCTACGTCGGCTAGGGAAGCTTGCATGCATAAGAGCTTATCTAACCAGTCTGATCTCTTGGGTTAATCCGGATCCGGAGCGAAGCCGCGGAGCCTACTTGCGCTTCTTCAGGTCGCGGATCTGTGTGCTGGCGTTTTCGATCGCACGCCGCACCGGTTTGAGGATCTCGTTGACGGCGTCCTCGGGCAGGTCCTCGACGTCCGGGTGCATCTTGAGAAAGACCATGTCCACGTTGGCCACCTTCCGTGGCGGCGGATCTTTCTTGAAGAAGTCGCCCGGATCGTGCCCGTAGACTGGAGCGAGTTGCGCCAGAACGTCGGCAGGAACGCCGCTCTCACCTCGTTCATAGCGGCTGATGTTCGCCACCGGGATGCCACTCAGGTCGGACGCCTGCTCTTGGCTCATGCCCGCCTCCTTACGGAAGCGAACGAGGTTTTGTACAAGAATTTGTTCGGTTGTATTTGTTGTCGCCATCGCAACTTGCATGGTTGCGCAACGCGCAACGCCTGTCAGTAAAGCGCAACCCGCTAGACAAATTTGTCGAGCGGTGGTAACGAAAGACTCGTGCCTGTACGCAGGAAAGCCACGAGCCGCGGCGCGCAGCTTCTCCGCCAGTGGCGCGGCGAGATGCACCAGGTCGAGGCGTCCAGGCTGTTCAATCTAGATCCGTCGACGTACGGAAAGTTCGAGAATGGCAAGCGAACGCCTGGCGGACGCTGGATGGTCCGCATCGAGATGCTCACCAACGGCGCCGTGCCGGCGTCGAGTTGGCACCTGCCGCCGCAAAAACAAGAGGTGGCCGCGTGACGTCACTTCGCCCGCCGGAGGTTTATCGTCTGCCACACGATCCAGGCGGCGACACCTGCGAGCGCGATACCGATCGCCCAGTAGATGAGCGTTCGCTGGTCGGCCGCCTTTTGGGCTTCAACTTCGGCGGCGACCTCCGCAACATCGCGTTGCGCGCGCTTGCTCCAAAAAGCGGAGACCTCGGCGTCCGTCATTTTCCAGTAGCCCATATTGAGCGCGTACGCCTGGTCGTCTTCGTACACCTGAATCACATCGCCGTCCGGTCGGCGGAACAGCACTACTGGAACGCTGGACCACCCCTCCCGTCGAGCGAACTCGACGCTCTCCGCCGGCACGTCCTTGATCTCGCCGGTCGGCGATTTCATCCGCTCCGCTTCGGCGCTTGGCAAGAAGCCAACTGCCAGCGCCGCTGCAATCACCCATCGCATGTCGAGATCGTAAATCCGCGCCCGCTGAATTGCCTGCGGAATGGTGCGGAACACGGTCGCGCAACGAACCGCACGGAGATTCCATGCAGTTAGCGTTGACCTACAGCCCGGCCCATGCCGGCAGAGACCTATGGCAACGCCAACTCGCGTGGGTTCGACGAGCCGTTGACGTGCTCGGTCACAAACACGTTGCAGGCGAGCTCGACATCGCGCCCAGTACATTGACCGACGCGCTCCTCGAGCGTGAGCGCAAGAGCGTGAAGGCCGAGTGGATCGCAACGCTGCTCTTGATGGTGGGCGAAGCGATGCGTCGCGAGTGGTTCTCGATCACATGCCCAAGCGTGGGATTCGAGCCACCGCAGCCGGTCAAGACGCGCTCTGCTGAGGAGCGACTCGCGGAGATCGAGCGTCGGCTCGCCGACCGCTTCGGCGACGCAGGCCGCGAGTTCCTACAGGAGGTCCCCCGCTAGCCACCGCTTTACGGACTCGCACAGAGACGCGCTCGGTCTCCAGGCTAATCCCCTGACCTACGTTCGCATCGCATCCGAGCGCTGCGCGTGCAACTCGCGCCGAGTCCACCACGTTTCTCGCCTGACAAGTCCGTCTGTACAACTTTGGGTGGAATCACATGTCGAGACAAAACGACGTGCACACGAAACGTGCATCCGAACCGGCCAGCGAGCCCGATCGCGAGCAAGATCTCGCCAGGCGCCTCTACGCGCTCGGACCCGACGTCCGCGATTCCTTGCTCGAACTCGTCACCAAGGCCGAGGGCGGGCATCAAAAACACGGCCGACTCGATCTCGCGACCGACCCGCGCGACTTCATCGTAGAGGCGCTGCAGGAGAGCCAGGATCAAACCTGGTACCTGCTCTACGATATTCGTCGGCTACGAGCCGAGGTGGCGCGCCTTCAAGGCGAGTTGCCGCTCGCTGGTGCGATCGCCCAGGTACGCGCGTTCCACGCGGCGATGGGGATCGTCGACTCGTCGACGCTGGACATCAGTCGCGAGCCACAACTTCGGGTCGCGCTGATCGAGGAAGAGCTCGACGAGTTGCGCGAGGCGCTGTCCGCTGGCTCCGCGGTTGGCGTGGCCGATGCGCTCGCGGATCTGACCTACGTCATCATCGGCGCGGCGATCACGTGGGGGATCCCGCTGGCCGAGGTGTTCGACGAAGTGCATCGCTCGAATATGACCAAGTCTGGAGGTGGGCGGCGGGCGGATGGAAAAGTTCAGAAGGGCCCCAACTACCGACGGCCTGATGTCGCCGGCGTTCTTGTGCGCGCTCGAGAGGCCAATCGGTGACACAGGGCCACTGGTGCAAAGTGGCGTCGAATCTCGACAGCCACCCAAAGATCCGCAAAGGAGGGCGGAACGCTCGCGAAGTGTTTTTGTTCGCGTTACGGCGCAATGCAGATCCTACCAATCCCGTCCCGGGCTACTTGCCTGAAGGGATCCTTGACCCGTGGTTCATTGCCGACCAGCTCATGATGACCGAGGCCGAAGCAGCCGACGGCATCGCAAGGGCCGAATCCGCGCAGCTAATAGCTCGCGAAGGCCGTGGATGGCGAATCATTGGCTGGGAGGACGAATGGGGCAAGCGACCTGCAACCGGCGCCGAGCGGACTCGTAAGTGGCGAGAAGGTCTATCGCCAAAACCAACGTCACAGGACGTCACTCCGATAACGAGTGACGACAGCGTGACGTCACAAACGTCACCAAACGTCACGGTGACGGACCGTGACGCATTAGATCAGATTAGATCAGAAGAGAAGAGATCAGAGATCCCCCCTTTATCCCCCCTTTCGGGGGGAGATTTGCCGAAAGCTGACCCGAAACATTCGGCGGAACTTCGAGAAAAGTGCGACAGGTACGCTGGAGACGTCGGGAAACAGCGAGCACGAGCGCAGAGGCTCCCGGACGATTGGAAGCCCGAGCGCTCGGAGGTGAACCGCGCCATCGAGCAGGAAGCCATCGACGTCGGGATTAGTCCAGCTCGCGAGCTCGACCGGATGCGCGACTGGGAAAAGGCCGGGGGGAAGACCGCAAAAGACTGGAACTCGCGTTGGCGCAACTGGCTACGCAAGGCGATTGACGATCACCGGTCGCGCCGCGGAGCCCAGCAGTCCACGCAAATCCGCCACATCGAGCGGCTCGACGGAGGTCTGCCGTGAAGGTCGAGATCCCAACGGCGCTGGAGTCTGCCGTCATCGGCGCCGTTCTGCTCAACGCAGAGTCACTCGCAGAACTAGACTTCCTCGCGGCCGATCATTTCGCGCACCCGCCAGCCGTTCACGCGTGGCAGGCGATCCGCAACGTCGAAGCCGCGGGGAGCCCGGTCGACTTCGTGACGGTGCTGGCCGAGATGCAGCGCCGCGGGGAAGGGGCTCGCGATCGCGCCGAGGAGTATCTCGGCGAGTGCCTGCGGACAGTTCCCGACGCATCGTGCGCGGTCGAGTACGCCGAGCAGGTTCGCGACGCCGCGATCGCGCGGATGGTTCGCATCGAGCTCGAACGGGTGGCCAATGCGCCCGCGACCAGCGGCGAGGAACTGCTCTCGATGGCCCTTGCTGCGATCACCCGTCTCGACGTCGGGACCCCGGAGCAAACACCCACGGTCTCGGAAGCCGTCAAGCGCCGAATGAAACAGCTCGAGCAGATCGCGCACGAGCGAGCGAACGGCGAGCGAACGATGACCGGTTACCCGACCGGGATCGCTCGGTTGGATCAACTGCTCGGCGGGTGGCAGCCGAAGATCGTCAGCATCGTCTGTGCCCGTCCGGCGATGGGCAAGTCGAGCCTCGGTCTCGCCACGGCTGATGCCTGCACCGAGGCGGGATTCGGCGTTCACCTGTTCTCGCTCGAGGACACCGAGGAGGCCTACAGCGATCGCGTGATGAGCCGGATCTCGCAAGTCCCGGCCGAGTCGCTGCGCAACGTCAGCCTAAGCAACGTGCAGATGCGCGACGTCGCCAACGTGCTGCCCAAGATCCAAGGGCGGCGCTGGTTGGTCGACGGACGGTCGGGAATCACCGCCGACGAGATCGTGCGCTCGGTTCGCAAGCATCGCCGGAGCAACAACACGAAGGTTGCGATCGTCGACTACGTGCAGTTGGTCAAACCGTCGCGCAGCGAGCGCCGGCAGAACCGGCACGACGATCTCACCGGAATCATCACGACCCTGGCCGACGCCGCCAAAGCCGATGACGTGGCCTACGTCGTGATGAGCCAACTCAATCGCGACGTGGAGAAGCGCGGCGACAAGCGGCCCATGCTGGCCGATCTGCGCGAGTCCGGGTCCCTTGAGGAGCGGTCCAAGTGCGTCGTGGGGATCTACCGCGGCCACTACTACTCGCCGAACAACCCGCAAAAGGGCGTCGACTACGAGGAGAACGAGCCGCGCCCCAGCAACAGCGAGTTTGCACGAATGGTGCAGTTGCTCGTCCTCAAGAATTCCAACGGGCGGACCGGAGCAGTGCGAGCTGACTTCTGGGGTCCAACCACACGCATGGAGTAGGCAATGGGTGCGTCGGAGAAAGCGATGGTGCGTGCGATCCTGGTCGCCGCCCGAGTCCCCAAGCACCACATCGGCTGGATGGTCGAGTCGTGCCCCAGCGTCGAGCGAGCTCGCGAGATCTACGGTCGCTATGCGAGGACGCGATGACGCCTGCCGAGATCATGAATCAGGCAGTCCAGATGTTGGCGCTACTGCGCGGCACACAGCACGAAGTCAGAGCGAGACTCTACCTCGCCGCGCAGATCGTGATTACGGACCATGCGCATCGCACGCGGAGAGTGCGGTGACACCAGAAACCTGTTGCGGCGCGCGATGTCGCCATTGCGACGTCTGGCGAACGCTCGAAGAGAGGAGCAGTCCCATGCAGACACAACCCAAGAGCGCCTGGTGCGTGGCGTGTCAGGCGACGACGTATCGAACTGATGAGGACGTGTGTATCCCGTGTGCGGTCGTGATCGGCAAGCGTGTCCGTTCGTTGCTCCAGAAAGGGAAGCGGTAATGCCGCGCGACCCCGAGAAAAACAAACAGCAAGCGCGAGAACGGCGCGCACAGCGCAAGGCGAACCGACTCTGTATCGACTGCGCGGCCGGTCTCCAAGAGGACGACGGAGTCCGCTGTGTCGAGTGCTACGACAAGATCCTGCTCGCGAGCTACCGCTACCGTGTGCGCAATCAGAAACGCGTGAACGCCCGGGCTCGCGAGTGGCATCGCAAGCGCCGTGCAACACACGCTGCCGAGGAGAACGCGAAACAACGGGCCCGGCGGCTGGCGCACAAGATCGCGGGCCTCTGCCAGTTGTGCAAAAACCCGTCGCTCGAAGACAACGTTTACTGCGCGCTTCATCGCGAAGCTGCGCGGATCAACACAAAGAACAACTGGCGCAAGAAGAACTGGTCAAAGCGCAAGATCGCCGCGAATGGCGGCCTGGAAGTCCCGCCCAAGATGCGCACGGGCGAACTGACGCCGCCGAACGTAGAGAAGCCGCCGACGACCAAACAACTCCACGCGTATCGGCCGCTCGACGAGTCGGAAGATCGGCTGCGGGTCAAGATCCTGCTCGTGATGCGGTGGCACGACTGGATCGCAACACGCGAGATCGGCGACATCCTCGAGCTCGACGAGCTGGACAGAAACCACGTTGCCCACATCATGCGGCGACTGCGCAAGGCGGGTCAGGTAGACGTCCGCACGGTGCGCGGTGTGTTTCGCGGAGTGTCGTCGGGCGAGATACAGGAGTTCAGGCTGACCGCCGAAGGCCGGGCGCTGTCGGATCGGCTGCGCAACGGCGAAGTGCTGCCCATTCGGAGGGCGGCGTGATCCTCGCGAACGGTGACTGGCAACTGAACCTCGGGGACTGCATCGAGGGACTGCGCGCGCTCGACGAAGACAGTGTTGACGTCGTCATCACTGATCCGCCGTACGACGAGCACACGCACAACGCAGGGCGTCGCGGCGCCACGGGATACGACGAGCGCAAGCGAGCCGCCAATCCGCGTGTATCACAGCGTGCTGAATTCAATCGCGTTCGCGAACTCGGCTTTGCTCCCATCTCGCAACAGCAAATGGCAGAGGTCGCCAATCAGTGCGCGCGTGTCGCTCGGCGCTGGACAGTGATCTTTTGCACCGTCGAAATGATCGGAGATCCCGACGGCAGTGGATGGCGAGGTCACCTCGAACGCGCCGGGCTCCAATACATACGAACCTGTGTTTGGCACAAGATCGGCGCGACACCTCAGTTCACCGGGGATCGACCAGCACAGGCCGTCGAAGCAATCGTTGTCGCGCATCGTCCCGGCCGCAAGCGTTGGAATGGCGGCGGCAAGCACGGCTACTACGCGCATCCGATCGTGCTCAACCGTGGAGGCGAGAACGAACGGCTGCACACGACGCAAAAGCCACTTTCGCTGATGCAGGAACTGGTCGCCGACTTCAGCGAACCCGACGATCTCGTTCTCGATCCCTTCGCCGGCTCGGGCACCACAGGGGTCGCCTGCCGCATGCTCGGCCGCCGCTTCCTCGGCTTTGAACTCAACGCCGAGTACCACGCGATCGCTACCCGCCGGCTCTGTGGCGACGAGGCCAAACCCAAAACCCACCAGCCATCCCTATTCGGAGGCACGCGATGAACGACTTCCTAGACACTGTCGAGATCGAGATCTCCGAGGAACTACACGACAAGCTCACCGAGCGTGCCGAGCAAACTGGCACCACGCCCTGCGCGATCGCAGAGCAAGCGCTCGTAGTCGAGGGCGACGCGTACTGGGCTGAGGTCCTCGCCAAGGATGAGGCCGAATGGGCGCACCGCTGTTACGCGTGCGGCGGCGAACTGACGCCGTGCACGTGTCGACCTGATTGTCCGGGCGGCGAGTGCAAGCCGTGCATGGGCCGAGAGGGTTTCACGGAGGAACAACGCGCAGAGCAGCGCGAGTTGTTGCGTCAGGCGTTTTGCCCCGAAGGCCGCGATCTCGGCGCCGATCGCGACACCCGCCCTCCGAAGGCATGCCTGCGTCGCTTCGCATCCGGCCGCTGGTGTACTCGCGAGGATTCCCACCAAGGGGATTGCGACGGTCCGCCAGCAAGGGAGTACCCGGTTAATGACCTCGGGCCCAAGCGGAGGATGGGATGGGGATGAGAGGAGGATTGCAATGGGATATGTAGTCAGCAAATACGGAACGTTCGGAACAGTGCGCCGAGTCGTGCAGAGTTGCGAAACCGGCGAGAACGTCGTGGTGATTGAGTGGTGTGGTCCGCTCAACTGGATATCTCCAGTCGCTGAAAAGGATTGCAAGTATCTCTCGTCGCGCTACGGGGGCGAGGCGCGCGAGGAGGCGAAGGCGTGGCTCGCTAGCCTTGAGTTAACTCCATGAGCCCCACCCAGCGCACCCTGGCCGAGTGCAAGCGCCGAGGCTGGCCCGCCAACGTGGTGGAGCAGCGCGTCCCCCGCGTGTTCATCACAAGGGACCTGTTCAACTGCATCGACATCGTGGCCATTGCCGATCACGCGATCCTCGGCATTCAGGCTACGAGCGGCACCAACCACGCTGCACGTAGGGCCAAGATCCTCGCCGAGCCCCGCGCCCTCCAGTGGCTCCAAGCCGGCGCACGATTCGAGGTGTGGTCGTGGTCCAAGCGTGGGCCACGTGGGAAGCGAAAACTGTGGACGCTGCGGGTGCAGGAGATCCGAGTGGAGGATTTCGCGCCTGCGTACATGGCGCCGGAGCAGCGCAATGGCGAGTAAGAATGCACAGCAACGCGCGGCATGGCCGATGTACGAAGTGAATATCGAGGGCCGCGTGCACCGAGGGCGGCATCGCGGCATTCGTGCTGCAATCTACGCTGCAATCACCGAGGACGCTCACGCGCGCGGATTCGGCGCGCAGCTCTCGCAGAGATGGGAGCCGAGCCATCTAGACGGCGAACTGAGCGACCTCGTGGTTCACGTGCGGCGAGTCGACGACTGCGATCCGGAATACGCACGACGAGTTGCAGAGAATGAGGCGAGGCAGCGGGCATCGACAGAAATGCGCGAAGCCTCGTCGGTCATCAGCCTCGTATTCGGCGACACGCGCGAGGTGGTCGAGTTGCCATGAAGCGCTCTCCGCTCACCCGCAAGACACCCCTCCAGCGCTCCCCCATGAAGCGCCGCAAGGGCTCCACCAAGTACAGCCGCCGAGAGCGTGACCTCGAGTTCATGAACTTCGTGCGCTCGGAGTTGCTCTGCTCGGTGCTGGAAGAGTGGCCCTGTGTCGACTACGAGCCCACGCCCTGCGAGGGACCGATCGAGGCCGACCACATGGGGCCACGCGGGCTATCGCACAAGGCGGACGATCGCACCTGTGCGGCCCTATGCACCAAGCATCACCGCGAGCGCACCGACCACACGGGCAGCTTCAAGTTCTGCACGAAGGCCGAGGTTCGGGCGTGGAGGGAGAGGGCGATACTCCGCGCGCAGACCTTGTTTGCAGAGAGAAACGGACAAGAGCCATGAGCGTACTGGAATGGATCCGATACTACGTGATCCACGCGATCGCCTATGCAGCGTACTGCGAGTGGCTGGCCCGTGATGCGAAGACGGGTGCCGCTATCAACGCTTGCAACCGCGCTCTTGAGGAGTACGCATGACCCCCGAACAACTCGCCCACCTCCGTGCGCTCGCGAGTGCGGCTACGCCGGGACCGTGGGAGTCAGACCTCGACATCTGCGACTCTGAGGAAGGCATCGTTGCTCTGGTGTTCGATGGTGAGTACAGGCTGTTCGCGTCGCTTGCTACAGACGTAGTGATCAAGCAGCGCGGCGAGACATGGACCGAGGAAGACACCAAGCGTCGCGATGAGTACTGGCGCTTTGCGCGCTCAAGCCAAGAGTTGCGTGACGCGCAGTACATCGCCGCCGCGAATCCCCAAGCCGTCCTCGCGCTGCTCGACAGGATCGGGGAGCTGGAGGTGTACGCGGACGCCATCCGTCGAGCGCAGGAGGTTAACAGAGACAAGGCTCGCATCGCCGAGCTAGAAGCCGCACTCCGCGAGGCCTGCGATGGGTGGGAGACAGCGTTCTTCTCGAACTACGGATGGAGCGTTGAAAGCATGAGACGACGCCATGGTGAGCACGAGGACGTCGAACGTCTCCGCGCCATCGCCGACAGAGGAGAGAAGCCGTGAAGCCGTGGGTCCCGATCTCCTACGATCCGGCCAAGCTCGACGAGGTCCCGTGGGGCGACTTCGCAACGATCGGCACGGTGCACTCGCTAGATGGTTCGCGGGTCCGCAATTTCTCCGCGTTGGATGTTGAGCGAGTTCTGGCGTACGGCGATTCGGGCGCTGGATGGGATGGCAGCGTGGCGGGGCTCGCGCTTCTTAGGTGGGGCCAATACCTCGCATGGGAATCGTGGTGGGGGCCGACGGGTTCAGGGTTTCACAGCGACGCATACGGCGGCGATCAGGAGGTCATGGTGGCGCTCGATCCGGTGGTTGCATTGCGCGCGATCCCAGAGAACAAGCGCGAGCTGCTGGTGTTCGCCACGGATGAGTCTGAGCGCGCGCTCGTAGACGTCCTGTTCGACGCGCACATGTCCGGCACTGGCCGCGCTGGCCTGATTGAGGTGGCGCGCGAGTCTGGAGAATTCGGTGTGCTAGTGGAGTTTCGCGTAGACGAGTTGCTGCGCCGCTGGCCAGAACCGGAGACCGCATGAAGCGCCGCGCAGTCATGCTTGCCACCGAGCTTCAACACGAGCGGCGGCAGGTGGCATGGTATGGAGCCAATCCCGATCGGGAGTATCCAACCTCAAGCACGACAAACCATCCCGCTCGGTACTGCGAATGGTGCCATCAACCAGCCACCACCCAAGTGAGCCACTAGTGCCTGTTACCAATGCGCGTCCTCAGGCCGCAGTCACCGTGTACGCATGGCACTTGCTCGATGGATGACGGGTGCTACTTCCGCCTCGCCCTCTTCGGAGCTCTCCCACGCCGCTTCTCCTGGAAGGCGCCGAAGGCCTCGCTGATCTTCGGGTTCTCTCCAAACCACGCCTCGAGCTCCTCTCGGAACTGCCGCCATCCCAGTAGCTCGGCATTAGCCTGCTGGAGCACCAGCGAGAGTGCAGCCAAGAGGTTTCCAAACGTGACAGGCGTCTCCGGCGTGATCTGAGCCATTCGGTCCACCCTTCATTTTTCGAGCACTACCCCTAGTGCTCATACTTGACCGTGACCATACATCTGTGTAGACACTCTTGTCAGTAGGATCACGTTGGGTGACGTGACCGAGCGAGGCCCGGGCCACAACGCGGGCACAAATGGTTTCCGCCTCTTCATCGACACGATCGAAGAGACGCGAGCCCGCGGCGCATTGGCCTCCAGGAAGAAGATCGTGGGCCGTCCCAAGAAGCTTTTGGGCGATCTGCTGGTCAAGCACTTCAAGATGGCCGAGCAGCTCCGCAAGCAGCTCGACAAGGTCCTGACGTTGGCCAAGCGCGCCGACGAGAACTGGATCCCCGACGAGGGATTCATGGAGACGTTCAAGGTCGTCACCGACTCGATCACCAAGCTCGACCGTTCGATCCGGTTGGGCCGCGAGCAGGAGATGAAAGCCCGCCAAGGCCTCTCCGAGGAGCAACTCGAGGCGGTGTGGAAGACCGAGCTCCGCCGGATCGCCACCAAGCTCGACGAGGAAGACTGGCGCGTCCTGTTGTCGATCGGGATGGGCGAGGACATCGCCGAGGCAGCCCTGACCGTGTTTCGCGAGCGCCAGGCGTCGTACCGGGCAGCCCGTAAGCCGACCCAGTTCTCCGAGGACCGCCAGCCGGACAAGGAGAGGCGCGGATGAGCACGTTACTCGACCTCATGCTCGAAGTAGCCAGGCGCCCGCCGTTGCGCCCGACGCCCGTGCATCGACCGCGCGTGACTCTGCGCGAATTGCTCGCCATGCAGGACGACTACGCGCTCTTGGTGGGCTGGCCAGCGATTCGCCAGAAGCTGATCGAGGTGAACCGGCGATGACCCGTCTCAAGTTCACTCGTTCACAGCTGCTGAATCTGGCAGACAATTATGTCCCACGCGTGGGCCGGCAGACGAGATGGCATCGGAGTCGGCGCTTCAGGCGCAGAGAGCACGAGTGGAGCAGTTGCGAGAGACGATGATGAAATCGCTCGCTCTGCAATCGCGACCCAGTGTGTTCATTCGCGAGCAGGACGTGCTCACTCATCGCGACGGTGAGTTGTTCTATCAAGACATCCAACTGACCAACAGCGCGCCGCTAAACGCCGCGACGGCCCGCCTCGACTGGGCAATGGAGGACGAATGACCCCCTCCACCTGCGGTGTCTGCATCGGCGACATCGGCCGCCCGATCCACTACGAGCCGATCGGTCGCGATGACGCCCTGATCCCGGTCTGCCACCGCTGCAGCACGGAATCGGTTGTCCCCAAGGATGACAAGCCACTTGCGTTTCGCCGCGAGCCGACGAACGAGCGCGGCTGGAAGATCCGCGAGCATCGCGACAACCTAGTGCGCCAAGGGTTGTGCTCCGACGGTGCTGCGCATGGAGCACTCGTTCCCGGGACGCGCCACTGCCAACCGTGTCTCGACAAGCGCCGAGCACGAGATCGGAGTCGACCCAGATGATGTGGGGAGAGGTTCTGTTCGTGGTCGCGATCTTCGTGGTCGTGCTGATCGCGGACTTCATCGGCTTCGTGATTCGCGAACACCGCTACGCGCGGCACCACAAGAAGCTGCGCGAGGAGTGGAACGCGCTGCACGCCAAGCAGAACGATCGGAGGGACCATGGCTAGCCTCCGTATGATGACGAGCGCCGACGTAGTCGGTCTGCTCGAGAGCCGCAGCGTGCTCAAGATCGGTGACTACTGCGAGCCGCTGATCGACGGCAACCGAACGACCGTCCGCGTGATCAAGCGCTACGAGGCGGCGGACGATCCGCCGGGCTGGGCCTGGAAGTACGACTGCGTCGACGTTCACGGCTTCGTGCACGAGGTGTGGCGCATGGACGATCCGCGTCGGGCCGACTCCGATCAGATCGCCGAGTTCGAGGACGAGGAAAGAACGCATGAGCACACCCGGTAACCGCAACGCCGAGTTGCGCACGGTCGAGGCGTCGGCACAGCCGCCGCTTGTGATCGACATCCACGGGCTCGCCGCCGATGATCTGCCGTTCGTCCGCCACACCTGGCGCGAGAGCTACAAGAAAGCCCCCAAGGTCGACAAGCTGACGTGGTCGCTCTACAAGCAGACCGCAGGGCGAATCATCGATCATCTGGTGGGCCGCGAAGACGTCCAGTTGCTCGGCGCCTTCGGGCTTGGTGGTCGCGTGCTGGGATGGATCGCGTGGACCCCGGGTCGCGCGGTGTCGACGGTGCATTGGGTCTACACGCGGCACGAGCTCGACGGCGCGCTGTTGCGTCGGCGAGGCATCATGACGGATCTGTGGGACGCAGCGCAGCTCGGCAAGCGGATCGTCTACACGCACAAGGGGCCCAAGCGGCAACGCTCCGTGCCAATGGATGAGACGCTGGTCGACTGGTGTCGATCGCGCGGCGTCACCGCAACGCACGTCAGCGTGGAGGAGTTTCTCAAGTGAGCGAACCAGACAAGACCGCAGCCGACGCGATGGCGCAGTGCCTTCGCATCCTCGGAGCACTCGACGAGGACGAGCGCAAGCGCGTAATGGCGTCGCTGCTGACCTACTTCGACATGCCGCAGCGTCACCCGCAGCGCATTCCGCACGGAGCACCATCCCGATGAGGCTCGTCGCCGTCGTCTCACGCCAAGGCATCGGCCTACCCGGGCTCTCCGCTGCGCATCTCGCGACGCTTGAGATCGGCAAGGGCGCCTACCACGAGTGGAACGTCCACGTGCGCGGCCCGGCCGTCTTCCTCGAGTCGCCACCGGGATGGAACCCCGGCAGCAATGTCCGGTCAGGCGCCGATCGCGTGGTCTACGAGATCCCGCGCGCGCAGGTCCTGCTCCGCTGGTGCCTCGACGGCACCGAGACGTTTACGGGCTCTGACTTCACGAAGTACAGCCCGCCACCACCCATCGTTCGGGAAGAGACACCGCAGGAATCCTCCCCCGCTGTGCAGACCGTAGCTCCGGCGGTTCCCGCCCCTGCGGTGTCTCAACCCACTATCCCCGACGACGAACCGGAGATGGCCGATCCCGATGATCCGGACGGCCTGCCGGTGGTTCGCAAGCGAAAGGGGCGTGGGTGAGCATCCTGATCAAGCCACAAGACAAGTCGATCGTACTGACCGATCTCGACTCGGAGGCATTCATTGCGTACCGAGCAGCACTGGTCGCTCAGTTGAACGCAAAGGCCGATCACCGGAAGGCCTTCGAGGAACTACGCATCGCGCAGCAACGCGAGCGGGACTGTCGCCACAAGGTCGAAGACGCGGACGTGGCGGTACTCGAGGCCGAGGACAAGCTGCGAAAGACCATGCTGTGAAATTCGTCATCATGAACAGCAAGCACGAGCCGCTTGCGATTCGCGATTCCGCAGATGCGGCCGGCCGGTATGCGACGCGTCGACTCACGCGTTACATGGAAGAGGCGGGCCAGTACGGCGGCTATCGTGACATTGCTGCCGAGGGATCCTGCTACATCGTCTCGGTCGCTGACGATAGCGAGGAGAACGGGTGATACGTGCCGCGAGCACACTGGCGCTCGCGCTTGCGGTTCTGCCCGTCCTAGCCGTCATGCGCGCAGGTCCCGAAGCGGTCGCCTCGTTTCTTGCCGAGCTCGCGCGTCGCCGACCACCCGATGAGGTCGTAGCCGCGAAGATCGACGAGGCGCGAGCGATGGCCGTCAAGTTGCGCGCGATCTTCGACGACCACCCAAAGCAGGGCGCGTTCTGCACGAGCAAGCACAAGCGCCGCGTGACGCTCAAGACTCGCCGCGCGGGTGCCACGGTCGGCGGGTGCCGCGAGCTACTGGCACGTGCGATCGAGACGCCCGGGTTTCGCTCGACGATCGCGCACTCGACGCTGGTGGAGGCACGAGCACGAGCATGGCGCAACGATACGCAGACCGGCATCGTCGACGTCATCGAGCAATTCGGGACGTATGTTCCAGGTCCGGGTGTAGACACCTGGGATCTCGGTGGCGTGTTGGTCGAGGTGCGCGAAGCCGATCACGCGCTCAATTTCTCGAACAACTCGCAAATCGAGTTGTTCGGCGCGGATAACGTCAACGACCACCGCAAGAAGCGCGGCAATGCCAAGCACGTGTTCTGGGTCGACGAGGCCCAGGACTTCAAGGAGCTCTGGGCTTTCTACAAGGCCGTCGTGCTTGGTTCGATCACCGACTTCGACGGTGAGGTCTGGATCAGCGGAACGCCCGGTCGCGATTGCTCGGGCATGTTCTACGAGATCTCCAACGAAGAGGAGCCGCTCGCCGGCTGGGAGATCCACGCGTTTGCTGTCGTCGATAACCCGTTCTTTGGCCACGTGGTGACCAAGGACGGTCAGATCGTCGTCGTCGACAACCTGAAGATCGAGCACGGGCCGTACGCCGACCTCGAAACTGCCCAGCAGGCTGCGGTCGAGATCCGGTGGGAGAACACCGCGGGCAAGCACATCCGCGAGAACAATCTCAAGCCGGACGATCCGGATCTCTTGCGCGAGTGGTTCGCCAAGTGGGTCAAGGGCGACTCAAGCCACGTCTACCCGGTGCACGTCGTGCCCGAGCACGCGCTGATCTTTGCGCCCCAGCGGCTTCGGCCCAACCCGATCAACCCCGAGCATCCACCTTGGTACGATCACGAGCGCGCCGTCGAGGATCTGCCGCGCAGCCGTCGCCGACGTCCGTATCACTGGCTCTACGCCATCGGCGCCGACTTCGGGTACATGCCCGATCCGTTCGCGGTGGTCGTGTGGGCCTTCACACCGGATCTCCCAGACATCTACGAGATGTTCAGCTGGAAACAGACGCGCGTGTTGCCGGATGACCAACGCGACTACTGCAAGGCTTTGTGGGACGCGATCGACGCAGTCGCTGTGTTTGTCGGCGATCCGGGCGGGCAGGCAGGGGCGAATCTCCAGGGCTGGCGCGAGCGCACGGGCCTTCCGATCGACGATGCCGACAAGACCTCGAAAGACACCTGGCGCGAGTTCATGGCGGGCGATATCCGCAAGTATCGCGTCCACTACCGCGGCCACGTCGAGCGCACTGGCGATGTGATCATCCGGCACGAGTCGCCGCTGCTCGACGAGCATCGCCACCTGGTCTACTTGCCAGTGAAGCCCGGAAAGAAGCGCGAGGAGCACAAGCACCGCAAACTCGCCGACGGCCGAATTCCGGGCAACGACTGCTCGGACGCAGGGCTCTATTCGTTCCGTCACCTCTGCCACTACCTCCATCGCGCACCCGAGGACAAGCCCAAGCCCGGATCGCCGGAAGCCATGGCGGCCGAGGAGCGCGAGCTCGAGCAGCGGATCGACGACATCGAGCAACAGCGCAAGCAGGCCAAGGACGACGGCGATGACGGTTGGGAACAGATTGGCGATGGAGGCTACGGATGGGGATGAGCGCGATCACTCTGCCCGAGATCGTGTGCCACGATTGCCCGGCAGTCGTTGAAGTACTTTGTGTTGAGCGGTGCGAGTGGGACGACCGAATCGTCATCGGAGTTCGCTGTCACGGCCAGACGGCAATCTACCGTGCCGACACCGAGTTGGTTCTGAGCGGTACCAGCGTCGGGCTCCACCAACTCCGGCGCTTTGATTGCGATGGCTTGCTCGCGAACGTCTCCGAGTACGAGGATCGCGTTCGCGTGTTGCTACAGCGCGCGCGGCTGTATCGCGACGTGCTCCGTCAATCAGGCGTCGTGCCGAAAAACCGCGAGACATCGCGAATCCGCTACATCGAGCTTGCGGAGGAGTTCATGAATTACGCGGAGTCGTTCAAGTGAGTCTCATCCGCGCCATGTACACACCGCGTCCTCGCTACCCATCGTTCGAGCAGGAAGGCATCCCCGTGGAGACCGTCGACCTACAGCCCGGAGACCTCGCTGATCCCGTCGCCAAGACCGAATCACATCGCGTCAACGAGTTTCTGTCCTACGCGGCCAACTCGTGTCTGTCTCAGCTCCGCATGGCCAAGATGCGCGGCGACGTGGCTGGGATGGACGCATGGCGGATTGCGTTCGACACGATCCAGCTCGCCGAGACCCAGGCCGCCGAAGCGCGCGCGAACCAAGACTGGCACCGAACCCCGGAGACCAAATGACCAGGCTCACGATTACCGATCTCGCACAGACCATCTTCGAGGCGTATCAAGGCGCGGAAAGCGTCGAGAAACGCTGGCAGTGTGCGGCCGAAGCGGCGCTGCATGCGCTCAACGAGTGCGCGTTTCCTCTCGACAAGGATTTGTATGTGGTCGACGAGCACGGCTACATCGTCATGCAGTCGCCACCGCAGGCGGCCAGCAATGGCTAACATCGAACGCACGCGGTTCGCGCACGAAATCAACCCACACTATTCCATGTACGGCGGAGAGCCCTACGAGTGGAAGGTCTACGTCAAGGTGCGGCTGCGTCGCGTCAGCGATGGACGCGAGATCGAGGTGGATGACAGTGTTCCGCATCCAGCCGACCACGAAGGCGACGTCTCTGGGCCGCGCTTCATGTGGTCTGCCGGAAACTACGCCTGTGACTGCAATCGCCACCTGTTCTTTCAGCGCGCGCTGGGCGAGATGCCGGACGACGATGTTGTGTGCAGTCACGATCGCTACGAGGTTGTGGCGCCTGCCTGGATCGTCGAGGCGATCGAAGCCGAGCGCAGGAACCAGCAGGCGCAGCAGGAGTTTCTCGCGAAGCACAAGCCGGGCCGAGCGTCGGTCAAGGATATCGACGAAGAGACCGGCACGGTCACCATGTCGATGGAAAGGATCCCCGACAATGGGTAGGCGCCGCGCACCCGTTCTCCCGGATCTCGACGACGAGGCGGACGCCAAACCAAAGGACTTGTCGTGCACCGACAGCGTCGAGCGGGTCATCCGACTCCTCGAGTGGGCGCGCAAGGGCGGCTACGCGATCGGCCCGACCGTGCAAGTGGGAGATGTGATCATGAACGTCCAGGATCTCCGGCTGGCTCGGCGTGAAGCATTGCGCGGTGAGAAGGGGCGCCAGCCCGAGCGCACGATCTACCAAGAGCACGGGCTCGACGACGACGACGAGCCCGTAGACGGCACTGTCGGATAGCCTCTGGACCGAATCCCTGATTCGCTGTACCTCTTAGACACCTAACTCACGTTGGCCACCAGTCCCGCGGCCGGCCCTGCAAGGAGCCAATGGCCGCGACGCCCAGCGAACACGCTGACGCCTTTTGGTGGAGAGCCAATGTCGGAGAGCCCGTGCACGCACGGCTCGTTCCGTTTGGCCGCCACCTGCAAGGCCTCTATCGCTCGGCGCACCAGTTCGATCGCGTGCTCGAGCGGATCTACGAATCTCCGCGGCTGCGCACGTATCAACTCGCGTTGGCCGCCCTCGATCGCCACGGTCTCAATGCCGCACGGCTCAACGTCGCCAAGGCGATCGTCGACACGTTCGTCTCGCGGCAGAGCAAAGAGCGGCCGATGCCGGCGTTCGACACCGTCGACTCGGACTGGAGGCTCAAGCGCAAGGCCAAGGAGTACCGGAAATTCATCGTCGGCAAGATGCTGGAGACCGAGTTCGACGATCTCCGCCGCGAAGCGCTGCACGACGGTTCGATCATCGGCACGGGCATCACGCGGATCGACGACAAGGATGACGACGTGTTTGCCGAGCGCATCCTCCGCGAGGAGCTGCTGTTCGATCCGAGGGAGTGCAAGAAAGGCAATCCGCGCACCAGCGTGCTCGTGCACCGAGTCGCCAAGTGGCACCTGGCCGAGTTGTTTCCCAGCTTCAAAGCCCAGATCATGCAGGCGCAGGCGTCGCAGAAGCGCCCGCAAGACGAGAACGACGACGACGTCACGATCGAGGGGCTCGAGGACTACACCGACGTCTTCGAGGCCCATCACCTGCCGACCAACGATCAAACCGAGGATGGTCGACGAGTCCTGTGTATCGACGGCGCCACCCTGGTCAGCGAGCGGTGGCACGAGTGCCGACTGCCCTACGCGATGTTCCGCCACACCAAGCCCCGTCGCGGAATCTGGGGTCGCGGGATCATCCAGGGGATTGCCGATCTGCAGCACCGCGTGAACTGCATCGTGCGCGACATGCAGTTGAACCTAGCTGCGACGGGTCGCGGCTACTACGCAGTCAACGAAGCGGCCGACGTTCCGACGGAGATGCTCACCGGATGGGCGCCGTTCAAGATGAAGTACAAAGGCAACCAACCGCCGGAGTTCACGGTCCCCACACCGGTCAACCGCGCGCAGGTCGAGATGCTGATGCTGTTCATCGAGCAGATGTATCAGCTATCGGGCGTCTCGATGGCTGCAGCTAGCCAGCAGTCGCAGACCGGTCTGTCGGCCTCGGGCGTCGCCCGGGAAGTTCAGTACGACATCGACAGCGAGCGCTTCGCGATGGTGCAGGCGAACTACGCACGCTACTCGCTCGACGCGGCCCAACTGTATCTCGATGCCTCGAAGCGCGTGGCGCGCGCGCGCGCAAAGGACAAGGGCAAAAAACGGCCCTGGGTCGCGGTGTGGCGCAACCAGGACGCGATCCAAAAGCTCGACTACGACAAAGTCGCCATCGAAGATGGGGAGTATCGACTCCGCCTCGAGGCCGTCAACTTCTTGCCGGACACGCGCGCAGGAAAGCTCTCGGTCGTCGAGCAACTCACCAAGGCCGGTGTGATTCCCCAGTGGCTGGTCGCCACACTGTTCGACGAGCCCGACATCCAGCAGGCCAACGCGATCCAACTCGCGCCGTTTCACAACGCGATGCGGAAGATGGACGAGCTCGCCGACGAGGATCTCCCCGAGCCAGTGCCCGAGCCTTACAACGAGCTCGAACTGGAGCTGAAGATCTCGACGGCATACTACAACCGCGTCCAGTACGAGAAAGCGCCCATCGAGATCCAAGAGCGCTACAAGCGCTACGTCGATCTTGTCGAGGAGCTGATCAAGAAGCGCAAGGCAGGCGAGGCGGCGCTGGCGCCTCCGATCGCTCCACCTGGCATGCCGCCCGGAATGCCGCCCGACGCGATACCGCCGATGGGCGCGCCGCCGATGGGGCCGCCGGGCCCTCCTGCTCCACCCATGTTGCCCGGCCCGATGGCCTAGCGAGGATTGAATGGCTGACACGTTTGTCGAAGAGGTCGCGAATCCCAGACCCACCCCTGGAACTGCTCTCTTGCGCGCGCCCGAGGAAGAGGTCGCGATCGAGGGCAATGGCCGGATCGCACCACTGTCGGGTGGAGGAGTCGCCGACGATGCCGTGGTCGATGGCGGACGCCTGATCCCCGACTCGGTCAAAGAGAAGATCGCCGCGATCGTCAAGGGCCAGAAACCCGTCGCGGCCGATCCGGACGAGCCCGCGGAGACCGGCGCCGACGAGGAAGACAAGGACGACCCCGATGCGCCACCCGGCGAGCCGAAGCCTGCGGACGTCGAAGCCAAGCCCGAGACCAAGGCCGAGACTCCGGCCGAGCCGGATCCTGTCGCCCAGCTGCGCAGCGAAATCGCCCGGCGTGACGAGGCGAATGCGCGGCTGCTGGCAGAACTGGAGTCGACCAAAAAGCAGCCAGCACCATCGACTGGATTTGTCCCCAAGGCGGACTATCTCGATGATTCGTTGGCCAATCTCCGCGAGTACCTCGCTCACCAGTTGGGAGTCGCAACCGACAGTAAGGAAGTCGACACCGAACTCGCACTCCTCTACACGGACTTGACCGCGAAAGAGCTTGGGGTTACACCTGATGCAACCGCTCAGGCCACACGTGAAGCCGCTCGAGCCCGCCAACTGTGGGCTCGCGAGAAACGACAGCGAACGGCCGACAAGCAGGAAGTCCCCAAGGTCTCCGACGAGACCGAAAAGGCAACCCAGGCGGCGGCGTTCATTGGCAATCGGCTGACGACGATCAAGGCGACGGAGAGGTATCCACTCCTGACGTCACTCTCCGAGGATCTTCACGGCCAAAAGCCCGAAGTCCTGCTCTGGCGAGTGATCCAGAGCGGAATCCAGACCGGCCGCCTCGACGCGAAGTCAGACGATGACGCGCTGATCGACGCAGCCGCGAAAGAAATCGAAACTCGTTACCAAGCCCTGATCGCCAAAGCGAACCAGGCAATCCCGAAACCCAAACCGAGCACCGAACCGCCGAATGGTCTCAAGCCATCGGCCGCAGCAACGAGTGCGAGCAAAGACGCGGGCCAAAGCCACGGAGCCCGAACCCTCACCGCCGCGGACGCCAGTGTTGCCCCCGCAACACCGCCGGCCAAAAAGCCCAAGCCGAAGACGGACGAGCCCCCCAAGTTCAAGAACGACGACGAGCGCAGAGATTGGGCACTTCGCCACCTGCGCAAGAAGTCCTGAGCCGGACAAGCCCTCGACGGTAACGGCCCCGGTGCTCCTCCCCAGGAGCAACCACCGTGGCAACCATGGACCTGACCGCGTACGACGCGGTCCTCAAGGACTACTACACCGAAGAGAAAATCAAGGAGCAGAGCTACTACGAGAACCCTCTGCTCGCGATGATGCCGCGCAAGCGCGCCGGCGGTCGTCGATACATCCAGGCGGTCGAGTTCGGAAACCCGGGCAACGCGTCCGCCAACTTCGTCGACGCGATGACCAATGCGTCGCGCTCGAAGTACGACGACTTCGTCATCACGCGCAAGAAGCAGTACCAGCGGGTCCTCGTCGACCACGAGTTGCTGCTGTCCAGCGAAAAGCCCGACGAGGCGTTTCAGCCGGCGTTCGACGAGTTCGATCGCGGCTATCGCTCGCTGGGCGAAAAGCTCGCGCGCCGGATGTTCCGCACCAGTGGCGGCACGATCGGCAAACTAACCACGGTCACCGCGGCCGAGTGTCCCCTCGAGGACAAGGCCGACGCGTTCAACTTCCAGATTGATCAGGTCGTCCAGTTCGCTACGGCGGTCTCGGGCGGCTCGCTGCGCGCATCGGGCGCCACCCTGACGGTCACGAACATCAACCGCGAGGAAGGCAAGATCACGTTCTCGGCGGCGCCCAACACGCTCTCGGGTGTATCGGCGAACGATTTCGTGGTCCCCAAGGGCGACTATGATCAGTGCCTGAACGGCGTCGAGGACTGGCTGCCGGTCACCGATCGCTCGACCAAGCTCAGCTCGGCGTTCAACGGCGTCACTCGCAACGTCGATGTCGATCGCCTCGGTGGCATCTACCTCGACGGCACGACGCTCGGCGGGATCGACGAGATCCTGATCAAGCTGATCGGAAAGATCGGCAAGCACGGCGGGCGCACCTCGCACGTGTTCATGAACCCCGAGTCGATGACCGACCTGCAGCTCCTGATGCACGGGCGCTCGATGGTCTGCACCGACATCTACACGCGGGTGAAGTCCGACGGTGGCCAGATGCTCGACATCGGGTTCCCCGGCTTCCGCGTGAACGTCGGCGGCATGCAGGTGCGGATCTACGGCGACCGCAATTGCCCGTCGAACCGCATCTACGCGCTGCAGATGAATACGTGGCGGTTCTGGCACTCGGGCGAGTTGTTCGGGTTCCTCGGCGAAAAGTTCACCGGGAAGATCCTGAAGCTCGCCGAGAACGAGGACTCGCTCGAAGGCCGCGTGGGTACGTACTGCAACATCGGCTGCTCGGCGCCCGGCTGGAACGGCGTCGCGTCGATCCCGGTGGCTGCGTAACCGATGGCCTTGGCCATCTGAAGGAGCACCCTCATGGGAGCAAATCGAGCCCACTACCAGCACCTCCAGGTTCTCAAGGATCAGTTGGTGCTGATCACCGCCGAGCTCACGGGCGCAGGTGCCGCGGACATGACCAACGCCGAGTCTGCGGACTTCGGCGGTGGCGAGGTGTCTGCGGCCACGCGTACCGGAGCAGGCAAGTTCACGCTGACGTTTCGCAAGAAGTATCCGCAGCTCAAGGCCGGCATGGCGCCGCTCGTGGTCGGAACGACGGACGGACTGGTCGCTCAGTTCGCCTCGATCGATCTGTCCGCTGGTACTGCCGCGCTGGAGACCTACGTCGGCTCGACGCCGACGGACCCCGCGAGCACGGACACGATCTACCTCTGTCTGATTGCCCGCAACAGCGGACGCAACACCTAACGTGACTCCACTGCTCGACACGGCAACGTCGTGCGGGCGGTTTGTGCGGTGAGAGTTGGTACTCGGCCGCGGCTCATGCCCGACGGCACTTCCGTTCGATTCGAGACACCGCAACCACGGCGCGAGACCAGGCAGCCGGACGAGGCCATGACGGCCGACTGACCACCACCCCTTAGGAGCATTTTCATGGCACTCACTGATTCCGAAGCTGCAGTCATCGCAGGACTGGATTCCACGCACCGCGATGCCCTGCTCAACTCGATGCACTCGGTCGAGACCGTCACGACGGGCGACCTCAGTGTCTCCAAGACGGTTACCCACCTTTCGGTGACCGGCACCAAATCGTACACGCTGCCCGACGGTACCAAGGCGGGCCAGACCAAGCGCGTCGTCTGCACCGTCGCGGCATCCACGCCCGCAGGCACGCTCACGGTAACCACGCCGGAGACCACGGCGGGCCTGGCGTGCGCGTCGACGTTCTTTTTCGACACCGTCGGCCAGGCGATTGACTTCGTCTGGACGGGATCGAAGTGGCGCGCCCTTCGCGTCCAGCGCGCTGGCGGAACGGCCGACAACGTCGTGGTCGGTACCACGGTGCTGACCGGCAAGAACCTCTGGCAGCTCTACGCGCTCTCGGTCACCGGCACAGTCGTGTCCAACTCGACCAAGGGCATTCCCGACGGATCGGCACCGGGCGAGCGGATCGTCATTGGCTGCTCGACGGCAGCGTCGACGCCGGTTGGCTCGATCACGATCGCGGGCCGATCGATCGTCGGCGGCGCCATCGCCGATCTCCAGGCGATCGGTGCAACCACGGATACCGCGGTCTTCGAGTGGGACGGCACCAAGTGGCAGGAGCTCTATTCGACCGGCATCACCAAGGCCTAGTCGGAGCCCTGAGTCGTGGGCGCCGTCAACCTCGCGACGATTCGCGACATCGTGCGGTTTCGTGGAGACTATCCGGTCGGGACCAAGTTCAGCAACGCGAACGTCAATACCGAGATTCAAACCTCGTGGTCCGAGCTCTATGAGTTGATCGAGGAGGTCAACGAGGGCTGGTGGGACAAGGATTCGACGGTATCGACGGTTGCGAATCAAGCCTATGTCGCGCTGCCGGCGGACTGCTGGAAGGTCAAGGCAGTCGATGTTCTCGACGGCAGCGAGTACGACGAGCTCGATCAGGTCGGCATCGGAGACCGTAACAAGTACGGTTCCGAAAAGGACAGGCCATCTGCATTCCGCACCAGCGCGCGCGGAATCGAGCTGTATCCAACCCCCGACGCTATCTACACCATCCGGGTCACGTACACGCCAATTGTCACGGCGCTGCACGAGAGCAACACGACCCAGATGTACAACGACTGGCACGACTACATCGTTGCCTCGACGCTGGTGAAGCTCGGCGAGCGCGAGCAGCGCGATGTGTCCACGCATGTCGCCTTGCTCGATCGCATCGCCGCACGGATCCGCACCGGGGCATCGCGGCGTCGCCAGCAAGAACCCGAGTATCTCCAGCTTCGCGAGGTCCACTCGTTTGCTGGAGAGGAGTGGGACTAATGCCCGGTCGCAAGCCAGTTCGTCCGCGTAGTGTCGAGCGGGTCGTCTCCACGAGCGTGGATGATCCGGAGACGTCGCGCGCGCTCGACGAACTCGCGGCGGCGATGGGCAAGCTGCAAGAGCGCCCGACCTCGCAGGTCATTACGGATGTCGATCTCGTGATCGGCACCAACGTGGTCCGCCACGGCCTCGGACGCGCTCCCAAGTTTGTCGACGTCATGCCGACGGTGCTCGATGCGTCGTTCGCGTGGCGTCACGACACCAACCAACCGCATCTCGATCGCCAGGTACTGATCGAGATTTCCGGCGTGGCCCAGCCCAACGCGGCCGTGAGGGTCGAATAGATGCCGACCCTTCCGAACATGTCTATCGTGACTCCCACGCTCGGAGGCGACTCCGGGACGTGGGACGACAAAATCAACGACGCGTTTGGGCTCGTCGACGCGCACGATCACTCGAGCGGCAAGGGCGTCAAAGTCACGCCGAGCGGGCTCAACATCAATGCCGATCTCGCGTTTGCCGGCAACGGCGCGACGGGGCTCGGCAAGGTGCTGTTCAACGCGGTGACCGCGCTGGCTTCAGGATCGAAAGCACTGTTCGTCAGCAGCGCCGACAACGAGCTCTACTGGCGCACCAACGCAGGAACCAACGTCAAGCTTACCAGCGGCACGTCGATCAACACGACGCTAGTGGGCGGCATTGTCGGCGATTACTCGTCGGTCGGTGCCGAGGTCGCGTTTGACGACGCGAACGATCGCTACACGTTCAAGATGCAGGGTTCGCCCAAGCCGTGGGCGCGCCTTGCATCGGGACCCGTTCGGATCTTCGAGTTCAACACCGTCGAGACGGTGTATGTCGGGCTGAATGCACCGACGGCCCTGGCCGCGGCCTATGACATCACATTGCCACTCGCGGCTCCGGGCTCGACCTCGTTCGTGCTGATGGATTCCTCGGGTGTGTTGACGGTGACCAACACGGTCCCCAACGCAATTACGTTCTCGACGTCGATCTCGACGCCCACGATCGCGGGCACGCCGAACTTCACGGGCGCAGTCACGATGGCGAGCACGCTGGTTGCGTTGGGGACCGTCAAGGGCAGCGATCTCAAGCACAGCGACAACCGCTTCCTGCAAGTATCCGCGGCGACTGCAGTGGCGTCATCCACGGGGCCGACAATCAACAGCAGTTGTGGATCGTGGGCCGTCGGAACGACGACTGGGCGGCTCGCCTTTCCGATCAATCTGAATGCGAACGACCGCATCACCCGCTGGTCGATCTTCTGCAACAAGGCATCGGGCTCTGGAACGATCACCGGGCAGCTCTACAGCATGACCACGGCCGGTGTGGAGGCCGCCGAGGGAACGTCGGCCACCAACTCGGCGGCGTCGCCTGGCGATGTCGAGCTTCTGAAGTCGAGCCTCGCGATCGATATCACCTCGACCAAGCAGTACTACTTGGTGTTCACGGGTGGTGGCGTCACCGGCGACACGGTTCGCGGCGTCGAAGTCGCATACACGAGGCCCTAGCGGTGGCGCTCGCGGAACGCACGCTCCGGGTGCTGTTTCAGGGCGGCATCGAGACCAAGGCAGACGCCAAGAGCGTGCCTTCTGTTCGCTTGCTCGCGCTCGAGAACGGCGTGTTCACCAAGGCGATCTCGATCGTCAAGCGCAATGGCTACTCCGCCCGATCGCGCGCGATCGACGGCTCGACATCGCTCATCTCCAGCACCAAGCGGCTTGGCGTTCGCGACAACGAGCTACTCGTGTTCACGTCGAATCGCTGTTACAGCTACCAGGCCGACAGCGATACGAACAGTGACGCGGGCGCGTGTTTCTCGGTCGTTCCATCGGATCGCCCGCTCGTTCGCACTGGCACCCAGCAGACCTGTCCGGACCACGCGACCAGCGGCGGGATCTCGGCAGTCGCCTGGGAAGATAGTCGCGGCGGTGTGTGGTGGGCAGCGGTCGATGCCGATTCGGGTCGCATCTGCCGAGGCCCCGAGCAACTCGACGCCTCGGGCACTCGTCCTCGATGCTGTCCCGTCGGCAATGTGCTGCACATCTACTGGGTGAACGGCCAGACCATCAAGGTCGCGATCTGCAACCCGGTCACGCCCAGCGCGTCGATCGCGTCCTCGATCACGATCCTGGTCGATGACATCAGCAGCACGAACCCGTCATACGACGTGGTCCCGACCACCCGCACCGGAAGCCCGGCCGCGATCGCGTGGCACGAGCACGCCACGACGAACATCCGGTTCGGCTACGTCGACGGCGGTGGGTTTCTGGGCTCGCCGGCCTCGGGTCATCCGTCGGTGTATCGCGAGTCCAGTCTGCTCACGATGCACGCGACGACGCCGCTCGGGATTGCGTTTCTCAATGTCGACGGCGGCAATGGGGATCGTCTCGCGCTGTGCGCGGTCAACTCCGTCACCTCGAAGGTTTCGCTGCTCGCGTACAACGGCGGGACATCGCTGGTCGCGTTCACGAACGTAACCGCCGGCGAATGCGATGTGGCCGCGGTCGACGTCCAGCGGATTGCAATCGCATACACGACCGACGGAACCAAGACGCTATGGGGCGCCTACGAGGAGGCAGCGGCCCAACCCAGTAATCGGTTCGTGCGGACGTTTTCGAATGTCGACGGCTCACAAGAAGACACCTCGGTCCTACGAAGCGTGGGCCTGGCGTCGCGTGCGTTTCAGGTCGGCGTCACCTCGGATGTGTTTGCCACCTTCGTGCACGACACGACGTATTTCAACACCTACGTGACTCTGCGCATCAGCGGCTCCGGCGGGCTCTCGGACTGGTCGCCGGTGGGTCGTATGCTTCCCGGGTTGGCCGGTGGAGCGCCGACGCGGAAACAACTGCCCTCGGTCTACGTAGCCGATAGCGTCGTTTCGATCGCACTGCCCTACAAAGAGCGGCTGCTGTCGGAGAACAACGACCAGTTCACCGAGACCGGGATCCGGCTCGCCGGGCTTGATTTCGACAACGAGGACACGCATCAAACGGCGCAGCTGGGCCGCGGTCTCTACATGGGCGGCTGCCCGCTCCACTACGACGGCAGCACATGGACGGAGCAGGGATTTCACTTCGGGCCCGAGCTCATCACCGCGGCAAAAGCAGGGGGTGGCTCTCTGACCGCGGAGAAGACCTACCGCTACGTCGCTTGGTATGAGTGGACCGACACGCTCGGCGAAGTGCATCGCGGCCCAACGAGTGTCGATACCGTTGTGGTGCTCGGCGTTGGCGAGACCCAAGTGACGCTGACGCTCCCCACGCTGCGGGTCACCAAGAAGTCCAACGTCCGGATCTGCGTCGCGCGCTCGGAGGCCAACAGCGAGGTCAAGCTGTTCCGGATCACCAGCGCCGATCCGTCAACGGCCGGTGCGGTTAATGGCTACGTCGCCAACGATACGACGGTAGACACCGTGACCTTGGTCGATCGGATGTCCGACACGACCCTGGCCACGCAAGAGCCGCTCTACACCAACGGTGGGATCCTCTCGAACGATCCATCGCCGTTGGGCCACGTGATCGCCGGCGGCAAGAACCGGCTGTTCTTTGTCGACCCGAGTGACGGAAATTTGGTGCGGTTCAGTCAAGAGCTCGAGGACGGCTACGGGGTGGAGTTTCCGCCCGAGTTGTTCGTCCGATGCGATCCGTTCGGCGGATCGATCTCCGCGATCGCCGTCATGGATGACCTGGTGTTCCTGTTCAAGGAGCGGGCGATCTTTGTGTTCGGCGGCAACGGCCCGAGTGCCGCCGGGGACATCTCGGCCGACGGGTTTTCACTTCCCCAACTCGTGACGAGTGACGTTGGCTGCACCGATCCAGCGTCGATCGCGCTGACGCCCGTTGGGCTGGTGTTCAAGAGCAGTAAGGGAATCTATCTGCTCGATCGCGGGCGATCGGTTACCTACGTCGGCGCACCGGTCGAGACTTACAACAGCCAATCGGTTCGACGGGCCACGGTATTGCCCGATCGGACCGCGGTAGTGTTTCTGACCGACTCCGGCAAGACGCTCTACTACGACTACTTGTTCGGCCAATGGTCGACGTTCACCAATCATGAGGGCCGGGATTCGGTCATTGTCGAGGGCGTCTACCACTACCTACGAACCGACGATCGGGTGTTACGCGAGACCGTGAACGAGTACTCCGATGCCGGAGTGCCAATCACATTCGTGATGGAGACCGCCTGGCTCCACCTGCAGGAGCATTTGCAGGGATTCCAGATGTTCTGGCACATGCTGCTCTTGGGGGACCGCAAGAGTGCGCACCAGCTCAAGATGCAGTATCGAACCGACTATTCGAATCAGTGGAGCGAGCCGTGGTACGCCGATGCGACTGGGGACTCGTCGCAGACCGGCTGGATCTCGGGGGCCAACGTCAACTGGATCGGCAGCGGCGAGGACTCGATTCTCGGGTCCAACTACGGAGACGGTAACTACGGCGATGGGGTCTTCGGCGGAACCGGCCCTGGACTTTACCAGTGGCGCATGCATATTGGTTCTCGGGGTCAGTCGATCCAGTTCCGCTTCGAGGACTACCAAAAGGCCGGGTTGGCCGGTGCGTCCTTTGAATTGACGGAGCTTGTCCTCACCGGTGGTGTGAAGGGCAGTGTCTACAAGCCGATGTCGGCAGGAAGAAGCGTGTAACCATGGGGTTCGGAAGCACTCTCGGCGGACTCATTGGCGCTGGCGTCGGTGGTGGTCTCGGTCTCGGACCCGCAGGGGCCATCGCGGGCGGCGCGGCCGGTAGCCAGATCGGCGGCAACAGCGGCGCGTGGTCCGGTCTCAAAAACTGGCTGTTTGGCGGCAACGCCACCCAGGGCCTCGACTCTCGTGGTGCGCATTACGACCAGCTCTCCAACTACCTCTCTGGTCAACTGGGCTCGATTGGCAATCGCCAGGCTCCGCAGACCCAAGCGTATCAACTCGGTCGTGCCGCACAACTCGACGGCAGTATGCAGGGCGACGCCCGCGGACAGATGCAGGGCGTTGCGAATCGACTGGGTGCAATCGCGACCGGCGACCAAGCCGGCGCGGGCGAGCTCGCTGTCAATCGTCAGATCGGCCAAGCACAAGCGGCCCAGCAGGCGCTCGCTCGCTCGGCGCGTGGCGCCAACGCGGCCCTCGCAGCTCGTCAGGCCGCACGCACGAGTGCCGATCTCGGCGTGGCCGGTGCCGGACAGGCCCACATCGCCCAGCTCAACGATCAGGCGTCGGCCAACCAGCAACTCGCGGGACTGCTCGGTGGAATGCGCTCGCAGGACATCGACTTCGCCGGACAGAACGCGAATCTCCTGCAGCAGCGCGATCTGTTGCAGGGTCAGTTCGGTCAGCAGGCGAACTTGGCGAACCAAGCGGCGCAGCTCCAGCAGATGGGGCTCAACGATGCCCAGTCGTCGCGCGTCCTCGCGGCACTGATGGGCCTCGATCAGCAGACGTTCGCGAACGAGATGGCCAAGCGCGGAATGCAGATGTCAGACAAGGGCATGTTCCCGGCGCTGCTCCAGCTCGGCGGCCAGCTCGGTGCGGCGTACGCGACGGGTGGCGCTTCTGGTGCAGCGGCGCCGATGATGGCTGCGGCACCCACTCCACAACCCCAAGCAACGACGAACGGACTGCCGTACGAGTCGTGGAATCCGTGGGCCGCGTAACCGATGGCCATGTTCGGCGACAACCCGGATCTCGTCGACGTGCAGACCCCCGACGGTCGCACGGTCCGGGTTCCGCGCGCCGTGGCGATGCAGTTTCCTGATCTGGCGCCCGTGCCCGAGCCGCTGCGTGGTGTCGTTCCGTACGAGCTTCCCGCGGGCAATCACCTCCCTCAACCTCCGCCACCACCGCCGCCGCCGAAGAAAGACGATCCCAAAAAGGGGACGACAAAGGGCACGCAGAAGATCGGTCCGGTCTCGGCAATACCCGTCGAAGAAACACCGGCGCGCGGAATGGGCGCGGCCACGACGAGCGATCTCCCTACCGCCGACGAGTGGGCGCAGTACCGTGCCGAAGAGAAGCAACGGCAGGCCACTCCGCCGCCGCAGGATCAACCGCGCAGGCCGATCACGAATGCCGACCTTGGCAAGATCGGCCCGGCCGGCGTCTTCGAGGCGCAAAGCGCGGCGCTCGATGATCAGGCTCGGGCCGGCATTGCTATTGCCGACGCTCAGGCCAAACAGCACGAGGACATCGGCAAGGCGTACGCTCTTCGCAACGAGGAACTGGACGTCCTCTTTGCCCAGCGCGCTGCCGAAGCTGAAGCCGCGCAGCGCGAGATCGAGCGCAAGCAAGTCGACTACACCGCAGCCGTCGACAAGTACGCCAACACGAAGATCGACCGATCGATGGATCGGCCGGTGCTGACGATGATCTCGGCGGCACTGACGGGCCTCGGTCAGGCGCTCGCCGGCAAGCAGGTCGACGTGATGGGCATGATCATGAACAACATCGATCGCAAGGTCGCGGCGCAGATGCAGGCGCTCGACAAGCAACGCGACGTCCTTGGCATGAAGAAAGAGGGCATCTCGATGCTGCGCGAGCGCGCGAGCGATCGTCTTGCCCTCCAGAACCTCGCGATCGCGGGCGAGGTCGAGCGTGCCGCACGGTACGTCGAGGAGATAGTCGCACGGTCGAACAGCGCGATCGTCAAAGCGCAGGGCGCAGAGGTTGCAGCACAGTTGCGAGGGCGCAAGGCCGAAGCGCTGGGCGCTGCTGTCACCAGGCAGAGCGACGTCGAGTTTCGCGACAAGGAAGCTCAGCGGCAGGATCAACGCGCGAAGGCGCAGATCGGCCTGGGCTATGCGGGCCTGCGTCAGGCCGATCGTCATCACGGCGATCGCATGGCGCTCGAGCGCGAGCAGATGGCGCTCGATTTTCAAAAGACAGTCGCCGCCGCGCAGGCCGCCGGAAACAAATCTCGCGTCGAGCAACTCACCAAGCTTCAAGAAGAGAACGAAAAACGCGGCGTCGGCAATGTCGCAACTGGCGAGCGCCTGATGAATGCACAGGGCAAGAAACTCCTGGCCGAAGCGTCGACCCACGCCACCGAAGCTCAGAAGCTGTTTGCCGACGCGGCCAAGATCGAGGGCATGGGCAAGCTCGACGAAAAGCAGATGGCGCACGTCAAAGCGCTCAAGGACAAGGCGACACTGCTCGACCAGAAAGCCACCGAGCTACGCACCGAGGCGAACACCGTCCACGTGTTCCGTGCGCGAGACGCCACCCAAGCCGGCAAGCTCTCGGAGCAATACGCCGGTGCACAACACACGCTCTCGCTGATCGACGACATCACACGACTCTATGCGCAACACGGCAAGTCGTATTTCAGTACGACGGTCGGTCAGGCTGCACTTCAGGCGAAGGCGACCGAGCTTCTGATGAACATGAAAGAGGCGTGGCAGCTCGGCGTGTTGAGCCAGCAGGACGAACGTTTGATTAACCAGGCCACCGGCGGCGACCCTACCAAGTGGGATGCCGGATCGATCGCGCACGCCATGGGCCTCGACATCGGCAAGGATCCAGAAGGCGTGATCGCGCGCCTCGACTCGCTCGCCGAGGGACTGCAAAAAAAGACGTTCAACGCGCTGCACGCAGGTGGTTATCAGGGCAACGTGACCGATCTATTCAAGCGCGAGAGGCCGCTCGCACAGACCGAAGTCACCAAGGCCACGCAAGCGATCCTGCAGGACAAAACCGTCACCGAGCGCGTCGAGGGGTCCGAAGGCGGCGTCGTTCGCAAAAACATCATCGACCTGCCGATCAACGTCGTGCGCTCGGTCGACTCGGCGATTTCGGGCGACGACTACGCGTCCGCACAAGACAATCGCACGGCGAACGCCGAGAACTCCGGTCACCCACGCTACCTCGGGCTTTCCAAACAGCAGGGCGATCGGGTGGGCGAGTTGCTGCAGGCGTATCGCAACGGCAACGCACAGGCCGGAGAACAACTCGTCGAATTGGCGAAGTCCGGCCGCGAATCGCTCGGCATCGCGATCATGCAGAATCTCAAGCGAGAGGCGCCTGATCTGGCCCAGCGCGCACTCCCCCAGCTCAAGGGCGCCGTCGCCGAGCAGATGAAGTACGAGGCGCCGATGGAGCGCCGCCCGGACGCAGACACGAAGGAACTTGTTTCCCTCGCCAAGCGCGCCGTGGTCGATCACGCGGCATATGCCGAGCTCGAGCGGCGCGCGGCGACCGGAGACCCCCAGGCGAAGTCGCTGTTCTCCGGCGTCAACCAACATCTCGACCGAAGAGGCCGGCGCTAGTGGGGCTCTATAAGAACCTTCGTGGAGAGGTTGTCGAGGTCGATGATGTCTGGGCGCAGGCACAGGGATACACGCCCTACACGCCCACCGAACTCCATCAGCAACTCCAGCAAAACGCCCTCGAGGCCCGCGGCGAGGAACGCGGCGCCCTCGGTGCGGTGCAATCCGCACTGACGGGACTGGCGAGCGGCGCCACGCTCGGGTTGTCCGATCTCGCGCTCGCGAGCGCGTGGACCGACAACGAACGCGAGCAAGTAGCCGCCGAGATCCAGTCGAACCCGATGGCACGTGCGGGCGGCGAGATCGTCGGCTCACTCGCCACGGCGTTTGCGGCACCCGGGTCGGTGCTCGCCAAGACTCCGTCGGGATATCTGTCACACACGGCCATGCGTGGTGTTGAAACCGCGCGCACCGTTGGTGGTGCTCGTGGTGCCGCGCAAGCAATCGCGTGGGGCGGCATCGAGGGCGCGATCGCGAATGCCGGCTCGTATCTCGGGCAGGTCGCGATCGAGGACCGCGAGCTCACTGCCGAGGGGATGTTTGGTGCGGCAGGAACTGGCTTTGTTTTCGGATCGGTCGCGGGCGGCGGCATGCTCGGCATCGAGAAAGGCACGATCGCCGCGCGTCGGATGTTCTCGCGCACGGGTCGCGGTGAGGCCACCAAGGCCGCCGAGATGGCCGAGAACGTGTGGTCGACCAAGGGCCAAGAGATCCTCGACGCCCACGAGATCACGGCCGGCAAAGCACGCGAGCTACTCAACGAAGCTGTTGCCGCCCGTCAGCAAGCCGTGCTCGCCCGCCAACACGCCGACGCGGAACTGGCCGTCGCCAAGCTCGACGCGTTCAAGTCTAAGCAAGCACCGACACCAGAATCTCAGCCCCGAGCACCACAACCGTTCGACACCCCAACGAGGGCGCCCGAGCCTCCGCCTACGACTGTCGAGTCCCCACCCCTGGCAGGCAATGAGGCGGAGCTCGCGCAGAACCTCGCCGAGTATGAGTCTCGGCGTGCCGCGGTGCACGCGTGGATCGATCGCCTCAAGAATCCCCGCACGAAGCTAGATCTCCAGTACAGCCAAGGCGACGACATCGGTAGCGCCACGGCGATTGCTCGAGGGCGATCGACCAAGGCGCTCGACGAGGACGTGATCGTCGAACAGTCCGGCGGGCAGATCCGGACGATCGGCAAGGGTGAATTCGCGCTCGACTCGATCACACCCAACACGCGAATCCTTGCTCGCTCGAACGGCCCCGACTTCCACGCAGGTGCCCAGCTCGACGAGGCCTACGACGACGCGCTCGAGCTCGCGCGGCTCGCCGAGATCCCCGAAGATCGCCACCTCGCCCTGCTCGAAGCCGAGCGCGTCGAGCAGCAGATCCACGACTTCGTGCGTGCCCACAAGCCCGAGAACGCCGCGGTGATCGATCGCATCGAACAGATCCGGGCCCAGACCGGGACATCGGGCTATCACGCCGCGGAAAAACGGGCACTCAAGCGCGCTGAGCGCGAGGCCGCCGCCACGCCGTTTGTTCCGCCCAAGGCGCGGCCCGACGAGGTCGCGATGGATCGGCTGTTTCGCGAACAGCCCCAGGGCCCGCTCGATCTGGGTTGGTACAGCCAATTCACTCGCGGCACCGACATCACCGACGAGATCGCGCAGGGCGCCAAGATCGTCGGCGACTACGAGCAGGCAGCGGCCAAGCTGACGGAGGCCGTCGGTGATCTGGCCCATCCCGCCGCACGAGAGGCCGCCGGCGGACTTCGCAAGGCGGAAACGGCGAATGAAGCCCGCTTTCTTGATCGCGAGGCGCGCGCGGTCGACGACGCCATCGACGAGACCGCACCGCTGCCAAAGTCCACGCGATCGGCGCCGGAGCCTACGCAGTCGCCAACCGATCGTCTCGCGTTGGCACGCGAACGAAAGCTCGCGGCTGACGTCGACGTCGCCAAGGCCAAATCGCGTGAGTCCGAATTGCGGATCGCCGACAAAGAAGCGCAGGCCCAGCTCAAAGGTGCCCGCGCGCAAATGCCCAAGCCTGCCAAGAGCGGAGCGTCCAAGGTCCCCGATCAACCAGGTCAACTCTCGACGCTCGCCAACATGGGCGCCGTCCTCGAGGTCGCCGACACCGTCGGAATCCCCGGTCTCCCCAAGCCGGGCGATCTGCCGATCATCGGCCCTCTGCTCGGGATGTATCTCAAGTTCCGCGCACTCAAGGCCGTTGCCGGCAGGATGATGGGGCGGGTCCCAGCGACGGGGGAAGCCAAAGCGGCAACGCTTGCGGCCAAGACCCAAGCGAAGGTCCACGCGTCGATCGATCGGATGCTGGGTCTAGTCGAGCGCAAGGCGCCCAAAACCCGAACGGTTGCGGTTCGCGGTGGAATCCCGGTGATGGCGGCCCTCGAAAAGCGACTGTTCGACAACGGCGAGAACGAGCCCACACAAGGCTCGTCACTCCCCGAGCTCGCCGCTGCACGTGCACGCGAGGTCACGTATGCCGCGGCAAATCCGCGGCTGATCATCGCCAGGGTGCGCAAGCAACTCGCCGACGTATCGGACCCGGATCTGATTGCCGCCGCCGAGCAGCACGCGATACGGCAGTTTCAGTATCTCGCCAAGCATGCCCCTAAGGAGCCGCCGCCGAATCCGCTGGCGTTCCGCACATGGACACCGAGCCAACAAGAGTCGATGTCGTTTGCACGTCGTATCCAGGCCGTGTTCGATCCCATCTCGGTGCTTCAGGATGTCGCCGAAGCACGGCTCTCGCGTGACTCGGCAGAAGCCATCCGCGAGACGTCCCCCAAGTTGTTTGTATTTGCCCAAGAGCGACTGTTGCAGCGTGCCAGTGACGTCAAGGCCGCGATTCCCTACTCCCAGCGCGTGCGGATGTCGCTTCTTTTCGATGTCCCGCTTGACGACTCGCTTGATCCTGCGAGAATCGCCTCCATACAGGCTGCGTTTGCGTCCAATAGCAACGAGGCGCCTCCACAGCCAGGTCCACAACCGATGCCGTCTGTGGCCTCCAATGTGAACCTGACCGCGCTCTACCAGACTCCTGCTGATCGCCGCGCTTTGCGACGTTAGCCCACAAAACAACGGCCGATAGCACAGTGGCCGGCTCTGCTGAGGAGACCGCCTGTGCAAAGAAGCCTGTTGTTCCAAGGCGTCATCGCAAACGCGACGACGAAATACATCGGAGTTCCACTCGGCAGCTCCGGGCGGTTTTCGCTCGACATCCAATGGAAGGATGCGACGTCCAGCGCGACGATCACGCTCGAATCCACCCAAAGCCCACACACGATTGCGCCGGTCGAGGAAGCCGGCGATGCGTGGGAGTGGAAGACGGAAACCGGCGTGTCGATTACCGGACCGGCGGCCTCCGCCGCGGGATCGACCAAGCTGCATGTCTCCAACATGGGCCCGTGCCGCCTGCGACTGAAGATCGTCACGGCGGCGCAGAGCACGTTCGAGATCTACGGGTCGACGACTGCCGAGTAGCCCATGGCGATTCGCACCAGTCCTCTCGTTGGCCCCGTGGTCGGTCCCAAGGTGGGGCCGAACGCTGACGTCGACGAAAGCGTTCCGAGCGACGGCCCCGACAGCTGGAAGGTTCCGACGACGTCGGCGCACTTCACCAAGCTCGGCGTCGCGCAGCCGAAGTATGTCCACGGCTACCAGGAGGCGAGTGGCAATATCCTCTCGCTCACCGGCAACGCGCTCGCGCTCGTCCCTGGATTCTCGACGACGCCACCGACGTATCAGCAGACCGTTTCAGGGTGGACGCGCAAGGCCGTCAAGCTGATCGACAGCGACTCGGGCAACGGATTCAAGTCGGCCAACGGCACCGGCCCCGATCAGTCGACGACGTCGTGGGCGTCGCTCGTCTACTGCCGGATCAACAGCGTAGCGGCGACGCAGCGGAACATCTGCGGCAACCACGGCGTCGCCGGCGGCGATACCGAGGCGGCGATCGTCACGGTCGCACAAAGCGATGGCAAGCTGCGAGCGCGCTGCTCGACGGGCACCGTTGTCGGTGCATACAACGAGACCGGCGGCCAAGACGTCGCCATCCTCATGGTCTACGACCGCACGGCATCAAGCTACGTGGTCTACACCGACAAGGAACAGATCACCGGAACGTTTTTCTCGACGCTCACCAACGGCGGATGGGGTGTTGGATCCGATGTCGACTTCATTGCGGGTCCAACGTTCGCGGCGGATATGTATGTCTTCTACTCGTGCATCTGGGAGGGCGCCGATGCCGAGCTCACGAAGGCAGAAGTCCAAACGCTGTTCGACGCGTTCAATCTCGCCCGCCCGTGGACATGTCCATTCGAGGGACCGAATAACTACTACTTTCCTGAGACCGACGAACACACCGACTTTCTCGCGATCGACCGCGCAGAGGCGCTGTGGGGATTCCAGGAGACCAGCGGAAACATCGCCGATCTCACCGGGTCGGGACTGACCCTCACGGCGACGGGTCTCGGGTATCGACAGACGATCACCAACTACAACCGCCGTGCGGTTGTCTTTACGGGCGGCCAGGCCGACACCGCGAGTCTTGCGGGTGGTGTCGGACCGAATGCGGCGAGCGAGTCGGTCATGTGGGTTGGCTTCTGGGGATCGATCAGCACGCCGGCCGCGCTGCGCTGTCTCATCAACGCCGCGGGCGCTGCAGCCGGAACCGACCTGCAGCTCCAGTACACGTCGACGCCGCGATGGGGCGGCGAGGTCATGGCGACGGCCGCAGCCGGCGGTGTCGCGCCGGTGCTGCCCGGCATTGCGATCCTGCAGTACGACCGCACCAACGGCGTCGCCCGTGTGATCACGCCCGATGAGGTGATCAACCTGACCTACAACGCCGGCGTTGTCGACGGCACGAAGGGCTTCGGGCAAATCATCGGCACCACGCCGACCGCGCACCTCGCGTGGGGCGGCGTATGGAAGGGTGCCGCGGCCGAGCTCACGCGCGCGCAACTCAAGACCTTCCTCGAGAAGCTTCGTTACACGGTGGCGTGGACGCCATGACCGACGAGCGTCGAACTCGCCGCGCGCGCTCGGTCATGGGCGACGACGATCGTGCCCTCGTCGGCCGCGAGCGTCGCGTTCCGGTGCACATCGATCCCGAGGCTACTCCACCACCGCAAGAGCCGCCAAAGCCCGAGACGATCGAGGGCTACGACTCGATCCCGCCGCCGATCAAAGCACAGCTCGCGATGCTGCGCGACTCGGTGAGTGAAACCACCGCGGCGATCGAGCGGGTGTGGGGTGTTCGCGACGTCGGACCGCAGATCGAAAAGCTCGAGGCCGAGGTTGCTGGCTATCGGCGCGACATTATCGAGAGTTCGGCCCAGCTGCGCGAGTTCGTGATGCCAGCGATCAAGTCGCTGATGGCCCGGGTCGAGACCGTGACGTCAACGGTCGAGCGCGATCGGGGTCGCACGGGCCAGTTCTGGGATCACGACTGGCCGCGGATCATGGCGGGGATCGAAAAGCTCGACAAGCGGCTCGACGATCTCGCCGATCGGATCACTCGCCTGGAGCATTCGTCCGATCGAATGAACCAATCCGTCGGCGGGATCGCCGCTCGAGTCACGTCGGTTGAGGCAATCAACAACGCGCTCGACGTTCGAATCACCGCACTGGAGCGTCGCAACGCCGATCAGGACGCGGGCGATCGACGCCAAGCAAAGCTCTTGTCGTGGGGGCGTGCCGGAATTCTGGCGCTGGTCGCCCTGATCTCGTTTCTCGCGTCGCACTGCGGCTCGGTCGTCGAGTCGCTCGCCAAGTAGGAGGCTGTCATGCGTCGTCTGGTGTTCGCTGTGATCGCAACGGGCCTCGTGCTCATGGTGTTGATGGTGGGATCGGCGTTCGCCGACATTCCCGATCCGCTTACCAAGCCAGTCGAGTCGATCGGTCTGGTCGAGCGGCTGTGGCGCGGTGGTCAGTTGCTTCAGGCGGGGATCATCGTCGCGTTTCTGGTGCTCTCCGTACTGGCCAAAAAGGTCGCGTGGTTCGCACAGGGACAGCGCGGCGTTTACGTCGCGGCCCTATTGGGCGGCGCCGCGATCTTGGCCGAGGCCGCGAGTCGCGGAGCCACGCCCACACTTGGCCTAACGATGACGGCGGTCATGACAACGGTCGCGATGCTGTTCAACCCGAGGGCACCCGGCGAGGTCGCGAGCGGACAGAAGTTCGCAGCGGCCGTTCTGCCCAAGGCACGCGTGGTTCATACGTCAACGCCGCCCGAGGGAGCGAGCCAGCGGTGATCTCACTCGTCATCGGGACATTCGTCATCACGTACCTCCTCGTGAAGCTTTTGGGGCCCAGCAAGGACGAATGAAGATCGTCTGGCAAAAGAGCCGCGACCTGATCGACCGTCGTCGCGGAACGATCGGCGGCATCGCCGCGGTGTTGGCGGCAGTGGTCGCCTTTCTGCTCGGCCGTCAGCAGGTGCAGGAGCCCGATCCCGACGAGGATCTGGTGTACCTGGTGTCGACCGCACTCGATCGTGGCCAGGACTTCTGGCAGACGCGGATTCCCAACTACCGCCGCGCCAAGGTCGTGCTCTACACCAAGAGCACGTCGACTCGATGCGGGCGAGGGATCGCCACCTCGGGGCCGTTCTACTGCCCGGGTGACGAACGGATCTACCTCGACCTCGCGTTCCTCCGCGCGTTCGGATCCGACTTCGCGCGCGCTTACGTGATCGCCCACGAGTTGGGCCACCACGTACAGAAGATTCTCGGACGGATCCCCGGCATGCGGCCGGTTGCCGAGGCCGAGCTCGAAGCGGATTGCTTGGCCGGCATGTGGATGCGGCACGAGCAAACAGCCGGAACGCTCGACGCGGGCGACGTGTCCGCTGCGATCGAAACCGCGGCTTCCGTCGGTGACGATCGACTGCTCCCCGGCAGCTCGCCGGAGACATGGAACCACGGCAGCGCCGAACAGCGCGCGGATGCCGTGCGGACCGGGCTCTCCGATCGCTGCCCTCTGTAGTTTGTCGCCGGCGCGACCGGCAGAAAGAGACGATCGAATGACTGGGAAGACGGGACTGATGCTCGTGCTGTGCGGCGTTGTGGGCTGTGGGGCCCTCAAGGACGCGGCCAAGGACGCGCGTGTGGCGCTGGTGGACTGCACCACGGCACAGGCCGCGCAGTTGATCGACGAGTTCTCGCCGACGGTGGCAGAAGTGATCGAAGCGGCCCGCGGGCAGGACGGACAGATCGACTGGTCGCAGGTCCGCGCATCGCTCAAGCACTTCGGGATCCGCACCGGCGCCTGTGTCGTGGCCGATCTGGTCGCCGGAGTGCTCGCGGGCAAACAGCCGTTCGGCGGCGTCGTGTTCTCGCCGGTCGAAGCGTCAGAGGGCTTCGCGTTTCTCCGCAAGGTGCTGTGGAGAGATGCCCAGTTCAAGACCGAGGCGGGAACGATCTAGTGCTCGGAATCGACTTTGCCTCAATCGACGGCAACCGCCCGCCGAGTTGGTCCGTGGCCACGGACGTCGGGACATCGTTTGTGATCGTGCGCGGTGTCTACGGCAGGCCCTTGCAAAAGGGTGGATCGATCTACGTCGATCCAACGCTCCAGTATCGCGACGCGATCCGCAAAGCAGGGATGACCTACGGGGCCTATCTGTTTCTCTGCTACCCGAAGATCGGCTGGTCACCACCACCTTCGCCCGAGCAACAGGCCGAGGTGTTCTGCAAAAACGTCCCGCTCGAGCGGTATCGCGACTTCCCGCCGATGCTCGATGTCGAGTTTCCGGGCGGCCGACAGATCACCGGGTTCTCGGCGCAGGAGGCGCTCGATTGGACGCACCGTGCGTGGAAGGTCCTCAAAGCCCACTATGGGATCGCGCCGGGTATCTACACGAGCGCGCGGGTGTGGAAAGAAGATCTCGACGATCTTCCGGCCCCCATATTCACCGAAAGCCCGCTGTGGCTCGCCAAGCCGTGGCCGTGGCCGATCCGCACCAAGGCTCGCATGATGCCGCCCGTCGGTGTTCGCCCCAACGTTCCACCGCCGCTGGGCGATGCGACGAACTACTGGATCTACCAGTATCAGGGTGACGCGGTCGGGTTCCCGGGCTTCACCTCGACCGTCGACGTCAATCGATTTCACTCGATCTCCGAGCCAGCCAAGGGCGACCAGGTTCGGTGGATCCAGCGCCGTCTCGGCCAATGCGAGGGCACGCCGGGCCTGTTCGACGAGGTCACGGCGATCTGCGTCGAAGACTTCCAGCGCTGCCACGGGCTCAAGCCCGATCGGATCGTCGGCCCCAAGACGTTTGCCGCGCTCGCGTGGAGTAACCCGTGAGGTTCCGCATCTGGGAGGAGCGATCCGCGCGGGTTCTGCCGGCGCTGGGCATCGACGGACCCCTGACCGTGCAACCGGGCGAGGTCGTGGTCGTCGCTGTAGTTCGATCGATCGGCGACGCTACCAAGTTCGTCGACGCGATCACACACGCTGCGGAGGTGGCCAAGCGGTGACCGTCAGAGACCGACTCCGTGTGTTGTTGGAGTCGGGCGAGCTTCACCGGCTCGCGCGCGAGAGCACAGATCGCCACGACTTCGCGCAACGGCTCGGCACGTCGTGGGAGGCGTACACCAAGAACGCCCAGCGCTACAACTACCCGGGCTGGGATGAGTTGCGTGGGCGTTGGGACGGGGTGGGATTTGGTCAACAAAAGGTTGATGGAATCCTCGCGACAACAGAATCCGGTCAACTTGGCAACGACTTCGACGGCGAAGAACCGACGCTGCCGAATATCCCCAGGCTGGGTATCGACATCCCCAATGCGGGTATCGAACACGAACCAAGTGCAGTCGTGCAGCACGATCCAAGTGTTCCGGCCGGCCACTACATCAAGGGCGAATCCACGCTCTACGACGAGGACGGCAACGTCCGACTGAAGTGGGTCAAGACCAACGTCTCGCAACAGCAGCGGCTCGAAGGCCTGCTCGCGGCGTTGCCTTCGATCACGGAGCCGTTTCGTGGTTTCGCCGAGCCGGTCAAGCGCCGCGAAGTGTCCGACGACGACCTCCTCGCCGTCTACGTTATGGGCGATCCGCACCTGGGGATGCACGCGTGGCATGAGGAGACGGGCGATAACTTCGACCTTGAGATCGCCGAGCGCGATCTTGTCGATGCTGTAGACGAGCTCGTCCGCGTCGCCGAGCCGGCCCGTCGAGCCGTGATCCTGTCGCTCGGCGACTTCTTTCACTTCGACAACAGCAACGTCACCACGACGGCAGGCACGCGGCAAGACGGTGACACTCGTTGGAGCAAGGTGTTTCGTAGCGGCATCCGCGCGATGCGGCGACTCACCGATCGGGCACTGGAAAAGCACGAGCTCGTCGAGGACATCGTCGTTCCCGGGAACCACGACTGGCACACCTCGACCGCGATGGCCCACGCGATCGAGCAGTTCTACGAGCGCGAGCCTCGCGTCACCGTCAACACCTCACCCGATCCATTCAAGTGGGTTCGGTTCGGCAAGGTTCTGATCATGACCACGCACGGCGACGAAGCGAAAGCCGAGCGGCTGATGGGCGTCATGGCCTGCGATCGCGCCAAGGACTGGGGCGAGACCGAGCATCGCCACATCCTGTGCGGCCACGTTCATCACTCGTCGGTCAAAGAGCTTCCCGGCTGCACTGTCGAGACCTTCCCAACCTTGGCACCGAAGGACCGCTGGCACCACGGCAAGGGCTACCGCTCCCAGCAAACGATGTGCGTCGACACATTCCACCGCGAGTGGGGGAGGATCAACCGCCGGATCATCGGCATTCGCCAACTCCGCGCGTTGCAGGAAGCCAAAGTTCGCGAATCGAGAACTTCATGATCTCGATTCGGACAATCACGGTACGCCTGCGGTCAGGCCACAAGCGCCACGCGATCACGGAGGACTCGGAATCACCCCGGGCAACGCTCTGCCGTCGTCCTGCCGATGGCGCCGTGATCGCCGCCGACGTTCCCGACTGCATGACGTGCCTCAAGGCGATCGCCCGGAGGTCGCAGCGATGACGATCGTGCAGAAGCTCGAGCTTCACCGAGATATCTGCAAGGTCTGCGGTCCGTCGCAGATCTGCCGCACGGCACAGGGGCTCCTGAAGCAACTCGCCGAGTCGCTCGTCGTCCAGCCGCCGGTACCCGAGGTGATCGATCTCGAAGCGCACAAGACCGAATGTTCCACCTGTCGGACCCGGGCCCTGTGCGCGACGGGCCGATCGATCGTCACGATGGCGTCAACGGCGCTCCTCGAGGCGTCGCGCGGCGTTGGCAAGAAGCGAGGTCGTGCATGAAATTTAGTCGTCCGCCTAAACTCATGTTGGCAAGTATTCTTTCCGTGCGACGGGTCGCACTGGCAACGCTATTTGCCATCAGCGTCGGCTGCTGGACCGGCTACGCGGATCCGGATCATCCACCGCGATCTCAAGCCCGCAAACCGCGACCAACGTGCGCGAACCTGCGCGACTTCGTCGGCACGCTGCCGACGCGGCCGGACATCGACGTCTTATGCTTCGGCTACGTCGCGCTCGGCGACCTGTACCTGTGCACTGCTCGGCTGTTCGAGCGCTACGCGGCCGATCTGCGCTGGAAACTCGACGTAGCGATCGCCGGGTGTGCGCGATGAGGCTGCTCGTCATAGTGGTGCTCGTTGGGTGCGCGAAGCCGCCAGCGCCGGTCATCCGAAACATCTCCACCACCGTCGAACCGATGAAGTGCTCGCTGCCCGCGTTGCCCGAGCCGTCCTACGTCGTCGGGTTCCCGTACTTCGCGCCCAACAATCTGACGCTGGTTGTCACCAAGTCCGATCTGGCCGACGTCATGCGCGAGCTAGCTGGACTCCGCGAATGGGCCCGGGCCGTGGCTCAGTGCGTGGGCGAGTAGCCTAATCCGTCCGGTCGATGCGGCTCGTCTGACAATATCGCGGCGTGTCCACCTACCGCAAAATCAGCAAAATCACCCTCCGCTGTCCACGCTGCAACCACCCCCAGCAGGTCTCGCTCACCGGCGACCGGCTCCTCTCGCAAGTCGGCCCGCCCGAGGTTGCGTGGAGTACCGTCACGTGCGCCAAGTGCCTCAAGAACTACGAGTTCTCCGACGAAGCGACTCCGCAGATTCGAATTCCGCGGTAGGCCCGCGGATACAGCGGACTAGACGTCCCTCGGCACGATGTAGCAGCGCTTGCCGTACAGCTCCTCGGCGAGTGCGGCCCGTTCTTTCGCCTCGGCTTCCGTGTTAAACGCACCGAAGCTTGCGCAAGCGTCCTCTCCGATCACGGTGAGCGAATGGGCGAGGCGGATCTCCTCGCGGTCGTGCAGCAGCCACCGGCTGGGCGATCTCAGCAACTCGCGTCGGTCGGCGGACATCTCCGCGCGGTAGACGTACCAGTAGGTTGTCATCCGTGCGCCCTCTCTGACATCGCGCGCCTGCGATGCGCTCGGCGTGACTCCCAGCGCAAATCTGCCGGGTGTCCCCAGGCGACCAGGGCGTGTGCGTCTCGCCCGTGGCGTCGCTCTAAGGTCGCCCATCGCGTGTACGTCAGCCTTCCTCTATCGCTCATGGATCGTCGTTTCATAGCAACTCCTGCCGCTCCTGGCCGATGTCCCGCGCATGTCCCCACAAGACCGCGCCTACCTGTTCGTTCTCGCCCTGGCTGTGCTTGTAGGCCGGCAGCCGATCGGGACGGCGGTGGCGGAACTGTCGACGATCGGCCCGCTGGCGTCCTGCTGAGACCGGGTGCAAGCGCTTGCACCCATCAACGCTAGCGAGTGGTCACATGCGGTACGCAGATCCTGCCTTCCACCGTCGAAGACGCGAAACACGGGCGAGCTGTAAGTAGCTGGATTGTAGGTTCGAAACCCTCCTCCGGAGCCAACGTTTTCCGACGACGATTGATCTGCCGGGTGCACGGCGGGTGCAAGCCGCTCCAACCGCAACCGGGCAACCTCGCGACATGTGGCGGCCCAGTGAATGCCGCGATCGTAGCCGTCGAACGCGTCCCGGCGCGGCTTCGTATGGGTCACGCGCTCGCGGATGATGGCCGGGTCGGCGCCGTCCTCCAGCACGAGGGTGATAAACGTGGCCTTCGTGTCGTAGACCGATCGATGACGCCAACCGAGCACCGGCAAGTCGACCTCGCGCCAGCGCCGGCCGGTGTAGTCCCAGCCGCGGAACCGCTCGCCGGTCCGCTTCGTGCGCTTCACGTTCGGCGGTAGCGGCACAATCAGATCGTCGGCTTCGGGCATGCGACCCATCATCTGCGCCCAACCAAACAGCCGCCACTCGGCCAGCATCGCCGCGAGCGTCGGGTGCACCGGCACGTAGCGGACGGCCTCGGTCTTCGTGCGCTTGGTTTTCGATCTGCTGGTGGAGTAGGACAAAGCCACGGTCAGCTTGCCGAGCGGCTCGCACGTGGCGTCGTAGTTACGCCACCTGAGAGCGGCTCCCTCGCCCGGACGCAGACCAGCGAGCAAGCCGAGCGCGTAGACGATCCGCCGGTCGAACGGGATCCGCTCGTCTGAGATCAGAGACTGCGCTTCCTCGCGCGTGAACAACGCGCCGTCACGCCACTCGGGGTCCTTGTCGAGCTTTGGGCCGAGCTGCGCCTCGGTGAGCATGCAGGGAGACGACGGGATCCTGCCCGCCATCGCAGCATCGCGCAGAACGGCCGCGAGCACGCTGTAGACGTTGCGGACGGTGCGCGCGGCCAGGTCGTGCTTGAACCGCAGATCGTGCACCAGGTCAGCGACGTGCGCCGTGGTGACGTCCACGAGCAGTAGATCGCCGAGCACGGGTAGGACGTGCTTGGAGAGCCGCCCGCGATCTTTCTTCCAGTCATGTCCGGCCTCCTGGCGCTTCACGAGCCACTGGCGGACGAATTCGCGCAGCGACAGCGCGCCAGCCGCGCGGACTTTGTTGCGCTTGTCGATCGCCTGCTGTGCGAGCTCGGCGAACCTCTCCGCCTTGGCGCGGTCGGTCTCGCCCGTAGGCGCGTTGCCCCACTTGCCCGGAACTTTCTCGCCTTTGAGGCGAGCGTAGAATTGACTGTTCTTCCAGAAGACGGAGGGCATGGCGGTGGACGCTACTCTGACTTCAGCGCGAGCGGAACATCGATCCCCATGGCGAGCTTGCCGTTACTGATGACCATCGATGGCGCCCAGCCCTGTTCGACAAACGCTTCGGCGGATTCGCGTGAGTAGCCAGGTGGATTTGGCTGCATGAAGTGGTTGCCTTCGTTCCATCTCTTCTGTTGCCAGAAGTCTCCATGCCGCACGAGATACTCGACGAGTTCAGCCTTGGTCGCGAACGGCGGCGTTACTGGCGTACCTTCGGATACGGTCTCGAAGATCTGGAACCAGGTTGCTTGCTCGCTGGTGTACGGAACGTAGTACTTCGGATCCGGCGGATGGTGGTCGGCGCACCACTCGCCAAAACTCGGGTAGCACTCTCGCTCGAAGTCGGTCATCTCGCCGCATCGCACGCGGTCGAAATCATCAAGCCACTCCAAGAATGCTTCCGCGAACGTCTGGTCATACAGCGGCCGATACTCTCCGCGCTCGCTCTTTGGATGATCCCAGTTGGGCGGCACTCGTCGCAGTTCTCGTCCCATTATCCAAACCTCCTCTTGATCCTGTCTTCCATGCTCAGCTTCGAATCGATCGGCACGACCTCGCAGGCCAGGTAGCGCTCGAGCTCGGCGCGGTTGATCCGCATGCGCCCTTTGGTGACGTGCTTGGTCAGCTCGCCGGCATGCACCCAGCGGCGGATCGTGTAGATCGAGACACCAGCGATGCGAGCGGCTTCACCTGTGGAGACATACGTCGTCTGATCGTTGGCGGGTTCCTGCTGGCGAGCCAACTCCTCGCGCACGGCTTCCGTCACGAGCTTGCGTATCAACTGCTCGAGGTCGCTCACCCCTCGCGCTCCTTGCTCGCCGCCCGCGCCTGCTCGACGATGTCCACCTGCAGCCGCTTCTTAACGTCCGCGAGTCGTTCAACTACTAGCGAGCGGTAGCAGGTAACGCTGTGAACCACGACCGAGAGTGAATCGGCGCCGCGTTCGATGAGGTCCGCCAGGACGACATCGTATGACTCGATCAGCGCTCGGAGCCTTTGCAACTCCTGTTCGAGCTCGCGGATGCGGCGCTTGGCCTGGCGGTGGCGGGCGCTCACTCGCGCTCCTTGCTCTGGGCGGCGCGGGCGTCTGCGATCAGCTCGCGCACCCGGCGAGCCGCATTGAGCGCCATCTGCCAAGCGTCGTGCTGGGCGATCTCGCCAGCGGCGTCGGCCTCACCGGCAGCTGCTGCAATCGCGCGGATCAGGTCGGCGATTGCAGACTCGGGCGTAGTAGCAGACTGAGCGATCGGGATCGTTGTGGTCGTGATCGTGCCGTAGTCGATCGGCTGGTTGACGGGGAAGCGGCCAGCCGTGATCCCGAAGCGATGCGCGTCGCACGTCGGAGGCGGATCGACGCTCCACCACGGACCCGTCCAGCATCCGCAAGACAGGTAGCTCATGGCTCAACCCTCGCGAAGTGCGGCACGATCAAGGCGTGTCGGTGAACGTTTTCGATCCCAGCATCGGCCAGCGCCTGCGCCTGCGGCCACAGCCCATCGGGCACCCCGCCGTGTCGCATGGTTTCGCTGAGGCCGGCTGGATCAAGGCAGTGCTCGCCCGGACTCCGCCCACACGCGGGGCACGGTCGACCGAGTGCGTTCGGCGCCTGTTCGCCGATTAGCGCCACCGCCTCGCTGTAGCGATGCTCCTCGACGAGATCGAAAGCCACAAGGCAGGTCGCGTGTTCGTCTGCGGTCGGCAGGATCCACAGCTCGCGCTGGTTGCGAACGATCTCGAGTAGCTTGCGCCGCTCCTCGATCCAACGCTTCCCGCCCGGGCTGATGCGTGCGTCGTATGCGGCGCGGTCGAGCTCGGCGAGCAGTCCGCCCGCGGTTACAGGAAGACCCGCATCGCGATCGGCGACAAATCGCTCCACGACCGGCCGCATCGCTCGCCATGCACGCTTGCGCCACGCACAGACGAATTGCGCGTCTCCGTTGTGCGTGTACGAGTGGAGCCAGTCGCGGAGTGTCACGGCGCCCACTCCCTGCACCCCTTGCCCTTGCGGCAGAAGAAGTACGTCCCGTCGTAGTAAACGCGCGCGATCAGGTTCGCGGCGATCCGACGCTTGCGACAGCAGTGGGCGCGCAGCGTCCGCCGCTTTGGATTGCGGATCGTGAACGGCTTGATTGGATCGTAGTCGACGACGTAGCGCGTGGCCGGCTGATCCTTGGCCCGGTAGATGTGGAGGCTCACGGCTGCACCTCCGGTGTGCGCCGCTTCCTGATCCGCCGCGACGGGACGAACATGATGCGCGTCGTGTATGCGCGAGCCCTCGCCTCATCGCTGCTGAATCGTTCGATCTCAAATCCGGTTATCGAATCGACCAAGCGCTCGGCGCCGATCGGCAACTCCACCCTGTGCCAGCCGCGCCAATCAGCGCAGCGAGCAAGATATGTCGCCGGCTCCCACGGCTTATACGAACCTTCGCGTTGCACCTCGACGATCTCGCCGCGGTCGAATGACCTAGCCACGCTGCACCTCCGGTGTGTCGGTGCGCGGCACGATGAGGCGCCTAGCCTCCAGGTCAGCATTGACCATCGCGATGCGCCGAAGCTTCGCGCACCGCGCGCACGACTCCACGCAACACATCTCGCCCTCCGCATGCGCCCTCTCCCTCGCCAGCTTCTGCCCTTCGTGCAGGAGTTCGACGTCTGCCGGCTCCCACCGGAGGAGGCGGCCGATGGCGTGCATGGCGATCTCGACGCAGGTGTCAGCGGTGGGATCGGCGAAAGGCTGGACGATCGGGAGGTAGAGATAGCGAGCAACGCCCTTCCAGCGCTTTCGCTCGCGCTCGTCCATGCGGCGCGAGTGGCTGACACAAGACATGCACGCGACGTGTACGTAGGCGGATCGGTCCGTGATTCGCCAGTGTGTCTCGACGGCGCGGTTGCCCGGTTGACCACAGGCGCCGATGGTGCAGTACCCGTCCATCCCATATGACCCGCTCATACGCCCGACCTCTGGGTGCGCGGCTCGACGGGGGCGTGCGCTTGCTCGCGAAGCTTGTCGATGGCGCTGACGAGCAATGCGTCGCCACGTTCCGACAGAAGCGAGTTGAACGAGTTGGGCGCCGCCATTTGCCGCACCTCTTTCAACGCCCGCCACTCCTCAGGCGTCAGCGTCTCGGGTGTGACGGCGGGCGGCTTGGCGTTGAGGATGCGGTCGAGCGCGTTGAGCCAGCGTGTCGGCGTGTCGGTCAGTCGCGCGAGCGCTGCCCTCGTTTCGCGCAACGCCTGCATGTCGCCCGTCGACAGGTCCACGTCGACGGGCAGTGGCGGCTCCTTCTGTCCCGAGAGCTGCAGCCACTCCTCGGTCGCAGCGAGCATCACGCGCTCGACGCGTTGGAGACGCTCGTCGCTCGACTCCTCTGGGCGCGGCCGTTCAAGGTCCGGCAGAAACGCACGGTACTCCTCTGCCGACATCGCTGGTCCGCCGCTAGGAGACAGCGCCGAGCGGTGCACGTAGATCGTGAGCCGCCCGTCGCCGGTCCACGCGAACGTCATGTGCGTGATGGGCTCGCTCACCGCTCCCTCCCATGCGTGGCGCGCGCCGACTCCGCGCGATGTTGGCGCCTGCTCCACGGCTCGAACGTGCCGCCACCCGAGTCATTCAGCTCGGCGTGGATGTCTTGCCGGCCATACGCATACGTGCGGCGATAGCGGATGAGCGTCGCCGCTTCGGCTTGACGTTGGGCGAACGTCACCGCTCCCTCGCTTTCCGCTCGGCGTCGTCGGCGGCGCGCAAGAGCATTGCGGCGATCCCGCGGGCCTCGTCTGGCGAGAGCGCTTGAGCGCCGAGCACGGCGTCCCACATGATGAGTGGCGGGCGCTCGCAGCTCGGCTTTGGCCACCCGCACGGAGGCTGGGCGGACAGCAGGTCGAGGACGGCGCGGGCGAGCGTCTTGCTCAGTTCGTTGCGTGCAAGCGGGTTGTCCTCGCGCGAGACCTGCGCGGCGAGTTCCAAGATGCCGTCAACGGTCACTTGCCACCTCCATTCGCCCACCGCTGATACGCCTCGAAGTCCTCGTCGGACAGCTGGCTCTCGAAGTACGAGACGTTTCTGTAGGCGGCGTATCCCAACGGGTTGCCGGGGCGCATCTTGCGAGCCTCTCGGCGTGCTCGTATCGCCTTTTCGAGCGGAGTCACTTGCCACCTCCCAGCATCCGCGCTGGCAACACGCCGCGCTCGGCGAGGATCAGCTCGATCACATTCGCTGCATGTCGAATCGTCCATCCGCACTCGTCGCGCAACATGCGGATTGCGTCGCTCTTGGTTTGCGATGACAGCAAGGCAACCTCTGCCAGCACGTAGTCGTCCATCGTGATCACCGGCCACCTCCCAGCGCCAGCAGGCGATCGAGGTAGGCGCGCGCTCGTTCGCCGATCTCCGCGTCCGCTGGTTCGTAGGCGTACGTGTCAATTGCATAGAGTGCGGCGATATCGCGAGCCCACTCGATCACCTCGCGCTCCTCTGCCGTAGGTAGCGCGGCGCGTAGGCGTTCTAGTTCGTCGAGCAGCGGCCGGAATTGGTCGCGCACGTACTCGTGTACGGACGATGGCAACTCCAGTGCGAGAGCGCCGATCGATCGTCTTGCCTGATAGATGTCGTCGCTCATTACCCCTGCTCCTCTTTGTCGAGAGCGTCGACTGCTCGCCACAGCGCATCGACTTTCACACCAACCTCCACTGTGAAATCGCCTGCGGTCGCGGTCCACGCTGTCTTGAGGTCGCGCGCCGCCTCGACCACCCGCTCCATGCGCGCGAGGCGGGCGCGGAGTGCGCGCAGGTCTCGCTCGGCAATGTCGGCGATTGCGTTGACGTCATCCCGTTGCGCTCGCGCCTCGTCCCGCTCGCGGATCGCGGCGTCGCGCTCAGCCAGCATGGCCGCGAGTCGGGCGCGCTGCCCGTCATCCGTGCGATCGCCAGTTGATCCCCACGGAGGCACAATCTCGTCGCTCCAGTTGCGCCACATCCGCACCGAGCCGCGCAGCCGCTCGACCTCGGCCAGCGCCTCGTCTCGGGCGCGTTCGACTTCGGTGGACTGCTCTGCGATCGTGATGGCGAGATCTCGTGCCTCCCCGAACAGCCCGCGTAGTCGTGCCACCTCGGCTTTCAGTGCGTCGCGCTCGGCCTCGGCGCTGACAGCACGGTCATACAGGGCAGCGCGCGCCGCGCCCGCCGGTCCCTCTCTGCAGTACCAGCACCAACTCACATCTTCGTCATTCATTGACGGCTCGCAATTGGGGTTGCACGGGCACCTCGTCAAACTCGGTTCTCTGTTCGCTGCTGATTCCGCCGCGCTTCTTGATCTCAGCGAGCGCGGCTTTCATCGCTGGAGCCACCGGGCGAACCCCGCCCGCTTTGAGCGCCCGCTCGATCGCGTTCTTGAACGTTGATCGCTTCATGGCTTGATCCGCCACGTAGGCGCCGAACATCTCCGTGAGCACTGCATGCGCCTTGTCAGCATCGAGTCTCTCGTTGCCGTCTTTGATCACCTTGCGCAATACCCGGCCGTTGGACAGCGGCACGTCTTGGTAGGACGCGATCGCAAAAACTTGGCTCTTGATCCGCTTGAGCACGGCTTCCATCAGCAGGATCTGCTCGTAGGCGTGTCCGGCTTGGGCGGGATCCAGCGGCTTCACGAGCTCGAGCCCCGTGATATCGGCATTTGCCAGTCGCTTGATCAGTGCGGTTTTCGCCGGACACGAGGCGATCGCGTCGCACCAGCGACAGGCCCGAGATTCGCGGACGTCCGGCAACAGGCCACTGGCCACGCGTGCTTTCTGCTCGTCGATACTGCGCAGGATCCGGATCAGCCGCTGTCGGTGCAGTTCTAGATCGGGCCCGTCGACATCGCGGATTACCAGCGGGCGATTGAGCACCAGTGCGCCCTCCTCCTCGGCGACATACGCGACAACGAGCCTCGCCTCCTGCACCTCGAAGATCCGGGCCGCCGCGAGCGTGTACGTCATGAGCTGCGGGTTTTGGTCCGGCTCGCCGACGGACTCGTAGCCCTTCCAATCGAGCACGGTCATGCGGTCGGCAAGGATCACGAGGTCGATCCGCCCAGCGATCTCTGTGGGACCCAGTCCTATCTCGCGCTCCCCGGCGTGCAGGATTCGCCCGGTGTCCGCGTGCCAGTCGTAGGCGACCTCGAGCTCGGTCTTGACCAGGGCTCCAGCCGGGATCAGGGCGCGGATCTCTTCGGGGAGTTTGTCGTGCTGCTGATCGAGGATCGCGGACTCGGCGATCGAGTGGCGTGCGTGGCCGTCGTCGGCGAATTGCGATTGGACGGATGCCTGAGGCAACGCGAACGAGCCCGGGCATGCGGCGGCACGCGGCAAACCGCTGATGGAGAGGCGGGTCATTCGTCGTCCTCCGCCAGTGCCGCCATGTGTGCCGCAGTGATTTCCTTGCAGCTGCGATTTAGCCACGCGCGGCAGAAATCGCTGAGCGATTTGCCGTATAGCGCTGCCAGGCGGGCCCACTCATCGCGTTCGGACTTCGGCGCGATGATCAGCACGCCAACGAACGGATCTGTGGTCGTTCGCAGCCTCTTGCTCTTTCGAGGCGTCATCCGAGGAGTTCCAGGTTTTGCTGGATGCCGCGGCGCTTGCTCCAGCGGTTCGCGGTGGCGTGCAGCTCGATCCGCTCTGCCAACACGAGAGCGCGAGTCTTTGCTGTCATCGGCGAGTACGGGCCCTTGGGCCACTTCGTATCCATGCCGATGTTGAGTGCAACGTTGCAGCTATCAGCGGACGAGAATGGGATGTGCGCAAAGATTGTTGGGTTGAGCATGCGCAACCCGTGGAGTTTCACGAGCGGGCACCCGTCCTCGTCGGTGAGCGCCGGACGCACTTCCTCCATGCGCTCCCACCAGTCGTCGGTTCCTGGCGTCGCCCACTTGCCGGACGAGCCCAGCGCAACACGCGCATACACGCCACCCAGAACGCCGCGAACGAGGAGCTCTAGGCGTTCAAAAGACTCGTGCAGGTGCCACACCGGAACACTGGCGCAGCGCATGCGCTCGCCCGTGATCCACTTCGCGAGCATCTGATCGTTGTCGAATTCAGAGCCGTCGATGACGTCTGGGATGATTGCGAAGTCGAACCCCGGGTGGCGCTCCCACTTGCGGACCCAGGTCGCATAAGCAGTGACGTCAACGGTTCCCTCGCCAGCCTTCCAGACTGTGAAGGCGCCGCAATCAAGCGCGAAGTGACAGACCTCCGCCGCGAGCGGCGCTTGCGAGGGATGTGCGAACGAGACGAACGCATGCCGCCGCGTCCACAACTCGCGAGCCGCGTCCACCGGAGTCACTGGGCCGCCGTGGTAGTGAATCACCGGCACAGTTCCTCAATCGCATCGATAGCGGCATCCAGCGTTGGATAGACGGTTGAGTGGTATGCAAGCCAGGGCGAGACTTGCCGTCGCTCCCCGTACTCCTCGACAACGGCCAACACGCGCTTGCCTTGCGAATGCGCGTAGAAAATTTCCATCGCCGTCCCCCAACTTGGTCGATTGCACATCGCCAGCACGAAGTCGCATTGGTCGATGTCGTCGAGGTCCCCGTGTACGATCTCGTTGACGTTGGCGGCTTCACGTCCGCGGTAATCGCGGCGCATCGGATCGAGCGTTCGCGGCAATCTTCGTTTCGCGAGCTCGCGCCATCCGTTGGCATCGGCATCGGACAGACCGTTGATGCCGCCACACAGGTAGACGTTCGGAGAGAGCATCACCGCGCCTCTGCTTTCGGCAACGCCGTCCTTGCCAGCTCTGCCGTGTACACCTTTGCCGCCCGGTCTCTCGCACTCGTCCCCTTCGGCAACTCGCCAAACCGTGGGGCCAGCGCATTCACGGCCTCTCGGTCCGGTGCTGCTTTGAGCTCGACGATCAGCGCATCGGCGATCTCGTCCAGTGTGCGGGGTTTGGCGGCTTTGGGCGGTTGGCGTGTTACCGTGGACTCAGCGCTGCGAGGGTCGGCGAATCGCGCGAAGTCCTCGTCTTCGGTTGCGGGCGCGCGCTGCGATGGCGGCTCCCACGTACGCGGCACGTCGCGCCATTCGGCATCCTCGGCGGATGGTTGTTCGCGCCGCTCGTACACCGGCAGATCTTCGAGGTCCTGTGTCAGCAGGTCGGACGCCCCGGTGGCCGTGAGCGTGCAGTCCACCTGCGCGCGCTTTTTGGCCATCTTCAGAACAGTGTTGTAGGTATCGGCGAGGTCTGGATTCTCGACACGGTCTGTCGATTGACCCTCGATCTCCTGTGCACCGTCGGGCCACTTCTTGTCACAGCCGCCCTTCTTTCGAAAGCACAACCACCCGCCGCCGTACTCGGCCTTGCCCTTGATGATTGTGGCCTTGCCGCACTCGGGGCATCGGCGCTCGCCTTTGCGCCAGCGGTACTTGCTCTCCATCGTGGAGCACAGCCCAACGCCCTGTCCCAGCGATCGGCCGGTGGGCGCGTGGATCAGCGTGCAAACGATCTCGTACTCGCGATGTCCGCCGGGGAGATCCGTGTGCGTGATCTTGAACTCGGGCGCGAGCCCGAAGGTCATCGCGAGAACCTCGGCGCCTGGCTTGAGCAGCGTCGGCTTATCGCCGCACCCGGGAATCTTCCCGTAGTGCTCGCCCTCGCGCATGACCGCATCCATCACCTCGCAGATCTTCCGTTTGCGGGCGACGACGTCTTGCACGCTCATCTCCTGCAATGCGGAGACGCCGTTCTCTTGCCGCACCAGGGCGGCGCCGTTGGATTCAGCCATTGGAGGTCTCCTTGTTTCCGCCCGGCGGAGCGATGTGGACGTTTAGCCGCTTCTGCTGCTCTGACTGCCAGAGCGTCATCGCAGCGCCGAGGAAGTGTCCAAGAAATCCGAATCTGCGCTCCTCGTCGGACATCAGGAACTCGCGGCGCACCAGCTCGGGCGCTTGAAGCTCCGGCTTGCAGCAAGAGAAATCAGGTACGCACTGCTCGGCATGAATTGATTCGCCTGCCGCCCAGCGCTCCAGTTGCTCTTGATAGGTCACGGGGCCTCCTTGACCACAGGAATCTCCCTGCGCTTGACCGCTAACGGATCTCGCAACACGCGAGTGCCGTGCAGTGCAGCCATGCGCGGCAATGGACGTCGGCAGCGGGCGATCTCTCGGCGTGCCCGAAGTCTGCGGCCCACCCAGCGCGCACTGTTTAGCCTTGTTGGGCTGATACTCGGCCCCGCATCGCTCGCAGCGTTTCGGTTTTCGTTTGGGCATCACGACGGGGCCTCCCAGACGCACCGGTCTCCGCTGTCCGAAACCCACTCCCAGCGTGCGCGCTTACCCGGATCGATCATGGTCGGGCGCTCGCTGACGATCACGAACTGACGAGAGGGCCACCAATAACATGCAGACAGTACGGTCGCTTCGTACGCACGAGCGCGCAGCTCCATGTCGCGGCCGATGTCGAGCCGAAGCACGTCGAGTGCGAACGTTTGATACGCCGCGCCCCAGTACCATGCTGGCCAGAACTGACCGCCGAAATACGAGTACGCGCACGAGTTGAGGACCTGACGGAATGCATCTTGAGGCGGCACCGAGTCCACTGCCGAGTCCACTGCCGAGTCCACTGCCGAGTCCACTGCCGAGCGCACTGCCGAGTGCACTGCCGAGTCCACTGCCGAGCGCACTGCCGAGTGCACTGC
>Ga0196981_1000142_pt1 | contig 59228 bp, 38 predicted proteins | sample S3_2013CmetaG_FD_155462 | JGI IMG/M metagenome (GOLD analysis project Ga0196981, IMG submission 155462) | Soil microbial communities from Anza Borrego desert, Southern California, United States - S3_20-13C | ecosystem: Environmental > Terrestrial > Soil > Desert | place: USA: California... | reverse complement strand
ATCAGCGGCAAGCAATACGCGTCGACGTAAACGGGACTCTAATTCTTGGCGCTCAGAACGTTTCAATTTGATAGGAGCATTTTTTCTCATGCTCCTAAGATACAAATTATTTACGATAATCCCGTTTCCAATGTTACAGTCCACTAGTTATCCCACCAAACCCTTGTATCCAACTCATCCGGACCCTGATCTGCAATAGCGGCCTGAACATTAACGCTATTCACCAATATCTCCGTAGGCGGATACGTCAACCGGGTAATCCAATCGACATCTCTACCGGGGAACGGATTTGTTTGCAGCACGGGATAACCGCTTCTTCGGAAATTAGCCCAGGCCTCCTGTCCGTTCAGCAGGGACGCGATCCAATACTCATAATTTATTTGCGCTAATTCATTCCCTGCGAGATCGTCTGCCCTGGAAGCAATGTAAGCGTCACGGTCACCGGCACTCACTGCCGATGCAGCATCATAAGATTGCAATTGATTCATATGTTGCCGCACGCCTTCATCAAAATATCCCTGAACCGTTCCTGTGCCAATCCAGTTTCTAAATCTCGCCTCAGCTAAAAGAAGATTTGACTGGGCTGCCGTAACCAGAAACAAAGGAGATGTTCTTTTTGCGAGACGTGCCCGGTCCAGTTGGCTGAATGCATAGCGAGTCCCTCCGCCAGGAAGTCCTGGACCGAGAATATCTGCGTCACCGTCAGTGCTCCCCATGGGCAAGCCATATTGGTCTGCCGGATTGGTAGTGGCAACACCAGCAACCTGAGCAGGTCCGGAAGAAGCGCCAACGTAACGAACAGCAATCGCCTGCAGACGGGGATCATTGTTTGCCTTCAACGCGTCGACGAACGGCTCTGCCAGATAGAAGTTTGCCGCCTCGGTGCCATTCAATACATTTCCGACGTTGTTAATATAGTTTGCATCGTGCCGGATCACAGCATTGTCAGCGTTATCCAGAATCACTCCGCCGGCAAAAGCAGTCGCCACGGTGGATTCAGCCAATGCCGGATCAACTTTACTCAAGCGCATTCCCGCGCGTAGCAACAACGAGTATCCAAATTTTTTCCACTTCGCGATGTCTCCGTTATAGAGCACATCATTTCCAGTAGCCATGGTTGCATCAAGTGCGCTGGAAGCACTTTCTAATTCCTCGATTATGTTGTGATAAACTTCCTCCTGACTCTGATAATCCGGAAAGAAATTCTGTTCGGTGTACCCCTTGCCCGCAAAATTGTACGGGATATTTCCATACGTATCGGTTATGATCATAAACGCATTGGCCTGAATGATCCGCGCTTTATTCATCAGGTTGCTTCTCGCCGGATCACCGGCTGTTCGCGTGATGACGTCATTGGTATATCGGATAACATTCTGATAGTAATCCCGCCAGTTAGCAATAGAGCTACTGCTGTTGTTCTTGTTGAAGTTCGCACCTTCCAGAACACCTGTATTGGGAGAGATCAATTGTTGAACAATGGCCAGTTCATAATTCAATTGTCCGGCGTTCGGTGACGAATTGATAATTGCATTATTTAATATCAACGCCGGTTCTAACGAAGTCGCGCCGGTTTTGCTCGAGTTCAATTCATCAAAACCGTTGTCGCAGGAAGACATCGCAACCAGTGACAGGGTAAGTACAATGATATAATTTATCTTTTTCATGACTGGATCAGGTTAAAATTTAACATTCAGATTGAAACCCATACTGCGCGTTGTTGGAACACCCGGTGATTCCAATCCCACAACATTGTCGGAACTATAGCTGAACGTCTCGGGATCAATGTTCGGTACCCACTTTTTCAACATCAAAACGTTATTCGCTACCAGACTCAACCGAAGGCCCTTCACAGGATAAGAATCCGGAATGAATTTGGTGAAGTCATAACCGATGGTAATCTGACGCAATTTCCAGTAGCCAGCATCATAAATGACCGGTTCTATAATTTGAGATCCACGAACGACAGAATAAAAATCTTCGGCCCGGGCAGCGTAGGTATTCGTATTGCTTTCTTCAGTAACGCCAACACCCACCACAGCACCCGGATCGTTGCCATTGCCATCCAAAACCCCTCCTTCGCGTCCCACAAGTGTTGCTTTGTGCAAGCCGTGACGATAAGCGTTGAAGTTGGTTCCAGACAACATTTTTCCGCCCAATTTGAAATCGATCAAAATCGATGCTTCAATCCCTTTGTAGGTCAAAGAATTCATTATACCTCCAGTCCATTTAGGCAAAGCACTGCCAAACGGAATCAGGCCAGTCGTGCGCATGGGTAGTCCGCTTGGGGCGTATACAATCATACCTTTATGATCGGGGTTGATGGACCCATCATCTCGTCTGTAACCATACCCTACGATTTGTCCCATTTCCTCTCCTACGATCTGTTGAACAAATCCATTGAATACGTGTTGTCCAACCGTAATATTGGCACCTGGCTGGTCGGTAAGCAGTTTCAACACTTTGGTTTTATTGTATGCACCGGTAAAAGTGACGTCCCACTGAAAATTATTGGTCGACACCGGAATTAAATTCAGCATCAACTCAAATCCTTTGTTTTCACTCTGTCCACTATTGATCTGCGTGGTCGTAAATCCTGATGCGTCTGAAATCGTAGCGTTTACAATTTGATCCGTCGTCAATTTGCGGTAAACCGCGGCATCCAGATTCACCCGGTTACCAAACATTTTTAGCTCTAGTCCTAATTCTGTTTCCTTAGCGGACATTGGCCGAAGCGTTGCGTTCGGTACAGCAAGACCAAAGTTTCCAACGGCCTGTCCTAAGAACTGTTGGCCATTCACGCCGTAATATAATTTATTGGAATAGGCTCTAACGTCTGTGTCACTTCCCACGTTTGCATAGGCGGCCCTGAACTTCCCAAAATTCAACCACGCTGGCTTCGTATTGAAAGATTCAGAGAAGACATAACTGGCTGAGATCGATGGATAAGTAATAGTCCTATTGTCTTTTGATAGCGTGGAGAACCAATCCTGACGAAATGTTCCATTTAAGTAGATCACTTCCTTGTAATTGACTTCGGCCATTCCATACAGTGAATTTACTCCACTCTCTACCAGATCATAAAGAGGATCTTTGGCCCTGCCGTTTTGAACTGTATAAAGACCCAGCACTGTAAAGTCTGTCACTTGCACGCTGTTCAGGTCCATTCGCCTGCGCATTTGATTCCCTCCAAAATTCACATTCACGGCAAAGTCATTAAAGCTTTGTGCGCCGGTAATTAAGAAGTCAAAGTTAGTTTCTCTGAAGCGTCTTGCTTCCTGGGTGAACAAGCCATTATAGTAGCCAGGAGTAGCAGAAAATATTGAACCGCTGCTTATGGATGCTTTACCCGTTGGCAGATTGATATAATCCGCATCCCTTGACCAAAAATCCTGACCCGCCCTGCCCTGCACTGATAGCCATTTCGTTAAATCATACTTAATGCTAAAGTTGCCAAAAAGGCGGTCCCTGCGGATGTTTTGTTTGACTTCTTCCAACACCCAATATGGATTGGTCCGGTTTGTAAATCTCGAGTAGAGATATTCGCCGCCTCCGGGATTGTACTTATTTTCTTCCAGCACATTCAGAGGCATTGTGTTTGCCATTGCCATTAATGAAGTTGGAATTGAGTTGTCCTGGTCCGACACGACCGGAGGATTCTTATTGTACTCGTGACTATAATTTACATTTCCACGAACGCTCAATTTTTGGGACAGGTCTTGAACAAAACCTAAATTGATTGTTTTGCGACTGTATGTATTATTTGGAGTTATGCCGTCACTTTCAAGATTGGAAAGTGAGAAGTTCATTCCGCCTTTATCGGAACTGGTCGATATTGAAACACTGTGCGTTAGGTTTTGGCCGTTGCGATAAAACTTATTGAGAATACCTTTTTGCGCTTCGTAGGGAACCACCACATTATTAAAAAGGACTTGTGTCATTCCCGGCTCAATCTTCCTCCCAAAGGACCATTGTCCGCTGGTCGGATTCGGTGCCGCACCGGGGGCCGCGGGTCCTCCGCCATATTCACCCTGCCCATAAACGTATTGATAATCGGTAAAATCAAGAACTCTTTCGTTCGTGTAGTTAAGATTATAAGAAATACCAAGTCCCTGCGACGCGCCTCTTGATTTCGTGGTGATCATGATGACCCCGTCTTTCGCACGTGAACCGTAAAGCGCCGCTGCCGTTGCTCCTTTTAAAACCTGCATACTCTCAATATCATCCGGGTTGAAACTCGTCAAGCCATCACCCCCGTCGGTAGACGCTCCGGCCCCTCTGCTCGCAATTGCACCGTCTGATCCCAAATTTCCCTGGTTTGTTCCGAAATTTGCATTGTCTATGGGCACTCCGTTGACGACAATCAAGGGGTTATTCTGACCGCTCATTGAAGACTGACCCCTGATACGAACTTTTGATGTGCCGCCCGGTCCGGTTCCGAGGGCACTTATGTTTACACCCGCAATTTTGCCCTGAAGCGCATTCATCATGTTCGGCGTTCTGTTCTCGATCAGCTCTTTGCCGTCCACTCGCGTTGTCGCATACCCGATACTTTTGGAAGACTTCTCGATACCCAACGCCGTAACAACAATTTCGCCCAGCGCCGCCACATCTGGCACGAGAGAAACATCTATCGTTGTCTTTCCCTCAATCGATACTTCCTGCAATGTGTATCCGACAAAAGAAAAAACCAGGGTGCTCGCCGTGGAAGGCACGCTGACTGAAAAGGCTCCATCGGCATTTGTAACGGTACCATTTGTCGTACCTTTAACTACTATATTGACACCAGGGAACGCGGTTCCATTCTCATCGGTTACGCGGCCATTGATCGTTTGCTGTTGAAGAAATTCCAATGGACCGTTTAGACTCTCGTCAATACCTCCGCTTTTGGCGATAGAATGATGGCATGAAAGGTAAAAGACCAGCATGCCGGATAGTAATAGAAAGTAATGTTTTCTCATTTTGAAAGGGGTTAGGGTAGATAATTTCGTTTCGACCTGGGCTATGACGTCACCCGAGCGCAATTAATTAGCAAATGGTTTTTAAGTGTACTTTTAACATTTAGTGTTCAGTACGAATCTATAATTCTTTCTTTCTTTAGACTTCCAATAAACTACAGCGATGATTTTTACACACGATTGCATGGAATAAATGCATGTTCGAAAATGCCAATGCAAAGTTGAAGATGTCGAAAGTCGGAAGTCTAAAGTCTAAAGTTTAACTAAAGTTTGAAGTTTAAAAGTTTCAAGTTTGTGACTCCGGGGAGCTCCATCCCCTACATGGCGCTCAGCGCGAAGGCCTCCACGTGTACGACTTTCGTTGCCCCTCGGCGCGGTGAAAGAAAATCTAGAGAACCTGTCGCATTCACCCCGTTAAATGTCGTTATCACACGCCATCAATAGAAATTGGTACCCTATATTTGCATGGTCATTAACAATCAAACAGCCTGATATGAATAATACAGTCAAATCCACGACCTCACGTTCGATCGAATTACGAACCGTCGTTATTCGCATCATCACAATAGCCGCATTATTTCTCAACTGCCATGTTGGTCTAGGCCAAAACAAATCCACCCCGGTTGGCAAGTATGTATCGGTCAATGGCATGAAAATGTATTATGAAGTATCCGTGCCTGGCGGTCAGGCAGGTGGAAATGATCCAATGATCGTGCTGCATGGTGCTTATATGAATATTCCTTCCATGGGAAGGATTATTCCTATGCTGGCAGAAAAATACAAAGTATATGCCCTCGAATTTCAGGGTCATGGACGTACAAACGATATAGACAGGCCCATCACCTATCCGAATCTTGCAGACGATGTCGCTGCCTTTATGGATGCCGTGGGTCTTAGTAGGGTCAATGTGTTTGGTTATTCAGTGGGCGCTGAAGTTGGGCTGCAACTTGCTATCCGCCACCCGGCGAAAGTGAATAAGCTTGTGGCGGCTTCCGCTGCCTACGATGTTGCGGGCTGGCAACCGGAATTCAAAGCCGTTATCCCGCAGCTGACAGTAGAGATGATGGTCAAAATGCCATTCGCCGAGGAGTATCGTAAGCTTGCACCCAATCCAGATGGTTTTCCCGCCCTTGCCGAAAAACTGATAGCGCTTGAGAAAGAGCCGATGGCGTGGGAAGAAGATGTTAAAAAATTGAAAACTCCGGTGCTGATAATTGCCGGCGACGCGGATGTGGCTACACTCGAACATACCGTTGCCTTATTCAGGCTTCTTGGCGGCGGTGGCATGGGTGATATGGGAAAACCGCTGGCCGCATCGCGCCTTGCCATTATGCCGGCTACATCGCATACCGCTGTCATCACGCAACCGGATCTCCTTATTGACTTCATTGAGCCTTTCCTGAAGGGAGAAACGCCAAAAGGATTTTTTGGGAACTAGACCTGTAAAGTCTTGACCTGAAAACTTAAACAATCGTGTGGGCGTGCCGCGGGCGATTGCTGTCGACAACATGCGTTGCCATTTTTTTCCAGTAACAGTCACCACAGTGACTAATCTCTTTGTCAAGTTTAAAAATTTCGTTGTTTCTTAAGAGCATCTTTTGTGTATTCTGAATGGGGCGCAACGACCTTTTATCCTATTCACTCTTCATACTAGTTTTCAACTCACATTTAAGGCCAATTATGTTTATGTTTTATCCCTGCCAAGTCCCGTTAGACTAAGGGTGCGGGCTGGCATGAATGCCAGGGTTGTTTTGCGACCAAGTTCTTTGATGAGTAAAACTACTCCTACGCTCACCCTTTTGTTCCCTGAAGGGTCCATCGCGCGATTGATCCTGTCGAAATGCGAGACCTTCACAAGGATCTTTTAGTCTCCGACGCCAACCATTTTTTTAAAGTCCACTCTGTGCGATGGCCCCTTTAGGGACTAAGGGTGCGGGCGGGCATAAATGCCAGGGTTGTTTTGCGACCAAGTTCTTTGAGGAGTAAAACTACTCCCACGCTCACCCTTTTGTTCCCTGAAGGGTCCATCGCGCGATTGATCCTGTCGAAATGGGAGACCTTCACAAGGATCTTTTAGTCTCCGACGCCAACCATTTTTTTGAAGTCCACTCTGTGCGATGGCCCCTTTAGACTAAGGGTGCGGGCTGGCATGAATGCCAGGGTTGTTTTGAGACCAAGTTCTTTGATGAGTAAAACTACTCCCACGCTCACCCTGTTCCCTGAAGCGTCCATCGCGAGATTGATCCTGTCAAAATGCGAGACCTTCACAAGGATCTCTTAGTCTCTATGTGAAACTACTGAATCATACATAAACTTTTGATCTTCGCTTACATCGTTGATGTGTTGAATCTTACCGGCACGATAAGCAGCATAGAGATCTCGGATTTCCTCCATGGTGTCCGCAATAAATGGCCCGTGCGACACAATCGGATGCTCTTGGGGTTCCGCCGCATAGAGCACCAATTCAGTTCCATTCTCCAGGGCGTTAAGCAGAAGTTCTTCTTGTGGGCTCTCCGAACGTTCGAACCACCCAACCTGATCGTGATCCACATCCACCTTCTCATCTCCTGCTGAAACGCTTCCTTTCAAAACGTAAATGAACGTCGTATAATTGCCGGGTATGATCTCCCGCAAGGAGGTTCCATGATCCAGACGTATGTGTGACAAAATAAATGGTGTATAATTTCGCACCGGTGAAGTTATTCCGGCAAAAGTCCCGCTGTATACGTTCACCCTTCCTCCTGGTATTGTAATTCCCGGTACGTGCGCTGCTTTCATTTTCTGGATTCTCGGCTGAGTCCATCTGTTCTTTTTCGGAAGATTCAGCCAAAGCTGTAGTAATCGAAGTTTCGTTGGGTCGGTTATTGTTTCAGTATGAACGATGCCAGCGCCAGCAGTCATCATCTCAAAATCACCTGCGGTCATTTTGTGCGGCCCTTCACCCAATTGTCCCTCGATCACGAGTGTGACGGTTTCAAAACCAGCGTGCGGGTGTGGTCCCCCTGCTGGAATGTCATCCTTTTTATCAAGGATGTCATCCATAAGGAAAATAAACGGATCGCTATCGGAAAAACCCGTTTGAATAACCGGGCGGGCTATATGGCCTTTTCCCAAAAACCCAGGCCCACCTTGCGGAGTATACACCTGGGATACTTTTTTTATCAGATTCATGATCGTCTTTTAATTAATGTGATGCTAATTTATTCAAACCTCAGGCTCGTTTAAAGATCGGAGCCTTCACCGATCTGCCCCAAGCAACAAGAATTGCCAGTGATCCCAGAACCAAATTCGTTGGCAGTGCAGCAAATTCATTCCGCGACAGGTGGAATATGATGGCAAGGATCATAATTGCAGCAAAGCCACGAGCAGCCCACACTGTCAGCACGGGAGCAATTCTCACAGCGGCCGGCACAATTATTCCAACGCTGCCAAGTATCTCGCAAACCCCGATAAACCTCGTCAACCCCACCATATCTTTTGCAAACGGTAACGCTGCTGACAGTTCTTCAACAGGTGTAAATGCTTTCATAAAACCGGTCATGAGAAACATGCCGGCCAGAATTATCTGCGCAATCCAGAGGGTAACATGAAGTCCCTTGGGTGTTTGCGCTGTTGCTGATGTCATAGCCATAATGTTTTGTTGTTTTTTGTTTCTATAACACCAAACCTATCGTAATTTGCTTACCAAAAGTGACCACTTTACAAAAGGTAAGTAGTTACCTTTTTGTAAGTGCTAATGCAACAGCTATGGAAAAGAAGAAACCTAAATGGAGGCCGGAAGATGACAAGCAGTGTATGGCGCGGTTGGCGGGAATTGGCGATGCATTGTATGCGATCGGCGGCAAATGGAAACTCCGGATCATCGTGGCCCTTATTGAAAGAGTAGGCCGTTTCAATGAACTGCAGCGCACGATCACGGGTATTTCGTCAAAAGTCCTTGCTTCTGAGTTAAAGGAGTTGGAGTTGAATGGGTTCGTTAAAAGAAATATTATTCCCCAAACTCCGGTTATCATTGAATATGAGCTGACGGATTATGCGCTAACGCTGGAGAAGGTCTTAGATGCATTACATGACTGGGGCACCAAACACCGTGCAAAGATCCGGCAGCGTATGAAAGAAGAGGCGGCTGCCCGGAAGAAATAGTCTCATGAAGAGCGGCCAGGTCAATGCACCCGCTATAACTTGTTACAAGCTACAACTCTTTCTTTGGAATGTTTAAAGATGTTGACGATGATGGAGGTAGTTTCTGTAACGATTGTTACTCGTATCAGTAAACGCACTGACCTTCAGCGACGCTGCCATACTTGTATCGGGAAATGACGTCGCTAAAAAAAATCAAGACAATATTAATCTTTCCGCACGCACCTGCACCTGGCATCGCTCAGCGGGTCCAGGTTATCGAAACCCGTCGACGGGTCGTGTTGGTTTGACTTTCCCATGACACGAAGGGAATAATCTGCTTCCGCTACTGTTGAGCTCCAATACACATACCCGTACTTTAAAAGATTATTTTCAATTACAACCGCATCTATTTCCAGTATGGCAGGGAGGTACCAATCGCTGTAGCCATATGCATTCAGCTTGTCGCAATGATCAGCGGCGACACCCCAACCTCGTGAGTAGGACTCGCCATAGTGATCGAGAATTATTCTTGTATTGGCTTCTCCATCTTCCCAGCTGGTCGCATCTACATTGGGGCCGAGATCATACCCAATCAGAGAAGACTCGTCCGGATGTATATAGTCTCCCGGATAAACCATAAGGGTCCTTCCACCTACATTGATCTTTTGTAACTCCCCGGCGGTCACGAATTTGCCGATTTCGCTTTTCCTCGATTTTCCATTGGCTTTTGCAACGACCCTCCAAAAGTAAGTCGTATTCAACTCCAACGAGCTGCACTTGAAAGTTGCCTTTTCCTCGGAAAAAACCAACAAGTCTGTTGCAACGCGTTCTAAATTGCCCTCCGCAGTGCCAAGATACACATCAAATCTTTCCACATCACCGAGGGTCCCGGCGGGATCTGTGTCATGCCATTCCAATATCACCTCCAAGGACTGGTTTGAAGCGCCGAACGCGGGGCTGGTGATTTCCGGCGCGTAGTGGACGCCTTCTCCTTCTTCTTCGCATGATGAAACAAGACATCCGATGATGCAAAAAGCAACAAGCGGGACCAAGGTTAGCCGTTTAGTTTCCATTTTATATTAGGGTTAAGAGGATCAGAAAAACGCATCAAAGTTAGTTATCGCAAAGCAAGAAAGTATCAATTTTTATACCAGTTCCAGAATTTCACAGCTAAATATTCCGACAAATCTTCGCGAAACCGATTAGTTGCATATATATTTGCAACCGAACAGTTGCTCAACTAAAAAAAACGACAATGAGAAGAGACATTTTTCAGGCCATCGCCGACCCGACGAGACGGGCCATCATAACCTTAATTGCCTTGCACGCAATGACACCGAACGCCATTGCCGACCACTTCGATAGTACGCGACAGGCAGTCTCTAAACACCTGCGCATACTCGCTGAATGCCAACTGGTAAAACAGGAACAACGGGGAAGGGAGATCTACTACTCACTTGAAATTGAAAAAATGAAAGAGATCGATAAATGGTTGAACCACCTCAGAAAGATTTGGGAGGCCCGGTTTCATCAACTTGACAAAGTATTATCAACAATGAAAAAACAAAACAAATGACAAACACTGCACTATTTGATTTTACCGTTGACAAACCGTCAAAAACGATATTCATAACCGTGGAATTTCCCGCCGGGCTCGCATTGGTTTGGGATGCCTTTACAAGACCGGAAATTCTTGACCATTGGTATGCGCCTAAACCCTGGATCTCGAAAACGAAATTTATGGATTTCAAAGTTGGGGGCCGGAGATTTTATGCGATGGTAAGTCCTGAAGGACTAGAGCGATGGTCCATTCAGAGATACACTTCCATTACTCCCAAAACCAATTTCAGGATGCTGAGTTGTTTTGCGGACAAAGATGAAAATCCTGAATTGCCAGGCTCTGATTGGGATTTGAATTTCAGCGAACAAGAAGGAACATCAATCGTCAGCATCACCATCTATAATGAGTCCTTCGAGCGAATGGAGAGGTTGCTGGAAGGCTTCAAAACAGGAATGATGGCAACTTTTGAAAACCTGAAAAACCTCCTGGGAGCATTGTCCAAACAATAATTTACGTTTTCAAAACATCTGTCAAACAAAAAATAAGGTTAATAACATTGAACCGCATATTCATAGCGTACTTCCAACCTAAAAGATGGAGTTTCGACCTTGAGGATTGCGACAGGATATTGCGGGTTGACTGTGAAGAAAATATAGTTCCGAAAATAACAGGCCTGTTAAATATTCATAAATTTTCCTGCGAAGAATTGGAATAAAAAATAAAAAGGACCAAACTTATGACACGGGTCAATCCTTCATTCACTTCAACGGCGATTAACAACCGAAAAATAAACGTCAGGTCATACAGTCAATAGAACAACGATGAGCAAAATCAACGAAACGCTTGCCAAGCTTGAATTCGCCCAGATCGGATGGGTAGTACCGGATATTAACGCCACGGTAAAATTTCTCGGGAGGTCCTTAGGTGTACAGTTCCCCGAGCCCCACCGTTATAGCGCCGAGGAATTAAACATAAAGTATTATGGCAAAGTTGTGCCCAGTGACGGGTTAACGACCCAAATCTATAACGGGGGGTTCGTTCATCGAGCTCATTCAGCCCCTTTCCGGGCAAAGTGTGTTTCATGACTACCTGGCAATAAATCCCACTGGTGGAGTACAGCACCTCGCCTTCCAATTACCGGTGAGTGGATTCGAACAGGTTGTCAATGATCTGATCCAACAAGGGTATTCACTGATCGGCGAAGTGGACCATCCTATTGCGCGAATGAAATTCTTCGACACCTATAAAACAATGGGGGTTGCAACCGAGATCATGGGCATTACACCCGAGGGAAGAAAGGCCATCGACAAAATGATGACAGGATAAGAAGTGCACGAAGTCGTTATCCAATAAAAAACACCAGTGTTCGGAAGAATCCTCTCGTGCACACTGGCTGCTAATTGGAAACTATGCGGATTCCTCCAGTTCTTTTATAGCAGCTTTGATGAATTCAGCTTTGTCCTTCTTCACCTCTTTCAACATTGCCTTCCTTTCGTCTGGGATAGAAAAATATTTTTCTGCCCATAGATTTATTTCAATCATGATAGGAAGTAAGTCGATCCCTTTTCGCGTCAACTTATACAACACTTTTGCCTTACTATCCGGGTGATCTAACTTTTCAATGATCTTGTTTTCTTCCAGCGACAGCAAACGGGAAGCCAGGATATTTGTTGCTATTCCTTCCGGTGACTTGAGGAAATCACCATAGGTGCACTCTTTTGCGAACATCAGGTCCCTTACAATCAACAGAGACCACTTGTCTCCCCAAATATCAAGTGAGCAACTGACAGGGCAATCCGACCTGGTTTTGGCCTTTTTCATAAAAATATCTTAAATCACTTGCACTTTGCAAGTAGATACCATTACATTTGACTTGCAATATGCAAGTGAATTTACAATACATCAACCTATGAAACAAACAATTTTAGTAACAGGGGCTTCCTCCGGGTTTGGACTCCTGATCGCCAACAAGTTACATGAGAGCGGGTATACTGTTATTGGAACAAGCCGTAACCCCGAAAAATACCAATCCGAATTGCCGTTCAAATTATTGCCATTGGATATTGCCGATGACGACTCAATTGAATCTTTTGATAAGCAACTGTTCAATCACATCGACACGCTGGATGTGCTGATAAACAATGCCGGGTACCTGGTGACCGGACTCGCAGAAGAGACCTCAATTGAAATGGGGAAGCAGCAATTTGAAACTAATTTTTGGGGAACAGTGAAACTTACAAACGTTTTGCTGCCCCATTTCAGAAAGCAAAAGCACGGAAAAATTATTACGGTTGGCTCCATACTTGGTTTGGTCAGTCTTCCGAATGTCGCTTATTACGCAGCTTCAAAACATGCTTTAGAAGGATACTTCAAAACCCTTCGAATGGAGTTAAGTCCATTCAATATTAAGGTAAGCATGGTTGAGCCTTCGGCGTTCAAGACCAATATCGGAATTAGCGCAGCCACCGCAGACGGAAGCATCAAAGACTATGACGTACTCCGTCAAAAAATTGCGTCCTACACTAAAACACAGTTTGAGAATGCGCCTGGACCAGAACCAGTTATCGATCGGGTTTTGAAAATTGTGAAAGAAAGGAATCCCAAATACAGTTATCCTGTCGGCAAGGGTACTTCGATGATTCTTACGCTCCAGCGTTTTGCCTATGGCATGCTTGAAAATTCCGTTCTGAAAAATGTAAATGCCGCCAAATAGCTCAAATCGCTAATTCAGATTACTTCCCTGATCGATTCAGAGATCATACGACACGCCTGTTGAAAAGGTGTTTTCATTCGAGCCAACAAACGAAGCGATGGCTTATATTGAAAATGGTCGTGCAAAAGGCAAAGTTGTGATAAGGTGATATAGAATCATTTCGGACTGCTGAACCCTTATCATTAAATTGCGCCGACGTACAATGGTATTTTCCCCGGACTGGCCTGACTTCTCATAGGCGACCCGGAATTAAAAGTTCATTGGCTATTAGCATGACGACGTCAATGGCGGGTCTCCTCCTGCTGGGGGCTCAGGTAATCCAATGGCAATTCAACGTTGACATAAATCAGTGGTTTCCTGACACAAGGTTTCGAAACGATCTGTTTTACCCCCTAAAAAAATCTAAAAAATCCTGCTGCGGCAGCATTGGCTGCCTACAATTGTATCGTCGGCTCAGCTGACAACTAAACTGTTTTATCAAAAACCAAAAATTATCCTATGAGAACAAGTCTTCAATTTTTGACGATGCTGCTCATGAGCGTCCCGTTTTGGTCATGCATGCATGATGAAAATGAACTTTCTGATTCCGAGAAAGCGATTACGTCCCAGCAAATCACTGCGGCAGGTAAACCAGGCGGGGATCCGCTGGTCATTAACTGGGAGACCCTGATGGATGGGACCAGCTTTGGAAGCTACACCGCACTGGAGAACGAATGGAATTACCTATATCCCTGGGGATCCGACCACAATGGTTCTGCACGTATGTATGCAAGTTCAACCGATCACTCGCAAGTGTTTATCGAAACCCCGGGAGTTTTGACAATCAAAGCTACCAAGGTTCCGGAAACGGAGGGCAACAGCTCCCACGATCCGCACCTTCTGATAAAATATCATTCGGGGGCCGTCCATGGTAAGAAACAGGTAGTGATCAATGAACAATATGACGCCTGGGAAATCAGCGGAGATTTTATAGCACCTATCAGCAGAGGCACATGGCCAGCGTTCTGGATCACCGGCGCCTTTAGCTGGCCACCCGAGAGCGATATTTTGGAATTTAAGGGATCAAATGTCAACTGGCAAAACACGGCAGACGGACCTGACTGGACCAACGTTGGATGGGAAACTACCAAGACAGTTGTCTCAGATGCCAATGTTAACTGGCACAATTATAAGGTGGTAATGACGCGCGCGAAAGACAGACGCGGGAGGTGGACCAACAATGTCAAATGTCAATACTATATTGACGGAGCGCTGAAAGGCACTCATACCGGTACAAATTTCTTTAATCAGACTTTCAATATCATTGTCAATTTACAAATGGAAGGTTCCAGCGGTTCGCCTGGTCCGCTGACAGATACCTATTACTACGCCAGGAATATCATCGTCAAGAGAGGCAAGATCCAATAGAAAGATAAAGCCCGGAATTTTTTCGGGCTTTCTTTTTCCCGCCCCCGGAAAACCCGGTCCTTTAACAGGAAAACTACTATTCGATAACTCCTGGGATCCTGTGGTATTTCGCAATTCATTCATCCTTTAAAAAATTGCGCTGGTGTTTGGTAGTCCCGGTTAAATAAAAATTCCATCTTACGAGCAAATAACGTCAACTGCAATTTAACGTGCCATGGTTGAGCACATAAATTTATTAGCATTGATGGTATTCAGTTTGTGTCAAAAAATATTTCCGATTCAAATTCTACAGGGTTGCCAGTCGCAGCACTGGTATCAGCATTTTTTCCTGCTGGCTTTTTCCATATACCCAAACGCACAGAAGCCCGAATACTCAATTAATTACGTCACAATGATTCGCGTTCGCCACAGAATGGTGAAGTGGCATTTGCACACCCAGCGCTTGCGTGATGCTCAGCCAACAGCCAAGTTTACCGGTTTACGTATACCGCCTATCCGATAGTATAAGACGATTGTAATCGGGATAATTTTTATCAAACCCCTCTGTTTATTTCCCCATTTTCTTGATAAATTGATAAAGCTCTACCATGCCCATCCCGAACAATGGAGCCGACGATATGGATGCAAATGCTTGTGACACCCGACCCAAGTCGTTGGCGCCGTCTTTTGCGTGTCTTTTATGGAAGGCTTGTTTCTTATTTCTCTTCGCATCAGAATGCTTAGGTCAGAAAGAAGTTCGCATTGAACGTATTACCGTTGACCAGGGTCTTTCGCAGTCTTCAATCAGCGCAATCACGCAAGATAAGTACGGCTATCTATGGGTTGCAACCCTGGACGGACTCAACCGATATGATGGTCGTGAGTTCAAAATATATAAGCATTCCAATGATGATCCCAAGTCGTTGTACAAGGACCATGTCAGGAAACTGTACCTGGACAGCAGGCAGACACTGTGGGTAGTCTACCCAGGCGTGATTGCACGGTACAATCCTCAGCAGGATAACTTTGATAATTTTTCATTACAGGTAAATGATAATTTTGCCAACGCCATAGTTCATGATTTGGATGACGTTTCGGACTCCGTAGTCTTATTATCGACAAATCATGGAATCGTGCAGTTTAATAGAGAAACCGGATCAGTAAGAATTGCTGAACAATATCGTGCCTTCGTTAAGCAAAATATCACCAACCATTTTATAGAAAGTAACGGCAACATATGGGTGGTGGAGAACTACAGCGTCTATCTGAAACAGAAGAACTCCAAAACATGGTCAATAATTTTTACCGACAAGATCGGCATACGCGTTTACCACCATCAATCATCAGGAAAAATTTACCTACAAACGAAATCCGCCTTGCACAAATTCAATGAAGTAAGCGGACAGTTTGATGTTATCAACAAGTTTGATGCCAATGAAGATTTTGACCCCTATAACTTTGGAATGATCAAGTTATCGAACGGAGAACTGTGGCTGTTCCGAAAATTGATATATGTATACAACACCAAAGACCAGCGTATTGCGGAAATAAGGAACATCCCGCAAAACCCAACGAGCCTTTCCGGTGATTATCTATCCTGCATTTTTGAAAGTAATGATAACGTAGTCTGGATTGGAACCAATGGCTTCGGTCTGAATAAGTATGATCCGGTGCTATCCATCTTCAAGTACGTCGGAAGTTTTGAAGCGACTCCGCTTACGCTCTCAAACAATTTTGTCTATTCTATTTTTACCGATGACGACAATACTATCTATGTCGGTACTTTTTCCGGTCTGGACGTATTGAACCTCAAACAAAACAAGAGTGAACATTATCAATTGAAGGGTAAGGACGGTTTCCGCGCGCGTTCACAAAAAATATTCAAGGATGGCCGGGGCATTATTTGGCTATGCACGGACAAAGGCCTGATGCGATTCTCCGGAGAAAAAGTACGGCCCAGTGGTATTACAATGCTGGACACCATTAATGTTAACGATGCGGTAATGACCTCACCTGGAAACTACTTCCTCACAGCAGACGAGGGGATCTACTCATTCAAACCCTCCACCCTTTCGAGCGCGATGTTAACACCATCGGGCAGTATTCCCATTGGCTTCATGGACGGTGCACTGTGGACAGAGTCAGCTGCCGGCATCAACTGTATCGACCCGTCTAGCGGAGAGATCGTTCAGACCATAAATAAGACGCAAAATAACAGTGAGGCTTCCGGATCTTTCCCGGTAAAATGTTTTTATCAGGACCGACAAGGGCGGAGATGGATCGGCACCTGGGGAGGCGGACTGAGTTTATTTCATGGAAACTCATTCGAGTACTTTAATGAAAAAAATGGTCTACCGAATGCGGTAGTGTATGGTATATTGGAAGACAATCATAATAACCTGTGGTTAAGCACTAACAAGGGAATCAGTGTTTTCAACAAGGAACAAAAAAAGAGTCTTCGGAATTTTTATAAGGAAGACGGCCTGCAAGGCAATGAGTTCAATACGAAAGCATTTCATAAATCACCTGGCGGCAAATTCTACTTCGGTGGTATAAATGGATTAACCTTTTTTGATCCCGTAGAGGCAATGAAAATACGTGTTGGAATTCCAAAAACAATTCTTACAGGATTCCTTGTCAACAATATTCGGATTGAGCGTTTCAAAGACGGTAGTGTTTACGATCCTGGAACCCACAATGAAATAGTACTCCAATCCCATGAGCGCAATTTTTCCTTTGAAATAGCTGGATTGGGATTTTCCTCGCCCGGGCGAACCCAATACAAGTATATTTTGGAAAATTTTAATTCAGGCTGGGCAACCATCGGAAATCAACGTATAGTCTCATTCACGAACATCCCGCCCGGTAAATATACTTTCCGAGCCAAGTCAGCAAACTCGTTTGGCGAGTGGGAAGCAGACGGTTTGTCTGTTAACATAGTTGTAAAAGGCCCCTTCTATGGGACGGCCTGGTTCCGTTGGACGATGCTGGCTCTTTTTGTTATTTCTGTTTACTGGTACTACAGGCAAAGAACAGCCTACCTCAGAGCGAGGGCACGTTATCTCGAATCGCTGGTCAAAGAGCGCACAAAAAAAATACAAAACATGAATGACGAGATTGCTGCCCAGAACGAGGAGCTTGCTTTGCAATCCGAGTCGTTGTCAATTCACAACAATGAACTCACCCTGGTCAAAGCTTCCCTTGAACAAATGGTTGATGAGCGAACTGTCGAATTACAGGAACTCAATGGCGAATTGATTAAGCAGAATTCCCAACTTGAACAGTTCGCGTTTATCACAGCACATAACATTCGCGGGCCAGTCGCAAGAATAAAAGGATTGCTCCAGCTTTTTCCCAAAACAAAGATTGAGGAAATGAAACATCTGGAATCTTGCGTTAATGACCTTGACGAAGTCATTTCAGACCTTGCCACCATACTCGATGTGCGTCATGGCGCTGACAAAATATTTGAACCCGTCCAGCTTAAGACTGTCCTTTTTCAAGCCATCAAAGCAATTCATGAAGAGTTACTAAAAAAAGGCGCAACCGTTGAGTTCAATGAATTCGAGGATATTACTGTAACAGGAATCCAATCATATTTTAGCAGCATTTTCTATAATCTGCTGCATAACGCCGTAAAGTATGCCGATCCGACACGCCCACTCAGGGTTGTCGTTCGCGCGAAACGAAATGAGCACGGGACCACTATTGAAATCGAGGACAATGGAATTGGAATAGACATGCGGTATGCAGAAGGAAAAATCTTTAATCTTTATCAACGATTCCACCCGAGCATTAAAGGAAAAGGATTCGGTCTTTTCCTGGTGAGGACACAAGTCGAAGCGATGAATGGATCCATCGAAGTTCGAAGTGAGGTTAACAAAGGAACGGCGTTTAGAATTTTCATACCTGAATAAGGTCCAAACCCCTTAACCGATAATACCTGCCGACCATACCAACCGAAGGCGAAACAAAAAACGCGTATGAACAATGGATCGAGCTTCATGATTAACCGGATCGATTTTTTGATCGGCTCATCAGGCATTCCAATGAAAATCAGTATCTCTCACGCAAAACTACCTTGTGTCAATGCCCCACTTCATGTTCGGTGCATTTCCCATTTCAAGGACTAACCTTCCGCCATTGACAATGTCTGAATGCCGTATCCGATATGAAGATATTTTGCGATGCGTCAACTGTGCCGATTGGACGTACCGGTTAGCGCTTGAATTATTATTTGCCTGAATGACAAAGCTCGTTCCTTTGTAATAGACTGGATTTAGTTTGATAGCAACGGAATCAAATATCGGGCTCCCGATTTCGTAGTAAGGGTCATCTTCACATCCGCCACTCATCTGGAACAGACCCAGCTTCATCAGCACGCTTAACGCTCCGATCAACCCCTGATCTTCCTCCCCATTGTAACCTGAATAGGGTGAAAGGCCGTTAAAAACCTGATTAACAATCTCTCGACTCCAGTACTGTGTTAGCCACGGTGCACCGGCGTAATTGAAGACAAAAGCAACCTGCATATTCGGCTGGTTTGAATAATTGAGCCAGGTGCGTCGATCCTCAACAAACTTCGGATTTTCTTCCGGGTGTTCGTTGCAGAACTGATGCCATGCAGACCATTCAAATTGTTGGTTAAGTCGTTTCACCGCTATCTCTCTTCCGCCCATCAGAGAGAACAATCCTTCCAGATCATGCGGAACAAACCAGGTGAATTGAGCAGCATTGCCTTCAACATATCCATGATCGTATAGCAAAGGATCGAATGGCTCTGTCCACTTCCCAAGCGAATCTTTAGGTTGAATAAATCCCGTTACCGGGTTGTAAAGATTTTTATAATTGGATGCGCGTTTAATGAAGTATTTGTAGTCTTCCTGCTTTGACAACGATTTGGCCAGCTGCGCAAGTGTCCAATCCTGATAGGCGTATTCCATTGTCATGCCTGCGCCGTCTTCATGGTGTCCGTACTGTCGCCAGGTGGTGAGCGGATAAGGAACGTAACCTGATTTAATATAGTGCTCAATCCCTCCACCTTTAGCAGTGTTGTGTTCATAGCCAGCCTTGCCCATGGCGCCGCCGGGCATATGATTTTTCTTCAGGCCCTCATATGCAAGGTTGATATCAAAACCCCGGATGCCTTTCTGCCACGCGCTCACAAAGAACGGAGTTGTTGAGGCCCCGGTCATAACAAACGTGTCGTTTCCCCCGGAGGGTCCGCGAGGAACCAGCCCTCCGTTCTTATAGTGCTCCAACAATGACTTACAGAATTCCTCAGCAATTTCAGGATATACCAGTTGCCACAGGGTGTTTAGTGTCCATTGAGCACCCCAGAATGCATCTGAGTTATACATATTAAATGCAGGGTTGCCATCGGCCTTCAGTGGCAGATTTCTTACAATCATTTCCTTGCCTGTGAAGTCGGCATATTTTCCGTCTACGTCGCTAACGATCCTTCGACCCTGAATGGAACGCCAAAGGTCTGTATAGAAACGGCGACGCTGCTGTTCGGATCCACCCGTCACCCCGATTCGCCCAAGCATTTCATTCCAATGATCCCGGGCTTCCTGCCGCGTCTGATTAAAATCCCAATGAGAAATTTCGGCCGTTACATTTTTTGCGGCACCTGCCTCGGAAGTAAAGGAGATCCCAACCTTCATGAGCACGTCACGATCGGCCTGCGCAAAAGTTATAAGAAGTTTTCCTCCAGTACCGTCCCATTGGTTAAGTTCCACGAGGTTACCGCCCTTATACAATTGAATGGATTTGATAGATCTATTCAAAAGCAGGTCAAAGTACACTGGTGTCTCTTTTGGTCTGCGTATGGTGGACCCATTGACCACATATCCCCGAATTTCTTGATCGTTTATTCGTTCGAATCCGCCACGTACGATCTCTGACGGACCGAGCATACCTTGCAAGTCCACAACAACGCCGGCTGAACCCCGCGATGGATATTGATAGTGATGGAAACCTGCCCGGGGAGAAGCAGTGAGTTCCGCAGAAATTCCGTAGCGATCCAACTTCACGGCATGATACCCGACTTCGACCGTCTCTGTGCCATGGGAGAATTTCGACGTCATATTATTCATTACATCATCAATGGCAGCCGGATCGTAAATAACCGGGAGGACCGCAACACCCGACAATTGCCATTCGTGAATATGTGAGAAACAACGTACCGAATCCTCCCTATAACGATAACCGCTATCCCACTCGCCCGTGGTAACATTGTCCGGAAACAAGCTAACCATTCCAAACGGATGACATGCAGAAGAAAAATAAAACCAGCGTGAATGGGCCGCATCAAGCAGCGGGTAAACCAATTCAACAGGCTGTTTCTGCCCGACCACGTCGATGGCTATCGTAAAAAACAGTATTGCGATCGTAAGTTGTTTTCTCATGTATTTTTTCTTCATATCAGAATGATAATTTTTTTTCTATCCAGTAGCCAGCCCGGAAACCAGCAGAAAAGCATAAAGACAATCGCCGTCACGAGTGAACCAAAAGGACCAGGAAGGAAACGTTGAAAGAGACTGATACTTATCCATTCAAAGACTGATGCGCCCGATGGCAGCTTTATGAGGGTCAGCGATATATACAACAGCTCCGAAGCCAGATAAATGAAGAGTGGATTTTTTCCGAAACAGGAGAAAAAATAGTTGGCGAAATTAAGTTTCCTTAATTCGATCATGTACATGAGAACAGCAAGCACAACCACATTCACGCCAACCGTGTAAAGTACAAACGGGCTCGTCCATAATTTTTTTGATATCGGAAAAATCAAGTCCCACCATAAACCGGCCGCAATCAATATGGATCCCGCCACCATGAGTTTAGTCAGACATTCGTAAGTCTTACCTTTTTGTTGAATGAAGAGGCCCACCCAGTAGCCAGCGAGCACATTAACGACAGCAGGGAACGTGCTGAGAATGCCTTCGGGGTCAAACGGTATGACGTCCCTTTTATAAACGTGGTTTTCGCCCAGCACAAACAAATCAAATTTTATGATAGCATTGCCTTCGATAGAGAACTCTTTGCCATCATCACCGAACGCATAAAGTATAAGCCAGTATGCGAACAGAAGGCCGGCGCCAATCAATACGGTAATTCTGATCGAAAAGGCGCGAAGAATCAATGCAGCAAGGCAATAGCAAAGTGCAATTCGTTGCAACACACCCATGATTCTCGTGTCACTGATCGATTTGAAAGTCCATGATCTGTCGGGGTCATAAGTAAAAAAGGGAAACCAATACAATAGAAATCCGATAAAGAACATTATTAAAGTCCGCCGAATTATTTTGACGAAGAAAACATTTCGCTCAATCACATTGGCCGAGATAGGGGAAAAACTCATGGCGCTACCGACTGCAAAAAGGAACGCGGGAAAAACCAGGTCTGCTACCGTAACGCCAAGCCACTTTGCATGCACCAAATAGGGATAAAGCGTTGCCCCCTTTCCGGGAGTATTAACAATGATCATCAAACAAATACTCAGCCCCCGGAATACGTCGAGAGAATGAAACCGCTGAAGGCGAGCCATCGGTGTTGTCGTGCGGGTGGCGATCTGGTCCATGCCGAATAATTGCTCCATGACTACCTTTTATGTGCATCAGAAATAACGCTCCGATATTGCGATGTCTCCCGAAGCAATCCATCAACAGGCCTGCGACAGGGTATCATTGTTCAATTGAATCTGTGTGGATCATTTTTCCCTTGCTATCAATGAAATAGATTGTCATTTGTCTTTCGCTTGCCGCCACAACTGCAAAGCCGGTGGTACCTTGTGCAAACAATGCGATGGCTGAATTGAATTCTACAGGCGTAGATTCAGAGCCACCACCAGATATGATATATCGTTGCGTTTTCCCCTTACTGGCAAGACTCTGCAAACTGTGATCATGACCCGCAAAATATACCTGCACATGATGTTTCCGCATCCGCTCCTCAAGCAACCGTTGCATGTCTGGCTCATTGCCATGGTCGCCGAGTGAATAAACAGGATGATGTCCAACAATAATCTTCCATGGTTCCGTGGCAACAGACAAAACGCTGTCAATCCACGTGACCTGCCTGGCGGTGTCTTGTTTTATGAGATCTCCATGGTCGGATCTCTGATGATATGCTTTGATGAATGGAGAGGTATCAATAAACGCGAAACGGAAATTACCGTAGACCTGTGTATAGTACCGTGCCGGTAGTTTCCAGCGCTGGCTGCGCTTAGTATAATCAATCTGAGCCTGGATGTTCCCCTGATAATCATGATTGCCCAGTGCGGCGTACCATGGTATCTGCAATGAGTGGCTGCGAAAAACATTTTCATAGGAGGATATCCATTGGTGGTCGTCAACGCTGGCAACTCCGCAGCAATAAAAATTATCTCCCGTTGAAATGACAAATTTTGCATTTACCTGGCTGGCAGCCGTACCCATCCAATCTGCAACTGCTTGCTGGTCCCCTTGCCCGTTTCTTCCCCAATCGCCCACGACAATGAAGTATAATGCTTTTGGATCTTTTACTAAACCTTCAATCTTACGCCCAAGAAGTCTTTGTTCAACGCGTTGTTGCGCTAACATCGCACCGGAAATCAGGCAAAGCAATAATATCGTCGCGTTGTAACGTAACACTGTAATGACATTTGTCTAGTAAAAGAAGGGAGACAAAGGGCGGCAACCCAAAAATGCCACCCTTGTCTATCCCGTCAATATCCGGCGTTTTGTTCCAGATTCGGATTGAGTTGACGTGCTGCCGTCGGTATTGGAAACAGTCTTTTATTTGGATCCATATTGGTCTTGAAACCGTATTCGTCCTCAAACTTTCCAAAACGTATCATGTCGTTGCGGTGCCAGTTCTCGCCGACGAACTCACGGGTTCTTTCTTCATAAATGAACTCAAGGTCTACGCTGCCCGGCGCGGCTGATGTCGTGCGTCTGGATCGCACCTCGTTTACAAGATCCTGCGGAGCGTGTCCGAGCGTCGCAGTGCCGCCGCGAAGTATTGCTTCGGCTTTCATGAGCAGAATGTCGGAATAACGGAAGACTGGCAAATCGGTATTTTGGTTTCTGGTTGACGATGTGCTATCCGGATAAAACTTGATATTGCGATATCCCATGTTCCAGGCTTTTTCATCATTGCCGCAATCGAACGGACGTGTACCCCTTAAGACAATATCCGGAGTTAGTTCGACGTGATATACGAACGCATCGCCGCCATCGGCTCCTGTATACTCTTCGTCATATCCTTTCTTGGTGGTATTGACTGTTACCGGGGTTCCATTGTGAAAATATTGTTTTCCGGTAAGCCATAGTTTCCTGCGGATATCATTATTGTCATCAAAGTAAGCAAAGAATGAAGGGATGGTACTCATCGGCGCGCTGGGTGTATAATTAAGACTATACTTTGCACGTAAAGACCGTGGCAACCAATACCGGTTATAGAGCATAAATCCATTCGGTGTGGTGGGGCTGAACGGTACGGCCAAAATAAACTCCTTCGCAGAGGGACCATTGTTAAAAAAGAACATCGCCTTGTAATCGCTCTCGACTTGATACTTACCTGAACTGATCACACGATCACAAGCAACAATGGCATCATTAAAGCGGTTTGTGCCTGTATAGACTTCGGCATTCAGATACATTTTAGCAAGCAATGCATAGGCTGCGTATTTTGTGGGCCGGCCGTACGTTGCTACTCCGGTTTCGTCGCTCAGGAATGGCAATGATTCTTTGAGCTCGTTCTCGATGAAGGCAAACACCTCTGCGCGGCTTGTTGTTGAAGGAAGAGTTACATCACCGAATTCCGTAACAACAGGTATGTTTCCCCAAAGGTCCATCATCATAAAATAAGCCAGGGCGCGTAGCGATTTCAATTCGGCGATAGCTCCCGCACGCTCCTCACCTTCTCCAATGAGCGCAATGGATTTGTTGGTATTTGCAATGACATTGCTGAGATAATTCCAGGTATCCAGAATGAAACCGTGGTCCGCATTCCATGTGTGTTTGTGCAGTTGTTCATAACGGGCCAGATCATACCAGTTCCCACCGCGGGCTGGCATGATTGCCTCGTCGGTAGTGAGCGTTTGCAGGAACCAATATTTGACCGCATAGTCAGACCGGTAGGCGCTATAGGAAGATGCCGCTGCAGCAACAAAGTGTTCTTCACGCGCAGGAAAATTGTCCTTTGTCAATTGAGTGGATATGTCCACCTCCAGGTCATGACACGCATTCAATGCGAGTGTCAAAATGACGACGATTGTATATCGAATGTTTTTCATTTTCATAGAAGTTTATTGTACATGAGACCATCCTTAAAACGAAGCTGTTACGCCGAACAAAAATGTACGCGTCTTCGGATAAAAATTACGAGCATCCACACCCGGGGCCGTTCCACCCTGATTGATCTCGGGATCGATACCTTTATACTTTGTGATAATAAATAAGTTATTCACTGACATATAAAGCCTTAGCTTCTTGATATCACGACCGATCTGGTTGAAGTTATATCCCAGGGTTGCGTTGTCAAGCCTGATGTATTTTCCGCTTTCAACGAACCTTGAAGAATATCGGTACGAGTTAGCGTCGCTGATCGACTCATCCCCTGCTTCCACGGGAATATTATTAATTGTTGCTGTCGCCGGTCTGTACAGATCTGCCCGGGTAACATTCATGATCTTATTGCCAAAGACGCCACGGAAGAACAGATTGAGATCAAAATTCCTGTATCTGAAATTGTTCGTCCATCCAAGCAACATTTTTGGTTGTGCGTTGCCAAGAACGTAATAGTCGTTAATATCCAGCGAATCAGCTTCTGACGTCAGCGTGCCATTATCCTGGATGTACTGCGAAACACCGTCCTCGCTTTTCCCTGCATATTGGTAGCTATAGAAAGTACCGATGGGCTGCCCTGTCATCAGCACCTGGATGGATGCACCACTCTGGCCGCCTCCGTCAGGGGTGAATACCGTGATGCTGTCTTTCTGGAACTGGGCATTTGAAAGGGTAACGATCTCATTCTTGTTGTGCGCAAGGTTAAGTCCTGTATTCCAGGAAAAATCACCTCGTTCAAAAACTTTAGCGTTCAAGGTAATCTCAAATCCTTTGTTCGACACTTCACCGACGTTTGCCACAAGTACCGGATACAGGTATAAGTTTGTGTTAACCGGATAAGGGTAGATCACATCAGTGGTGCGTTTGTCATATACCTCAAACGTGCCACTTATTCTGTCGGAAAAGATTGAGAAGTCGAGACCGACATTGGCAGTCGCTGTTTTCTCCCAACGGAGGTCGGGGTTTTCATTCTGAATAGCGTTGATTGCGTTGATTGTATTACCCTGGTATTCTGTCGTTCCTACAAAACCGTAGAGAAGTTTTGTTGTGTAAGCGTTGAAACCTGCTGAGTTTCCTGTGACACCATAACTGGCCCTTAGTTTGAGATCACTAACCAAGCCTATGCCGGACATGAATGTCTCCTCCGAAATTCTCCACGCGGCTCCTATGGATGGAAAATATCCCCAGCGGTTATTTTCACCGAAGGCCGATGATCCGTCGCGTCTGAGAGACAATTGCAGCAGGTAACGGCTATCAAATCCATATTTGACTCTCACAAAGTCCGATATGAGGCGGATCTGATCGTAGAGACTTGGACCAAAATCCACCCTGAAGTCATTGATCGCATATGGATTGCCTAACCCCAGGTTGTTGTAACGCAAGTCATCGGTCGGAAAATTTGTGCTTGATGACTGAAAGCCGTCGCCATTGGTATTCTCCTGCCAGGAGTATCCGAACACGGCATTGATGGAATGTCTGCCCAACTCTTTGTCCCACGAAATGTAATTCTCCAGGATGGCATTGGTGTACTGATAGGTGTTGCGGATTGCAAACCCGTTCATGCCGACCAAATTAATCGGCAATGGATTTCCCGGAGGGTCGGGTGTACTTCGAACACTCTCAAATGTATCGGTGAAGTAACGATCGTAGTATGCACCATAGTTGGTAGTCAACTGCTGATAAGACAACTGCATGTTATACCTGATGTTGAAAGGCAGTTCCAGCTGAGCCGTCATAGATCCCAGGAGCGTATTGTATTTGGACCTTTCCTCGGCACTCTCCATCATGGCCACCGGGTTGTGATCGTTCTGGTGGTTATTGGTGCTGAACTTGAAATATGTCCCATCATCATTGCGGACAGGAACTGTAGGCAGATAACTAATCATCTGCGATAAAACCGTATTCCGATAGGGCACATACCTGGCGTCGTTAAAAGAGTTCGTCAGGGACAATCCCAGTTTTAACTTGTCACGTAAAACTTTCTGTTCAATACCGAGTTTGCCAACGATCCTTTTGAGGCCACTCTGTCGGATTATCCCTTCCTGATTGTAGTAGTTCACGCTGGCGATATAAGATGTCCTGTCAGTTCCTCCTGTCAGGGAGAGATTATGATTGTGTGATATTGCAGAACCTCGTTGGACTTCACTCTGCCAGTTTGTATTGGCACCGGTGTCATCCAGGGGATTCAGGGAAAGTCCATTCTTGGTTGCGAAAGCTCTCAGCTGATTGGCATCCATCATATCATATTGATTAGACACTTTGTCAATTCCAACGTAGCCGCTGTATGAAAGTACACCTTCTCCCTTTTGCGGACGACGGGTGGTAATCATAATCACCCCGTTTGCGGCGCGGTTTCCATAAATGGATGATGCGGAAGCATCCTTTAACACATCAACGGATACGATGTCGTCGGGCATCAGCAATGAAATATCCCCACCTATCACGCCGTCAATAACGAACAAAGGTGATTGGGCGCCTTCTCGCAGTGTGGATGCACCGCGCAGAATGATGGCAGCGTTCCGGTTGGGGTCTCCGCTTCGCGATATGTTAAGTCCCGGCACTTTACCCTGGAGCAATTGACCTACGTCGCTGATAGCTCCACGATTGAGTTCTTCAGCTTTGACGGTGCTTACCGCGCTGGTGAGATTCTTCTTGGAATCCGTTCCGTAACCTACCACGACTACTTCACTCAACGTTGCAATGTCTTCCATCATCAACATGTCGATCACAGTCCTTCCGTTGACAGGAACTTCTTCATTGACAAATCCTATAAATGAAAATATTAAAACGGCGTCCTTATCCTGAAGCACTATTGTATAGTCACCGTTGGCGTCCGTGGTCACACCGGCGGTTGTATTTTTCACCTGAATAGAAACCCCGGGTAGTGGTCCGTCAACGGACTTTACTTTTCCCTTTACCTGAAATGTCTGTGCAACACTCCCGAAAGGAATCCCTAAGATGAACATCACCAAAGGAATAAAATGGTACAATCTTTTCATATGCGTTTTGGTTTGGTATGCTAGCCGTGAAGTTTAAACGTTGTCCTTCCTGCAATCACAAATATTTCTTTTTCAAACCGGCACGTGCGCCGGCATACTGCAACGGTTTTTCAACTATCATCAATTGAAAAAATAAATATCAAATGCTGCTTTGTCTTTTGTCGTGAGATGTTAAAAATGCATTATCTTTTCCATTGGCAACCGATCGTTTCTGTTGACAGATTTAACTTAAACGCTTTGCTTTGAAAAATAAATTCACCGAACGGCAGTGTTTTCACCCGCCAGTGGCGGCTTTCCTTCACCGAATGAAATGCAGGATCGGATCGTTGCGACGCTGGGGCTGGAATTACACAGGCAGGTATGGACTCATTGCGATGATCCATGTTACCATTGTGTTATCAAGTCTTGCCATCAGCGTTTCATCGCTGCAGGCACAGCAGATACGCTTTGATAAACTTAGTGTAGCGGATGGCCTTGCCAGTAACTCCGTCTACTCCATATTACAGGATAGCCAGGGCATGTTATGGTTTGGCACACTTGATGGACTCAACAAGTACAACGGCTATGAGTTTACGGTATACCGGCATGACGTTTCAAACAAAAAGAGTATTTCGAACAACCGGATCACATCGCTCTACGAAGATAGTACAGGGCATCTTTGGCTATACGATGAATTCACCAGCTACATGATCAAGTATACACCCGGATCAGATGAGTTTAAGACGTACTACCTGAAGACCATTGCAGGAACCGACCTTGAAGTGTTAGAAGCTTTCTATGAAGAAAATGGTGTATTATTCATACGATCAAGACAAGGCAGGACGCTCCGCTACAATGAACCCAAGGACACGTTTGAACTGTTAAACAAAACCATACCATTACCACAAGACAATTTGGCAAGATTTGATGAACAACAGATGCTCCATGCATTTGATAAGTATCTTGCCCAGATCAGGAGTCCATTCAATTCGACCAGTGTCCTGGTGCGAAAAATTATGCGTTCGTCTGACGGCAGGTACTGGATTGCGACAAAGTTCGAGGGATTGTTCTCTGCTATTCGCATCCAAAATGAATTTCAGTTCACGAGTCATTTGCATACTGTCGACGAACACGAAAAGGTGGACGGCGAAGACATCCACGATGTCTACGAAGACCGCTCCAGCGTCGTATGGATAGGAACGAAGAACAATGGCATTTACCGCTATGCACGACATAAGTATAAGTTCGATCACATTGAGAGAATCGAAACAAAAAATGGTGAGGTTGAACTCGGTACGCTCCGAGCAATCGTTCACGACGCCGAAAATAATATTTGGGTTGGCACCAACGATCGGGGGCTTATCAGAATAGACCCGCTGCGCAAAACAGGCAAGGTTTATAAACCCAGGCCCGACGGTTCCTCCACCATTGGTCACCGTTTTATCCGTTCAATGTGGATTGATGACCATCGGCAGCTCTGGGTGGGCCACTATGGGGGATTCAGCATTTATCAACGGAACACCGATGACTTCCTGGCTTTCAAGCCAAAACCCAGTCACGGAGAAGATCTCAGGGTATACGACATTAAAGGCGACCAACACGATGGCGTATGGATGGCCGGTTGGGATATGGTACTCCACTACAATTTGATTTCAAAAGAATATAAGTTCATTTCGATCGCGTCCGCCCGGGACATCGGCTTCACCATTGAAAATATTCGTGACTTGCAGCTGGACGAAGATGGGTATCTCTGGATTGCCGTCGGTGAAAAAGGTATCAGCATATTCAATACGACAAGTAAAACATTCTCAACAGTCCACTACGCGCCTTCTGACTCAGCCGGACTCCCTTCGAATAACTTGTTTGATGTGTTAAAAGACCGTAAGGGCAATATTTGGCTTGCCACGGCTGATGGTCTCTGCCTTTTCGATCCGGTGACCTTATCATGCCAAACGTATACGACCAACGACGGTCTTCCGAGCAATCTGATTTACTCCATACTGGAAGATGAACAAGGTTACCTATGGTTCAGTTCGACAAAAGGCATTGGAAAATTTGACCCCGAGGCAAAGACGTTTAGGAACTTCGATGTGACAGATGGACTGCAGAGCAATGAGTTCACGGAAAATGCCTTTTACCAAAATGAAAAAGGATTCATATTCTTCGGCGGTATCAATGGTTTGAATATGTTCCATCCGCAAGATGTACCTGAAAATCTGGCGCCACCTCAAGTGGCAATTTCTGCCGTTAAAGTGTTTGACAAACCGCTTTCAGAAATAAAATTGCTAAACCAGGAAGGCATACGGCAGAAAACCAAGTCCGGGGAGCCCATTACCTTCAATGCAGAACAACGTTCCATCTCGTTTGAATTTGTCGCTTTTCATTATGTCAATCCACAGAAAAACCGCTATGCCTATTTCTTAAAGGGTTTTGATGATCGCTGGATCTTTCAGGACGCCAATATTCGTTTCGCGAACTACACGAATCTCGAACCTGGAAACTATACATTCATGGTCAAGGCATCCAATAGCGATGGGATCTGGAGCGATCCGATGCAGCTAAATATTGTCATTGAAAAACCGTTCTATGCCAGGTGGTGGTTCATCGCCATAGTCTCGATTGGGTTGCTCTCGTCCTTTGTGTTTGCCTATCGCTGGAGAATTGCGGCATTAAAAAAACAGCAAAGTAAGAAGGCTATCCAGTTGGAGTCAGAGCTAAACGTCTTAAAGAGTCAACTAAATCCGCATTTTCTTTTCAACACGCTGAATAATATTTATTCATTGTGCCAGGTGAACTCTAAAAACGCAGCGCCCATGGTCGGTAAAATATCAGAGATGATGCGTTACATGATTTATGACTGCAACGCGCAGCTCGTACCCCTTCAAAAGGAGATTGAATATCTACAAAATTATGTCGACCTTAATCAGCTAAAAAGTAACCGGAAGTTAAACGTCGTTTTAAAGGTCGATGGAAATCCGGCTTGTCTTGAGGTGGCGCCCTTGCTTTTAATAAACTTCCTGGAAAATGGATTCAAGCATGGTGATATCAGCATAAGTGATCACGGCTTCATCAGTGTGAGAATAACCGTTAATGACACAGAATTGAGTTTTACGATGAAGAATTCCTATCGGGAACCGCAGCAAGGAAATGATCTTCACAAAGGAATCGGCCTTCAAAATGTAAAACACCGGCTTACACTGCTCTATCCGGACAAACATCGCTTAAAGATTGAAAAAGAAAATGGAGTCTTCATCGTTGAGCTTGCCTTGGAACTGCGTAAACGAAAGAACCCGGTCGAATTAGCAGAGAAAACCCGTATTATGTAAATTAATTTTCAACGTCTAAAATCCACGAACATTGAAATTGAATTGTATTATTGTTGATGATGAGTTCCTGGCCCGGCAATTACTTGAAGGATATGTAAAAAAAGTACCATTCCTCGAGGCCATTGCCCTTTGTGAAAGTGCAGTGGACGCTATGCAGGTGCTTCAGACCAACAAGGTTGATTTGATTTTTCTTGATGTGAATATGCCAGAACTCAACGGCATAAGCCTGATCAAAGCGCTCAAGCATAAGCCTGAAATCATTGTTACCACTGCGTATTCTGAATATGCGCTTGAAGGTTACCAATTGGATGTGATTGAATACCTCATGAAACCGATATATTTCGAGCGATTTCTGCAAGCCGTCAACAAAGCCAAAGACCAGATTGATCTTAAGCAGAAGGCAAAACAAGCGGGCTCATTCGGACTTGAGGGAAGTTCATTTTTCATAAAGACCGGATCGCAGAAAATGGTGAAAGTGAATTTATCAGATATCATTTATATAGAAAGCCAGCATGAGTACGTCCGTATTCATTTAAAAAACGAAAGCCATACAATCTACCATTCGCTAAAGAGTATGCTCGATATTTTACCGGACGATCAATTCGTGCAGATCCACCGGTCATTCATTGTGAATTTCTCATCTATAATTTCTGTTGAAGGAAATGTAGTCAGGGCAGGTGACGCGGAACTCAGTATCGGGAAGAACTTTCGCGACGAGTTTATTAGTCGAATCAAATCGAAAAGTATTGGAATCAATCCCGGAAAATCAACTGAGTAATCAGAGAAATCACAGTTAAGTCAGGCAACGTATTTATTTAACTTGTGCCGCAGAATGTGTAACCAGCGCATTTCTAATACATAGAGGAGCGATATCAGAAATTTTCTATTGTCATTGGCTGTTAAAATTGAATTTAAAATTTGGGCGTTTTATCCGGCCTAAGTTTTCCCAATGAGCTAGTTGCCACCTCGGTATGGCATCCAATACCTGTTGGTCGCCCACCGTATTATTTTGCCTGTCAAAAATGCCAAATCGCTGACATACTGCTCACGCGATGACATTTTGTAATCGGGAATTTAAAGTGCACAGTTTTCGGAAAATAAGAATGCACAGAAAATGGCAACCATAGTGCACAGAATTTGGGAACCATAATGCACAGTTAAAAGGCTGAAATTCGCTGGTTTTAAACCAGTGAAAATGACTGTACATTTTATCAAATTCATCGTGTATTACGAGACCCACAAACTGGATCGGGAAGGTTATTCCGTTTCCAAAATCAGTGAGCTGTTAGGGATTAACAGGCGCACTGTAAGTAAGTATCTTGCCATGAGTGAACAGGACTATGAAGACTTCCTGAACAAACAGTCTGAGCGCAAGAAGCAACTCCTGCCCTACGAAACTTTCGTTAAGGAACGTCTGGAAAGTTATTCTGACACCTCTACGGCCCAGATGCATGATTGGCTTAAAGAACATCATGCTGACTTCCCGAAGGTCGACCCTAAAACGGTATATAACTTTGTCCACTGGGTTCGAGACAAGTACAACATCCCTGTGGTTTCCGTACCTCGTCAGTATCAGGTGGTTGAAGAATTACCGTATGGCCAGCAAGCGCAGGTGGATTTCGGAACGACGAATATGCGTACTTCATCACACAGCAGAGTGAAGGTATATTTCTTTGTGATGACTTTGTCGCGGTCTCGCTACAAATTTATCTGGTTCATCAGTCGACCCTTTACCGATGAACTGGCTGTAATGGCGCATGAATTGGCCTTCCAGTACTTCGGAGGTGTTCCCTATACCATTGTTTATGACCAAGATAAAGTCTTTCTGGTGAGCGAAAATGTGGGTGATCTTATTTTAACAGAAGCCTTTCGGGCTTACGTTCGGGAACAATCTTTTGAGCTTCACTTCTGTCGCAAAGCAGACCCCGAGAGCAAAGGGAAAGTGGAGAATGTTGTTAAGTACGTCAAACAGAATTTTCTCTATAATCGGACCTACTACAACGACGAAACACTCAACGATGAAGCTTTAGGATGGCTTGGAAGAACCGCCAATGTGTTGCCTCATGGCACAACGAAAAAAGAGCCCTTTTCAGAGATGATCAAGGAGCGGTCGCACTTAAAAGCGTATGTTCCTTACGCGATAAAGCTTCCTCCTGTTACCTATACCGTTAGAAAAGATAACACGATATCCTGGAAAAGCAATCTATACTCCCTTCCTCTAGGAACCTACACCGGTCGAGGTTGTTTGGTGTCCATACGCAAAGAACTGGATACGCTGGTCATACTCGACCAGCAGGGCAAACAGGAGCTATGTCGTCATCAAATTCCGGCAGGGAAAGGTTTAAAAGTGATAAACACCGATCATAAACGGGATAAGTCCAAGACGATCGAGGAGCTAATGAAGGACCTTTGCAAACAGATTGACACGGGTGTAATCGGCTTTGCGGTTTACGATTGGCTGGAAACCATACGTTCTGAGAAGCCACGCTACATCAGGGATCAGCTACAGTTAATACGAGAAGTAATTGAAAACACAGATGCTGCTATCGTTCACAAAGCAATCATCTTCTGCCATCAAAATAACATCCGTAGTGCAGGAGACTTTAAAGCCATAGTAGATCAGGAGTTAAAGCAACAAGCTCAACCTACCAAGCAAGAAAAAACCATTTTATTAAATCCCTTATCTGGTGTAGAAAACAAAGCACACATACAACCCGAGAAAAGTTCCATCGCTGACTATGAGGAACTTCTAAAAAACAAGGGCAAATCCATTTAAAGATTTGCCCTCCCAGACTACGACATTTTTTGTCGGCCATCAAGTTTATCCCTGGTGGGTTGCTCTCCAGCAGAGCCCACTTCCGTTTAGCTTGACGGCCGCAAAAATGGGAAAAAGGCTGATATTTTTAGAGGCCTCCATGCCTAAAAAAACTCATCAAAAAATGTCCCGCCTAGGGACTCCTTAAACTGACACTTAAATCAATCACAACTACTATGGACAAAAAACAACAGATCAAACAGTATTGCCAGAAGTTCAAGACCACTGGTATCAGCGCCAACCTGGAGCAACTCATTGCCAATGCCGAAACAAATTCAACAGGCTTTCTGGATTTTATTTTCAATGTCCTTAAAACAGAGGCGGATCATCGCGCTGAGAGAGAACTTACCAAGCGTATTAAAACCGCCAGGCTTCCACGATCACACGATTTGGATACCTATGATCATTCCGTGGAGAACGGATTGCCTAAAGCACGCGTAAATCAATTACGAGAACTCAACTGGATCGATCAGATATTTAACATCATGTTAATGGGACCATCCGGAACCGGAAAGACCTTCCTTTCAGCAGGCTTGTGTGCCGATGCACTGAAGAAAGGATACAAAGCCTACTTCAGAACAATGGATGAACTGCTTAATGTTATCACACTTAAGGACGTAACCCGTACTGCTAGGGTAGAGTACAAACGACTATCAAAAGCTCATTTAATTGTTATTGATGACATCATGCTTTTTCCGGTAGAGAAAACGCAAGCCGCAAACTTTTTCAACTTCATCAATCAACTTTACGAAAATACTTCTTTCGTCATCACCACCAATAAGATGCCTGCAGACTGGGCCAAATTGCTTGATGATGAGGTCCTGGCTACAGCGCTTTTAGACCGATTATTGTACCGGTGCGAAATCATAAATCTGAACGGAAAAAGCTATCGCTTAAAAAACCGGAAACCTATTTTTGAATCTTAAAAAGATCTAACTTTATTTACCAAAAGTTGTGCACTATGGTTCCCAAAAATTGTGCACCATGGTTCCCGAAAGTTGTGCACTCTTATTTGCAAAAAACTGTGCATTGTTGCTTCCCGGCTACACATTTTTTCTGAAAGGCATCGAGGATCTTCTTTAACTTAAGCCAGTTTATTCTTCAGAAAGAATTGAGATCAAATGAGATGATAACGCTGCTTCCATCCCGGAAATTTGGCCAAGGTCTGAGCCCCATAGCTTGTCATTTTCCAAAACCAACGTGGCTACCCGGGCTATTTCCGTCTCATTCCAAACCTTCCTGAAAAACGTCACGACATCTGGTTCATCCCTAAGCTCAATTTGTTGTTGTCGCCAGTGGCCCCGGTAAAAAACAATCAATGCTGCAAAGGATCGCATCAATCCGTCGGGTAACAATTCATTTATCTCGCGGTATCGGAGAATAGTCGGAAGTATTCTCACGCGAAACTTGGCTACCGAATTTAAAGAAATAGACAGCAGCCTGTGTTCAATAAACGGGTTTGTAAAACGTTCAATTACCTGGTCTGCAAATGCGTTCAGCTCGGTTCGATCTCCATTCAGGGTCGGCACTATCTCTTTAAATACTACTTTGAAAATGAAGTCGCGGATCTTTTCATCCGCGAAGCATGCGTTGACGTGGCGAAGACCATGTAGATACCCGACCGCCATTAGCGCTGTATGCGCACCATTCAGAATTCTTACCTTCCTTTCACGGTAGTAACTTAAATTGTCTGTGTATTTTACATTGAGTCCGCACTTGTCTGCGGGTAGCATTTCACGTACTGCAGGGGGTGCTTCGATTGCCCAAAAGTAATAGGGTTCAACCATAACCGGCATCAGGTCAAGGAATCCTGTCTTCAGCCGGACTTCCTCAGTTATTTCGTCAAATGCGCCCGGGACAATACGGTCGACCAACGTGTTGCAGAATATGTTCTCATTGATAATCCAGTCCGTGAAGGCCGGGCCTAAATCCCAGTGCCTGCAATATTGAAGTACTTGCTTACGCAATGTGTTACCATTATCATGTATTAACTCGCAAGGCAATATCACCAGAGGCCCAAGTTTTTCCTGAAACCGCTCATACAGCAACAACGTGAGCTTTCCGGGAAAAGTCTTTGGTATCCGTCCTGCTTCAAAAGGCTCTTCTTCAAAGACGATGCCCGCTTCAGTGGTGTTGGAAACAACAAACTGCAGCTTTTCATATTTCGCAATTTCAAGAAAGCGCTGTCCTTCTTCCTGGGCGTTTATAGTGTTACGAACACAACTGATCAATCTCAATTGTTCTTTAATTTTTCCCCGTACAAGGCCTTTTTCGATAACATGATACAGGCCATCCTGTGCGTTCAGGTGACTGTCTTTTGACGATGACACGGATTGAATTATTTGAACGTGGCCTTCAAAGATTTGCTTCTCGTTCATGATATTAAAAATCCAGTCCACAAATCCGCGGACAAAGTTTCCTGCGCCAAACTGAATTACTTTGACAGGTTTGGATTGAATATGGCTAAAATGCGTTCTCTTGAGCGATTTCATCGTTACGACTTGACAGGCGTCAGCGGTACTCCATCGTTTTCTCTGTTTCTCAGTGTGTATTGATATCTGATTCTTCCTTTTAATTACGAAATGATCTTTACAACATTTGCAAATGAAACATCGTCGGAAGGTTTTTCAGGCAAAGAAATAATAAGACCATTTTCATTTCGTTCGAAACTCAATGATCGCTTTGATGGCAGCCATTCTATTTTTTGAATTTCTTTGGCGAAATGTTCGCTCTGTTTTGCCAGACTTTTAATAACGAGCTTCCCATTTTCGGGCCAACCCATTGAAGTTGCATAAAGGATCTCCCCCTTCGTTGTAAAGCGAATGTCTTCGTATGAAAATTGTTTTCCTTTGCCCTCGTTGAAACCCGGTCCACTCAGCTGGGCCACCTCTTGCTGAGCCGGACCTTCACCAAATATTTTCCACGGTCTTGTCGCGTAAATACTTTCGCCATTCGCTTTCAGCCATTGGCCAATCCCCTCAACTATTTTCCTTTCTTTTTCATCGATCGTACCGTCTCCCCGCACAGGCACGTTTAACATCAGGTTTCCATTTTTACTGACAATATCAACCAACGTTTGTATCACGGTTTTGACCGTCTTGTACCCGTCACGCTCATACAATCCACGATCGTAATGCCACCCGCCGATGCAGGTATCGGTTTGCCATGGCAGTGGTTGAATGTCGTTGGCTTGTCCCCTTTCGATATCCCAAACCATCGCCTTGCGCTGATTTTCGTCCAGTATTTTTCCATTGACCACAGCGCGAAGTTCACCATGCGCTCGAATGCTTTTGTTGTACAAATGCGCGGCAATTCGCAAACCAGCGTCACTGAATGGCCAGAATGGAAGCTTCGAATCGTCGAAATAAACAACATCAGGATCGTATTTGTTGATGAGGTCGATTGTACGGTTGTAAAACTTTTCGACGTATGCTTGACTGGGTTGATACGCGCCATTGCCCCACTCCCATTGCCTGTGAATTGAATTATCAGTTAAACTGTCTTCGCTCAAAGGATGATTTTGGGCATAAAGTTCTTGCGGGTCCAATCCATCCCACCATTTCCCTTTTCCATCCGCCTTTGTAAGTTTTCCATCATACGGGATGCCGCTGTACGGACCGGTTTTATCCGAGCGCTGCGCCACTTCAAACCAACGCCATGCATGGGACGCATGAACACTTACACCAAAGGGAAGGTTATTTTCTTTCGCTGCCTTCGCCCAACCCTGAATCAAATCCTTTTTCGGTCCGACCTTCGTCGCGTTCCAATTCTTCTGGTACTTGCTGTCGTACATATCAAAATTGTCGTGGTGATTCGCCATGGCCATGAAATACTGTGCCCCTGCATTTTTGTACAAGCTCACCAGTTCTCCAGGGTTCCACTTTTCGGCCTTCCATTCGTTGATCACATCTTTAAATCCAAACTTGGACGGATGGCCATATTTCTGAAGGTGAATTTTATATTGCCATGAGTCTTCCTGATACATTCCTCTTGCGTACCAATCACCCGCTTCAGGCTGGCATTGGGGACCCCAGTGTGCCCACATTCCAAACTTGGCATTTCGATACCATTCGGGTGTTTTGAAATTTTGCAACGAATCCCATGTGGGACGAAACGGACCTTGGGTGATTGCTTCATTTCCAAATGGTGATTCAAGAATAGTATTACCCAATGCACGCGACAGCCACAATGATGGCAAAGCTGTTGCCAATCCCTTAATTAACGTTCTGCGTTTCATTCCAAAAAGTTCTGTTATTTGTGTGTATTTACAATAAGCTTCAGCATTGACTACAATTGGAAAATTTTATCCATCACGATCCACTTCTCCCCGTCCTTCGCCCATGCCAATGGTTGCTGGAACCTCCACATCAGCTTTTCCCACTCCTGTACTTTATCATTGGCAGCATCCATGGCATTTTTGCGCTTAAAGCTGAAGCTGTCATCCGTTTCGATAATCATAAACAAACGGTTACCCGTCCGATAAATTTCCATATTGTTGATACCTGAGTCCGTTATACTCTTTACAATCTCAGGCCATGCGTTTTCTCTTTTGTGCCGGCTTTCATATTCGGCAATTAATTTCGCGTCATCTATCAAGTCCAGGGCCAAACAATACTTTTTCATTTTAATAGGGTTCAATACTACTGCATGACGGAATTCATCGGGTCTGTTTTCTGCCGTCCCTTTTATGACTCCGTCGGTTGGATGCAGCCATCCTTTGAATTCATCCCTGATCAAAAATGAACACAGTGAATGATGAAGATCATTGGGTCGGCTACCTTTAACGAATCACGCAAACATGAAAACGTCAATCCTGTTACAATTCCGACCTCAAAGCCGAATCGCCTTAACCCCCAGCAGTGTAATAAGGAAATAAACAAGATACCCGGCGAAATCAACCAAGGTCGATTGCATTGTCGTCAGCGTACGTATTTTAAATGCGAATCTTGCTTAGGTAACCTTGGCCATTACAGTGCTTTTTGCAAATGACTATTCATGTCAGAAATGCCTGAAATTGGAGCGCCTCATACAAATTTAGTATCGGTATTAGGTTTGTCATTTCACTAAAAAAGACTTTGTTTTGTCTAAATCCGACTTTTTGCACACTTAACCTGATCACATGAGAAAAAACCTGGTGGGTCATAATTTCTCGCTTTTGCACGTCGACTATGTTAAACTGAATAGAAAATGGAACTACAGCAATGTGATCAGTCCATATTTTAGAATATACTATATTGATGAAGGGGAAGGGTTCATCTCATTCAAACAGGAAAAGATAAAACTTGAACCGGGCCATTTCTATATAATCCCAAGCTTTACTTTGTGCCACCTGTTTTGCAAGGTGTATTTAAGCCAGTATTTCCTTCACTTCTTCGAGGAATCTGCAGACGGCATTTCCCTTTTTCAGAATAACAGAAAAGTGATCAAAGTTCCCGCTCGTAACACAGACATTGCAAACTTTAAAAGGCTGCTGGAAATCAATCCCGGCCGGGGCATAAACCGTTCGGACAATCCAAGCGACTACGAGAAACATGCGTATTACAAAAGCTATCAGGAACTCAACAAAACAGTCAGTGATTCTGTCTACTTTGAAACTCAGGGCATCATACTCCAATTAATTTCGCGGTTTCTGGGTTCGCGCAGTTTTAAAAGCAAAAACCCGGAGCCGATACCGTCAAAGATCCTGGAGGCAATGCAATACATTCAGGTGAACCTCAAGGAAACGTTGACGGTCAACTACCTGGCCGAAAGAGCCAACCTGCATCAGGACTATTTCTCAAGACTATTCCTGAAATATGCAGGACAAAGGCCTTTGAGCTACCTGCACGAGAAGCGGATTGAACGCGCCCAATATTTAATTGCGACTACGGACTTGTCCTATAGCGAAATTGCAGAAAAGATAGGACTTGAAAATTTGTCCCATTTTTCAAAAATTTTTAAAAAGGTTACCTGCCTTACTCCCGGTGAGTATAAGAAACAAAATGTATTATAAATCCACTCGAGTTTTTTACTGACACCGTTTATGCTGAGATGTTATTACTTCCGATAAAAATTCGCTGTGGGGTTAACGTTCAGTAATCTTGAATCGAATCCAGCCATGGTCAAGCGTTATCTTAGGTTACACGAAATCATTCAGGTGTTTTATGGCGCTGCAGCGATTCCAACGATGCCTTGAATCGCCTCATTGACTTCAAGAATACGTTCACCTGATGCACGAGACAGCCATCATGACGGGAACGCCGTTGCTAATCCCTTAATTAAGGTCCTGCGCTTGATGTTAAACAATATTTTTCATTCTAATGACGTTCACACGGCTTACAGCGCGATATCGCCCGAAGTTATTTCCACCATTGCTTTTATAACACCGGAAGCTGGACTCAACCATGCTGCAAACTCCTCCTTAACCTGATCAAAATGAACACGATGGGTGATGAGGATCGTTGGATCTATTTCTTTACGCTTCATCAACGAAATCACGTGCTCGAAATCGGCTCTTGTCGCATTCCGGCTACTCATCAGGGTTGCCTCTCTCTTGTGAAACTCAGGATGACTGAAACTGATCTCTCCCTTCTGGAGCCCGATCAAAATATATCTTGCTCCATGCGACATGTATTGGAACGCATTATTGATGGCTTTTAAATTTCCGGTAGCATCCATAACAGCTGTCGGCATATCCCCGTTTGTGATTGATTTCAGCTGTGCCACAACATCATCGTTTGTTGGGTTGATAAGGTGCGTCACCTTCAACCGCTCCTTACAGAACCTTAATCGGTCGGTGTTGGTGTCCATAGCAATCACCTTGCCTCCCGCTGAGCGCGCCAACGCCATCGTCCCCAATCCAATGGGTCCGGCCCCAATTACAAGGATAAATTCATCCTTTAACACAGCGGCCCTCCTCACAGCATGCGCGCCAATGGCCAAAGGCTCGACCAGGGCTAAAGCGTCCATATTCAGACCATCACCATGAATCAGTGAATACGATGGTACGGAAAGATATTCCACCATTCCGCCATGCTGATGGACGCCGCATACCTTCATGTTTACGCATGCGTTTTGTTTTCCGCCTCGGCAGGCAATACAACTACCACAAGAGAAATAGGGAATAAAAGTGACAGCTTCACCAATCTCAAAGCCGGGAGCACCCTCCACTGCAATTAATTCACCTGAAAGCTCATGACCTAAAATGCGTGGATATTCAAAATATGGTTGCGTACCTTCGAACGCATGTAAATCAGTCCCGCAAATTCCGATTCTTCTGATCTTTATGATAGCTTGTCCTGACGCCGGTTGCGGCGGCTCTGCGGTCATATATTTGAACTCGCCGGGCTTCGTGCAGACTAATGTTCTCATTGTCTCTGATGATCCGTTGATAATATTGGCCAATGCAGTCAGGAAATAAGATCCCCTTCTGTCAGATTTCTATTTCTGAGCTCCCGCCAAAATTGCGCTGGAATTTTGGCGTTGATCATTGCCAGATTGGATTGCACGCGATCCGCATTGGTTGTATTTAAAGCGATACTCCTCACCCCTGGCACCTTCAGCGCAAACTGTACGCAGGCTTGTGCGGGGCTTACATTAAATTCATTGCATGTTTTGAAGAATTCTTCCCTCCATTTGAACAGGGCATCACTTTGTAAATCACCTTTTTCAATCAGGCGATAGTCGAAATAGTTACTCCCGACAAGAAAACCGGAATGAAATACGGCTGAATTGATCACGTAAATACCTTGGCGGTCCGCTTCCGCTATAAAATGCAATAGCTCTTGAGAATGTCTTTTTATGGTCATGCTGTTGGCAATCATCATCCAATCCAATTCGACATCCTTTGCTATTCGTTCAATGACCTTCCAATCTTTGGCACCGACGCCAATAGATTGCACTTTTCCATGCTCTTTCAAATCGTGCAAGGCCTTGTAGGCCTCGAGAACATCCTCGTACAATTCTTCCGCGTGGCCAGCACCGTTCGCAGTAGCAATATATTCATCGGGATCATGGACTGAAACCATTTGAGCATTATAGCCATTCAGGAATTGATTACCTTCTTCGAAACATTCCATGATCCCATCATAACTTATTTTTTGAACAGCATCATGTTTCAAATCTTTCCAAACACCCGGTTCGAAAGTCGGTTCATCGGTCGTTAGACTGGTACGAAGCCAGCCTAGCTTGTTGCTGATGATCACATTTTCCGGTCGGGCTTTTAATTGATTTAGGCATTTTCCGAGCGTCTCGAGCGCCAGGCCTGCGCCATACTTCCCCGCGGAATCGAATACAACTTTCTCGCCTGACAAGCGAAGACATTCACTTACAATATTCAACTTTTCCTGCTCGCCAAGGGCAACGAATAAATTCCCCAATCCACTCGTCCCAAATATTACCGGCGGAAGATCTACCGTTGCTCTGTTTGGCTTTTCTTTTTCCGCGTTATGAAATTCTTTCATTTACTCTTTCCTGGTTCAATCTTAAGCTCCATAAAACTGTGTCGCGTTACGTTCGCTCCCGGCCATGGCTGAGCTCATTAGATCTCCAGCCAAAATATGCTACGATGACAAAACAGCATAATGGTACAATGTAACCGAATTGAATATTGCCCATCGAGTCACTAATTACTCCGAATACGCCAGGCAGAATAGCGCCACCAACAATAGACATGATCAATAAACTACTGCCATATTCCGTATCGCCTCCCAGCCCAGTTATGCCCAGGGCAAAAATCGTTGGAAACATGATGGACATAAAAAAACAAATCAAAACCACCGCATAGACAGTTATCATTCCGTGCCCTGCGATGGCTACAATACTTAACAAAGTGTTGATGATCGCATAGGTTGTCAGCAATCTTCCGGGGCTAACGTATTTCATCAGGAATGTTCCAAGAAACCTTCCAGCTAAAAACGACAGTCCGCAAATACCTAAATAGTCTGCGGCTTTAACTTCGCTTATGTCTGCAGATTTCGTAGCGTATAACAGGAACAAACTAAATATGCAAACCTGCGCACCCACATAAAAGAATTGTGCAACAAGTGCCCGTGTCAGGTGTTTGTGTCTGAATGCGTGCATAATTCCCGGGCTTCTTGGTGTTGCGTTCTCGTTGTATTGAATCCTGGGTAATTTGGTCAATGCGAAGACAATTGCTATGAATAGCAGAACTATGGATAATGTAAAGTATGGCACCTTTACGGATGATGCTTCTGCTGCAAGTGCAATTTCCCTCGCCTCTGACGTCATTGCGCTGAGTTGTTCTTCGCTATGGCCTTTTGCAAGGATCAGTCTTGCGCCGATTGCAGGCGCGAGGGCCGCCGCCAATCCATTAAATGATTGTGCAAGATTCAATCTTTGGGCACTGGTTTCGCGGGGTCCTAAGGCAACCGCATAGGGATTGGCCGCTGTTTCAAGGAAACCTAAGCCACAGGCAATAACGAATAGCGCAAACAGAAAAAAATTATAGGAGAGATTCTTTGCCGCAGGAACAAATAGAAATGCACCGATTGAAAAAAAGATCAATCCTGTTACGATTCCGACCTTGTACCCGAATCGCCTCATTACATAACCGGCTGGCAGCGCGATCACGAAATACGCTATATACACCGCCGAATCAACCAGGGTTGATTGCGTTGTCGTCAGCGTAAATGTCCTTTTTAAATGTGGAATCAGAATAGGATTCAAATTGTTTGAAAAACCCCATAGGAAAAACAAAGAAATCACCAAAATAAACGCGAATCTTGTTTTCGAAACTGCGGTCGTTACATTGCTTGTGACAAATGATGTATTCATGTCGAATGCCTGAAAATTCGAGTGCTCCATAGCAAATCTAGTATTGGCATTACATTTGTTATTACACTAAAAAGACTTTGTTTTGTCTAAATCCGACTTTTTCGAACTTTCCTTTTGCACATGCAAAAAATTGGTGGGTTATAAGTTCGCTTTTACGCATCAACGTTGTTAAACCGGATGGAATCTGAAATTACACCGAAGTGATCAAATCCCGGCAACAATACCATCTTGCAGCATGTATGCGACAACTCATGAAAATAAAATGCGGCAAAGTATTTCTTGAGTTGAACAACCCGTTTTACTTCATGATTGGTTGTCTTAATTTTAGCAAGCTACGTACTGGAACGGAAGGGTTGACCCGAGACTCTGAAGATTCGAAAAAAAATTGAACGCTGATGAAAATCAGAAACCTCGTTGATCTGTTTGCTATTCTTAATCAGGACGAAAAAATAATTGTCGATGTGTTGCGACAGATAATTATTGAAACCCTTCCTGAATATTGCAAAGAGAAAATATCATACAATGTTCCATTTTTTTACGGCAACAAAGGTATTTGTATTATCTGGCCTTCAAGCGTTCCGAGAGGAGGTATCAAAAAAGGGGTTCTTTTAGGCTTTTGGTACGGGAACAAATTGAAAGACCCCGACCACTTTCTGTCGCGCGGAACCAACAAGCAAATTTTCTATAAAATCTACCAGACGCCGGAGGAGATTGATGAAAAGCCAATAAAGAAGATTTTAAAAGAAGCGATCAAATTAGATAACAATTTCAAGAAATTAACGCTAAGCGGTACATTTGTCAAACTCACATTATTTTGGGCCTCATAAATTCGCCGAGGAAAGGCTGAACGTTCCCAAAATGTCCTCCCGATTTTCCTGCCGTGCCCAGCTGTGTCAACGCAAGGTAATGATGGTTTTTCGCTAACGAAGTTATACATGCCTGTAACCAAAATCGGTGATGGCGAACATGAACGGATACTGTCCGCTGACGTCGCCGATTTCTGCATAGTAATTGTTGCCCAAAAAAACCGCAAATAGTGAAAATGACTATATGTGGCTTGCCTTTCTGTAAATTACAACCGTTTGCACAACCGATTTCTAATTACTTTTCGTCGGTTTGAAAAATTGCTCTTGACATAATCGATAATTTCCGTGGATGTTTTTTATCGCGATGAGTTCGCGGTAACAGGCACCCGTAACATTATTTACTCAAACCAAAACCAAGTTTTTATGCAGAAACTTTACAGACTCTTCGGTCTGGCAACGGCGGTTCTGATGCTGATGAGTTCAGCAGTATCCGCTCAGGAACGCGTCGTCACCGGAGTGGTGAAGGATGAAACCGGTAACTCCATGCCAGGAGTTAACGTGCTTATCAAAGGAACCGCGTTGGGGACGGCCACCGACACAGATGGAAAATTCACCATCTCGGTGCCCGATGACAACGCGACGCTTGTTTTCACTTTTGTCGGCTACACGTCAAAAGAAGTCCTTGTCGGCGCGCGCTCTACGATCGACATCAACATGGTCCCTGACGTCACTTCGCTCACCGAGGTTGTCGTTACAGGCTACTCCACCCAGCGAAAAAAGGACATTACCGGGGCAGTATCCGTCGTAAAAGTTGACGAACTGCAGGTTGTTCAGGCACCGAGCGTCGCCCAGAAGCTCGAAGGCCGCGCTTCCGGTGTCACGATCACAACCTCCGGCGAGCCCGGTGAAGGAACCAACATCCGTATCCGCGGACTCGGTTCATTCACTCAAGGAAACGACCCGTTGTGGATCATCGACGGCGTGCGCTCCTTCGACAAAGGAAACAATTGGTTGAACCCCAATGACATTGAAAGCATCCAGGTACTTAAAGACGCAGCTGCGGCGTCCATTTACGGCTCTGCCGCATCCAACGGTGTGATCGTCGTCACTACCAAGAAAGGGAAACCCGGAAAAACCAAAGTTTCCTACAATGGTTATGCCGGCGTTCAATCACCCGTAGGCAGTTATGACAAGTTCCTGATCCGCGACCCGCTCAAGATGGCGGAAGCAATGCATAACTATTATGCAAACTCCCAGGGGTACAATGCGATACCCTCCGACAATTACTATTATCAGTACGAGCTTGACGGCACTTTACCGGAATACACATGGCCTGTTGGAAATCTCGGTCCCGATGGTGAAACGATCTTCACTCCCGCAGGCGTGACTACCGGCGTGAAGCTTTCCGACTATAGCTATTTTGATCAACTGATCATGGGCAGCAACCCTGCAGGCACAAACTGGTGGGATAAGCTTTTTGATCCCGCGCTAATGACCGAGCATAACCTCGGCATTTCGGGTGGAAATGAAAATGCACAGTTCAACTTCGCCGCAGGATATCTGAAGCAAAACGGTACGATGATTCACACAGGCTACGACCGTTATACCTTGCGCGCAAACAGCACTTTCAAACTCGGCAAGTTTTCGTTCGGCGAAAACCTGACCCTTTCGCGCACGCAGAAGATCTCTCAGATCGGGTCGAATCAGGATAACCAGAACGCAATAACGATGACCCTGCTTCAGCACACGATTACACCGGTGTATGACATCGCAGGAAATTTCGCCGGGGCAAAAGCGCTCAGCAACGGCGGTAACCCGGTGGCGTTGCAGATACGCAACAAGGACAACAAAGGCACTGACTACCGCGTCTTTGGAAATACCTATGCCGAGCTGCAGTTCACTTCGTGGCTGAAAGCGCGCAGCAGCTTTGGTATCAATTACAACACAGGCATGTACACCGGTTTCAACTTCCCGACTCCGGAAAACCGGGAACCAACAAACATCAATAGCTTCAACGAGAACTGGAACCAGGGTTTCACCTGGCAGTGGAGTAACACGCTCGAGTTGAACCGGAAGCTTGCAGAGAGGCATCAGTTAAATGCTCTCGTGGGCTACGAAGCAATCAAAAGCAACTGGAGGGCGATCAATGGCCGCCTGTCCAGCTACTTCAGCAACAACATCAACGGATGGTATCTCAACACGGGTCTGGCCGATCCTTCTTCCCGCGTTGTGAGCAGCTTCGGTTCGCCGAGCAGCCTCGTATCGATGTTTGGAAAAGTTGATTACACATTCGATGACAAATACCTCGTCAGCTTTACCATCCGGCGTGATGGTTCATCGAAGTTCGGTGGAAACAACCGTTGGGGTACTTTCCCTGCCGGAAGTATCGGTTGGAGAATTTCCTCCGAGCCGTTCATGCAGGGTGTTACATTTGTCAGCGACCTGAAACTGCGTGCTGGAATCGGTGTCACGGGTAACCAGGACATCGACACGGGTAACCCGTTTGACCGATTCGGCGGCAGCCCTGGCGGCACGTTTTACGATCTTGAAGGGAAAAATAACCAGCTGATCACCGGCTACGCGCTCACCAACCGGGGCAACCCCAACTCCAAATGGGAATCGACGATCACGAAGAACATCGGTATCGACATGTCGCTGCTCGATGACAGGGTAAGCCTTGTTGTCGATGTTTACGAGCGAAAGATCCAGGACCTGTTGTACCAACTGACCGTATCCGGTACCCAGGGAAGCGCAGCTCCGCCATACAGCAACGTTGGTGATATGCGCAACCGCGGTATTGACATCGGTATCGAATACCGGGGCAATCTCACCTCGGAGATCTCGCTCAATACATCGTTGAATGCGACACATTATAAGAATGAAGTGCTGTACGTTAACCCCGACCAGGATTTCTTCTATTCGAGCGGTGCTGACGGACACAACCAGTACGTCATCAACAAAGTCGGCTACCCGATGGCGTCCTTCTATGGATACAATTATCTCGGCGTAGTGAGAAGTGCTGACGAAGCCGCTTCGCTGCCGACACAGCTGGGCGGCAACTGGGCTGGCGGATGGAATTTCGAGGACCGCGATGGCGATGACGAAATCGATCCTGAAGACCGCACCGTCATCGGTAACCCGCACCCGGATGTTACACTGGGCTGGAATGTCGGATTGAATTATGGGAATTTCGATTTTACGATGTTCCTGTTCGCGTCAATCGGAAACGACATTTACAACTACCAGCGCTACTACTATGAGACCGGACGCTGGGGCTCCATGTTCAGCAATGACATGCTCACAGATTCGTGGACTCCGGAGCGTACGAATGCAAGGTTGCCACAACTCAATGTTGACAACTCGAACTCCGCAGACGTTGCAAGCTCCTACTACATCGAGGACGGTTCATACCTGCGTGCGAAAACATTCCAGATCGGCTACAATGTTCCCGTGACAGGGATGAGCAAAGCCGGTGTACGGTCGTTGCGTGTGTACCTTCAGGCGCAAAACCTGTTCACGATCACCGGTTACAGCGGAATCGACCCGGTTCTTTCCAACGTGAACATCGGTGACGGCGACGCCAACGACCAGTATCTCGGCACTGACCTAGGTAACTACCCGGCTTCGAGGATCTTCTCAGCAGGTCTGTCACTTGATTTCTAAACCGTTCTTGAAAATCAAAACAAAACATGCTATGAAAAGAAGTTTTTTAATAAAAATACTGGTGGCGACAACAATTATGGGCAACTATAGTTGTAACGATGAGTTCCTGGAAGTTCCCCCGCAAAACTCACTCAACCTTGTCACTCTTGGAAATGAACAAGGGATCAACGCCTCTCTGGTCTCCGCGTATTCGATGCTTGATGGATGGAATGCCGATTGGGGAAATGGTCCGTGGGGCGGCCAGGGCAGCAACTGGCTCTTCGGCGATGTAATGTCGGATGATGCCTATAAAGGTACCGAACCTACGGACGGCGCGCAGTGGGAAGCGATGGAGCTCTTCATCTGGAGCCCGCTCGATGGCGACCTCGATATCAAATTCAGAACCGACTACGAAGCGATCAATCGGGCCAACACGACCCTGAAACTGTTGCAGAGCACGGATGGTCTTTCTCAGGAATTCACCGACCAGATAACCGCCGAAGCGAAGTTCCTGCGCGGCCATTACCACTTCGATCTGTATAAAATATTCAGGTATATCCCCTATTACACCGAGACAGATACGGATTTCAAGAAGTCCAATACCACAGAGGCTGGCGATTACATCGATCCGATCACCAACATCATTGCTGACTTCCAGGCCGCCGCAGACGTGTTACCCGAAACACAAGACCAGACGGGCCGCGCAACAAAAGGCGCCGCACTGGCTTACCTCGGCAAAGCCTATTTATACAACAAGCAATACACGGAAGCAAAAGCCGCATTCGATCAGGTCGTGAACAGCGGCGTGTACGAATTGCAGGACTGCTATCACTCAGTCTTCAGTGTCGCCGGTGAAAACGGATTTGGCGGCAAACGTGAGTCACTCTTTGCTTTTCAGGCCTCGTCCGGCGATGGATCGGATGATGCGCAGAACGCGAACTTCCCTGACCGCCTGACATTCCCGCACGCCGGAAGTCCTTTCGGCTGCTGCGGTTTCAGACAGCCAAGCCAGAACCTGGTTAACGCTTACAAGGTTGACGGGAACGGACTCCCCCAGTTTACCACGTTTAACAACGCCGTCCTTGCTGCCGGTGATGTGGTGGATCCTCGCCTCGACTGGGTTGTATGCCGTCCTGGTGTGCCTGTGCTGAACTGGGAAGTTCCCTACAGCACCGACTGGGTTCGCGCCCCCGGATACGCAGGTGTGTTCTCCAACAAGAAGAACCTCTATTATGCCAATTCCGGCCAGGAAGGAACGGGTGCAACATGGGTGCCTACGCAGCTCTCGCAATTGAACGTTCAATTATTGCGATATGCCGATGTGCTGCTGATGCTTGCAGAGGCGGAAGTCGAGCTCGGCAACCTGTCAAGAGCGATGGAGCTTGTAAACCTGGTGCGCGAGCGTGCAGGCAACTGCGCACAAGGCCCGATGCAGGCTGACCCGACGAAGATCGCAGTGCCAATCAACGACCCAGGCATCACATGGGCGACATATGATGTCCAGCCGTACACATCCTTCCCCGACGCCAATTATGCGCGTGAGGCAGTCCGCTTCGAAAGAAGGCTCGAGCTTGCAATGGAGGGTCACCGTTTCTTCGACCTGAGACGTTACGGTATCGCCAAACAGCTCATGAATGACTACATGACGGTGGAAAAGACGAGAAGAACTTATATTGAAAAGTCTCCGGGCTTCCAGGATAAGCACTACCTCTATCCGCTTCCACAAAACCAACTCGATCTCAGCGCCAAGGACAAAGTTCCTCAGCTGAAGCAGAATCCGCTCTGGGATTGACGGATAAACCATTAAAAAACAAAAGGCCCAACGGCCTTTTGTTTTTTTAAATTAAACCTTACGTATATTCCCACTTGCCTGATCATTATTCTATTTTGCATTACACCTGATACCCCGCATGAGATATACGCCGCTGCTTTTACTGTTGCTGCTTGGTTGTGATCGTGTTGATACCGAAAGCATCCGCGAGACACCCGGGCAACCTCTATTCAGGCTCATGCCTGCAGAACATACCCATGTTGCATTTGAAAACAAGATCGATGACGGTGAAGAATTCAATATTCTCAGCTACCGAAATTTTTATAACGGTGGCGGAGTTGCCGTCGGAGACATCAACAACGACGGCCTCGCCGATGTGTTCTTCACTTCCAACATGGAGCAAAATAAACTTTATCTTAACAAAGGAAATCTTGTTTTTGACGATATCTCCACACAAGCCGGTATCGGGGGCACGCGCGCATGGAGCACCGGTGTCACCATGGCCGATGTCAACAACGACGGATACCTTGACATTTACGTGTGCAACTCGGGCGACATCAAAGGAGATGACCGCGAAAACGAACTCTTCATCAACAACCAGGACCTCACTTTTACCGAACGTGCCAAAGAATTCAATCTCAACAACAAGGGTTTTTCAACGCACGCTTCTTTTTTCGATTACGACCTTGACGGCGACCTCGACTGTTATATCCTCAACAACAGTTTTATCGATCCGGGCAAGATCAAACTCTACGGCAATGTGCGAACGGAAATCGACGACCTGGGTGGCGACAAGCTGTATCGCAATGACGGAACAACATTTACGGACGTCACGGTCGCAGCCGGAATTTATACCAGCAAGATCGGGTTTGGTCTTGGCGTATCGGTCAGTGACATCAACAATGACCTGTTGCCAGACATCTACGTCAGCAATGACTTTTGGGAACGTGACTATCTCTATATCAATCGCGGCGATGGAACATTCACCGAAGAGCTTACGGACAGGATCAACATCTGCTCGGTGTCCAGTATGGGGGCCGATATCGCCGACGTCAACAATGACGGCAGTCCGGAAATATTTACAACAGACATGCTGCCCGGCGACAACTATCGCTTAAAAGCGATGACGCAGTTCGACGCCTATCACCTGGAACAACGCAAATATTCTGGAAGTTACCACTACCAGATCCTGCAGAACTGTCTCCACCTGAACAACGGCGACGCGCGGTTTCAGGAGATCGCATCCTTTGCGGGCGTTTCGGCAACAGACTGGAGCTGGGGAGCGTTGATCTTCGATTTCGACAACAATGGATGGCGCGACATATTTGTCAGCAACGGGATCACACGCGACATCATGTATCTCGACTTCACCGATTTCATCGCCGACCGTGACAACGTGAAAAAAATCGTGACTGAAAAAGGGCGTTTCGACTGGCGGGACTTCATTCCATATATACCGTCCAACCCGCTGCAGAGTTACGGGTTTGTCAACAACAGGGACCTGACCTTCACCAACGAGTCCGACGATCTCGGACTTGGAACACCCTCATTCAGCAATGGCGCCGCATACGGTGATCTTGACAATGACGGAGACCTCGACCTGGTTGTCAACAATGTCAACAGCCCGGCTTTCGTTTATCGGAATACCAGCGAAAGTACGACGGGGAACAATTACCTCAGGGTTGGATTCAAAGGTGACGCCGGCAACAGGTTTGGCATCGGCGCAACCGTCGCGATCTATTCCGACAGCGGCAAACAGGTCTTGCAAAATTTTCCATCGCGCGGTTTTCAGAGCAGCGTCGAGCCCATCCTCACATTCGGCGTCGGAACAATAAAAACGATCGACAAGGTCGAAGTGACGTGGCCGGATAAAAAGCGCACACTTCTCACGAACGTAACCGTGAATCAGACGCTGGTGGTTGATCACGCGCACGCAGTCGGGCCGAACGCGGATGCTGTAAAAGAGCTGCCGACATTTGTGGAGGTACAAAACGTCTTTGACAAAATACCGCTGCACACCGAGAACGAGTATAACGATTTTAATCACGAGCTGCTGACGTTCCGGATGTTTTCTACCGAAGGCCCGAAAATGGTGGTCGGCGACGTAAACAATGACAAGCTTGATGATTTCTTCCTGCTCGGCGCAGCCAATGACCCGGACAAGCTATACATACAAAAACCCAACGGTGGATTCAGATATGTTCAATCGAAAACATTCATGGAAGATGCGGGCTATGAAAGCACGGCGGCGGCATTCGCCGATCTCAATCACGATGGCGATCTTGACCTGATCGTCGGATCCGGCGGCAATGAATACCAACGCGATAAAAAATATTTCCTGTTGAGGATTTATCTCAACGACGGTCAGGGAAATTTTAAGAAGGAAATACCGGAACGCGTACCGAAAGATTTTGCCAATGTTTCAGCGATTGCGGCCAACGACTTTGACGGAGACGGTTTTGTGGACATTTTCGTCGGCAGCAGGCTGGTTCCCGGCAATTATGGATTGATACCGCGCAGTTTTCTTTACCGGAATATCCAGGGCCAACTGATCAACTATACGCCGATCAATCTTGGCGGCGCGGGAATGGTCACTGACGCTTTATGGACGGACTTCGACTCGGACAATGACAGGGACCTGATGCTGACAACTGACTGGAATGCGATCAGCATGATTGTAAATGATAACGGGAAATTCAGTCGCAGGCTGCAGTTACCGAACTCGTCAGGGTGGTGGACACGTGCGGTCGCCACCGACCTGGACGATGATGGCGACGATGATTATGTCGTCGGCAACTGGGGACTCAACACCAAGTTCCGCGCAACCATGGAAAAACCGCTGTCGATGTTCGTGAAGGACTTCGATGGCAACGGACGGATCGAGTCCATTCTGAACTGGTACCCGCCCCTCGACGATAAACCTTATCCCTTCGCAACCAAACAGGAGATCACACAGCAGATGCCGGTACTGAAAAAATCGATTCTCAAGTACGAGAGCTACGCAAAAAAAGATTACAGTGACCTGTTTGCCGAGAACATCCGCCATGGCGCGATCCCATACAAAGCGGAAGTACTCGCAAGTATTATCCTGTGGAACGACAAAGGAAAACTGACGATCGAAAATCTTCCGGCCCCCGCGCAGTGGTCGCCTGTGTTTGGCATATGCGCTGAGGACCTGGATGGCGACGGTATTCGCGATATATGGCTCGGCGGAAATTTCTATAATCTGAAACCGCAGGCCGGACGTCACGACGCGAGTAACGGAGTCTTTCTGAAAGGCATCGGCGACAGGCGTTTTTCCTACGTACCGCCATCAGAAGCGGGAATCTTCGTAAAAGGTGAGGTGCGGGATGCACAACTGATCAAATCCGGTTCGCGGCGACTGTTATTGATCGCACGCAACAATGCATCCGTGCTGGCATTTGAAAAACGTAGCAACACGTTGGCAAAAAGATGAGAAGGATCATTTATTACCTGCTTGCACTCTGCGTGATGTCGTCCTGCGAAACGGCGCCACACCGATTCAGGAGCATTCCTTCGGAATCATCCGGAATAGATTTTAACAACAACATCGCAGAATCGGATTCGTTCAACATTCTCACATACGAATACATTTACAACGGAGGCGGCGTCGGTATCGCCGATTTCAATCAGGATGGTCTCGCCGATGTGTATTTTACGGGCAACCAGGTTGCCAACGCCCTGTACCTTAACGAAGGAAAGCTGCGCTTTCGCGATATCACCTCTGAGGCAGGTGTGAGCGGCGAGGGACGGTGGAGCAACGGTGTCGCCATTGCAGACGTTAACGCCGACGGGTGGGATGATATTTACATTTGTGCAACCGCGCATCCCGACTCGGCACGCCGCAGGAATATTCTATACATACACCAGGGCCTTGTGAATGGCGTTCCCCGGTTCCGCGATCTGGCCGAAGCCTACGGGGTCGACGATCCCTCCCACAAAACAAGCGCAGCGTTCCTTGATTATGATAACGACGGCGACCTCGATCTCTTCCTCGCCCTGAACAAAATGAGCGACGGACGAACTCCCAACGTTTATAAAAACCCTGCGACCATTGCAGAACGCGTCGACAGGTTATTTCGCAATGACTGGGACAGCATTGCAGGTCATCCGGTGTTCACCGATGTCTCCGCCATAGCCGGAATTGTTCATGACGGCTACAGCCTGGGCATCAACACCACGGACGTCAATCAGGACGGGTGGCCGGATATCTACGTGACGAATGATTATTTATCAAACGACCTGATGTACATCAATCAGAAGGATGGAACATTCAAGGACCGCGCATCTGCCTACTTCAAACACACGAGCTACTCCGCCATGGGCAACGATGTTGTCGACATCAACAATGATGGTCTTCCGGATATCATCGCGCTCGACATGTTGCCGGAAGATAACTATCGCCGCAAAACGATGCTCGGCCAAAACAATTACAGCGCCTACATCAATAATGACAAATACGGCTATCAATACCAGTACGTGCGCAATACACTGCAGCTGAACCAGGGAACGGATCCCATAACACATGAGCCCCTTTTCAGCGATATCAGCTTCCTGGCCGGCGTGTCATCCACTGACTGGAGCTGGACACCACTCGTCGCCGACTTCGACAATGACGGGTTGCGCGACATCATTATCACGAACGGTTTTCCAAATGATGTCACGGACCGCGACTTTGTTGAGTATAACGCACAGGCAGGTAATTATGCTTCGCCGGCATTCTTGATGAATTACATACCCTCCGTAAAAATCCGCAACTACGCCTACAAGAATAAAAACGGGCTCTCATTCGAGGACGTCACCGAGCAATGGGGGATCGTATCTCCATCATTTTCCAATGGGGCGGCTTTTGCAGATCTCGATAACGATGGCGACCTCGATTACCTCGTGAACAACATAAACGAGAATGCCTTTCTTTTCGAGAACCGCACCAACGATGGTCAGGAAGGCATTCACCATTGGCTGCGCCTGAAGCTGAAGGGATCGAAATTCAATCCCCACGCGGTCGGCGCTAAGGTCCGTGTTTACACGCAGGGAAAACTCCTGTATGCCGATCAATCTCCGTACAGAGGTTTTCTCTCCAGTGTCGATCCCGATCTCCATTTCGGGCTGGGCACTGCGGCTAGTGTCGACTCCGTTGTTATTCAGTGGCCCGGTGGCAGGACAAGCATCCTGCAGGCAATTGCCGCAGATCAGCTTATCATCGCGGATATCGCCCAATCCGCTTTACAAAACCGCGTCCCGGCCCCGGCAGCCCCGACGTTGTTTGCGGACGTGTCGGACAAGTTTTCCGGTTACGTTCATCGCGATCTTGACTACATCGACTTCAACATACAACCCTTGCTGCTGCATAAGCTCTCACAATATGGACCCGCTATCGCAGTAGCCGATGTGAACGATGATGGCCTCGACGATTTCTACCTTGGCGGCTCGCGCACTTTCAAAGGAAACTTCTTTATCCAGAGGAATGATGGCAGTTTTGCGGAGCAGGATCTTTTTTCGGAAACCCCTGCAGTGAAACGGGAAGAGGACATGGGCGTTTTGTTTTTTGACGCAGATGACGACGGTGACCAGGACCTATATGTCGTGAGCGGCGGCTACGAATACCCGAAGGGTGATTCCTCCTACCGTCACAGATTTTACGAGAATCGCGGCGGACGATTTTACCACAGACGCAACGCGCTGCCGGATTTCCTGCAGAGCGGCTCCTGTGTGCGGGCTGCCGACTTTGACCGCGACGGCGATCTGGATCTTTTCGTGGGCGGAAGAGTAGTGCCCCATGAATATCCGTTTTCCGCTGCGAGTTATATCCTGCGCAACGAGTCAAATAAAGAAGGCGCGAGATTCTCGATGTTGGATCAGGCTGTTGTGAACGGCCTGGTTTGCGATGCGCTCTGGACCGATTTCAATGGCGACGGATGGGTTGATCTTATGGTCGCGGGCGAATGGATGCCGGTCACCTTCCTGGAGAACCGGAAGGGGACTTTCATCAACGTAACGGATTCCTCAGGAGTTGCCAGCCACGTCGGCTGGTGGAATGCGATCGAGCCGTCAGACTTCGACAATGATGGGGATATCGACTACATCGTGTCGAACCTCGGGTTGAACACATTGCAGAAAGCGAGCGATGCGGAACCCGTGTCTGTCTATGCCGCGGACTTCGACAAGAATGACAAGCCAGACATGATGCCAACGGTTTACTTCAAGGGCAAGGACGGCAAGAAATATGAGTATCCGTATTTCGGTCGATTGGACGTACAGAAAGAGTTGATAAAAGTCAAAGCGAAGTTTCTCAAACACGCTGCCTTTGGCGAAGCTTCGATAACCGACGTTTTGCCACCAGAGATGCGCACCGGCGCCCTGGTGTACCGCGCCAATCACTTCGAGTCTTCATACCTCGAAAACAATGGAAAGGGGCGATTCACAATTCGTGCACTTCAGCCAGAGGCACAAATTGCACCGGTCTACGGGATGTTGTCGTTTGATATTGACGACGACGGCAAAACCGATGCCCTGCTTACGGGAAATGACTTTGGAACCGAAGTTTCTATGGGAAGATACGATGCATTCAACGGCCTCGTGATGCGTGGCACCGGGGATGGTGAGTTTCAGCCTCTGACCATTGACAGGACCGGCTTCTGCGTGAAGGGTGATGCAAAAGCGCTGGTGGTCGTTGTCACGGGTACCGATAAAATGTTGATCGTCGCCTCGCAGAACAAGGGGTCGTTACGAGCCTTCGAAACCCGGCGAAACCAACGCGCAGTTACGGTTCCGCCAAAAGCATGCCGCATGGAGGTTCATCGTCCCGGTGGGAAGTCGATCCATGAACTTTATTATGGAAAAGGCTTTTTGTCGCAATCCACCCGGAAAGTGTTCGTCCCTTCCGATGTCCGCAAGATTGTGTTTACCGATTTCCAGGGACGCCAGACAATTGTCGAATTTACACTTATTGCGGTGCCCTAACCCACACTGCGCGGTTTTTTTTTGCCGTTTTTTCAAATTTCCTTTCACATCGTCCCAAATATTAGTACCTTCATATCCTAATAGTCAAACTGACTATTAGCGAATGCTACTTCCGGGAAATGGCTTTTTTTGAAGCCCCTGGAATGTTTTGAATTGCTTGACGTGGATCGCGATGTGAAATTTTAACCACTGGCAACATGACACTGCAGGAAGATTACGTTCTCACCGTTCATCCGGACTATCGTTCAGGAGTAAAAATGAAACGCGCGCGTTATAACGAGATCATCGATTTTATTCTCCATACGCTTGAGCACGAAAAAGAGATCACGATCAACAGGCTGATCGAAAAGGCAAATTATCGCTTCTGGGATGAACTGAAAGACGAAACGGGTTGGTATGTATATCATGTGAAGCTGGACATGGAGGCGAGAGGGCTGATTAAGAACGAGCGTTGCGACAAGAAGAAAAAGACATTCATTGTCCGCAACAACCGGTCAAGGGTTAAAAGGAACGGAATCCACCCCATCGCCGACGTTCCCGAAAGGACGAGTGAGCTCCTGGCCCGGAAATTAAGATTAAAATTCGTCGAATTATTTCAGCACGAACCCGTGCTTGTGAACTCCCCCGGGGTGATCAATCTGATCGGTGAGCATACCGAATACAATTTCGGCTTCGCCATGCAGGCGGCGATCGACAAGTCTGTGCAATTTGCGATTTCGCCGTCGGCAAACAGTTACTCGTCGGTCTATTCGATGCACGCCAATGAATTGCAAATAATCGGCGAGGGCGAACCGGAGAACTTGCCGGGCGAATTCCGCATTTTTTCAAACACGATCAGGCATCTGAAGTCAAAGGGGCACGCGATACCGGCTTTCGATTGTGTCTTTTTCAGCGATCTCCCTACGACGCGGACGGACGCATCCGATGGCTCGATTGCGTCGGGGTTCGTATTTTCGCTGAACCTGCTTTTCGATCTGAAGTTATCCGTGCTGCAAATGATTCGCGTCGCACAGCTGGCCAAAAACGGAAAGCAGGAGCAAAAGCTCGGCATCATCGACCATTTCACATCGATTCTCAGCAAAGAAAAACATGTGCTCATGCTCGATTGTCAGCGTTTGACTTATAACTACTGCACGCTTGACCTCAAGGAATACTGTATCCTTGTATGCGACTCAACTGTCAGGAACGCGTCGGCGCAGTACATTCTCGAGGAGCGCAAAGCCGAATGTGCCGAAGGCCTCGACGTCCTGAAGAAAAAATATCCATCGGTGAACTCACTTCGCGACATTTCCATTGAAACGCTGATCGATAATATCTCGTGTTTGCCGCTGCATATTCTTAAACGTTGTCAGTATGTTGTACAGGAAAATGAACGCGTCCACCTGGCTGGAAAATATCTTGACGTCGGCAAGTTGAAGGCGTTCGGACAAAGCATTTACAAAACGCACGAAGGGTTGTCGCGCTTGTACGAGGTCAGTTGTCCTGAAGTGGATTTTCTCGTTGAGCAAACGAAGCATGTGCCCGGCATACTCGGGTCGCGGCTGATGGGCGAGATCTCCGGAGGCTGCACGCTGAATATCATTCATAAGAGCTCGGTGAACTCATTTACCGACGAACTCGGTTCCGCTTACCGCAGTAAATTCGGGCTTGACCTCAAAACCTACGTCCTGAACACATCCGCGGGCGCGACATTGCTGTCGGAGCAGAAGATCATTTAATTTTTTGGGCCGTCCAACCGGATCTCCGCTTCTGTCTAAGCGGGGTCTCCGCTTCTAACCGTCCAAGCGGGGTCTCCGCCTCGGGACCCCGCTTCGTAGGACCCCGCTTCGTGGAGGCGTGTCGGGTGTCACGTGTCCGGGTCCCGAGGCGGAGACCCGGACACTACAAAGGAGACCCGGACACGACCAAAGCGAGCTGTTGATCACCGCTCATGCGTGAGGGAAGCCTTTAAGCGGACCACCGCCGAGTTTCGGAAAGGACACCAAGGAACTTGTTAACTTTATATTCCATGGAAGTAACAGTTGCTCGAATTAGTGTTTCTTACCTGAGAGGGAATCTTGTTCT
>Ga0196981_1000141_pt1 | contig 59594 bp, 98 predicted proteins | sample S3_2013CmetaG_FD_155462 | JGI IMG/M metagenome (GOLD analysis project Ga0196981, IMG submission 155462) | Soil microbial communities from Anza Borrego desert, Southern California, United States - S3_20-13C | ecosystem: Environmental > Terrestrial > Soil > Desert | place: USA: California... | reverse complement strand
TCGAGTTGCTCGTCTATGGGAGAAAGCCGTGAAGCACACGCCGGACAGCGCAGACGTCCAGCGCATGATCGATCGCTCAGTCCGAAAGGCGCTGACCGAACTCGTCGAGTTCCTTGGCCAGTGCGCCGCTGGCAACGCCGACCAGAACCTGAGCCGCCGCGATTTGGAGCACGTTGCGGCATGTATCAAGGACGGCAGGTGGACCCCATGACCCACCTCACCCGCAAACAGCGCGCGGAGGTGGTGGAGTTGCTGCGGTGTGCGGCAGACGGCCAACGCAACGGACCCGGGCTTGCCTGGGCCGCCGCGGACCTGGGCTATGTCGACTTCATCAACCCCTGCTCACGCGTTTACTCGCTTGCCTGTGACGCGTACATGCAGATCAGTGGCATCCCATCCGAGTGGTACTGGGTGAATTGGCGACGTCGGCGCGGGTTGCTCGAAGCCGCGCTGCGCGTGGAGCAGGGGCTATGGCCGTAGAACACGACCTCAAGACCTGGCCCGCCCCATTCGCCGCGGTCCTCTCCGGCGCCAAGCGCCACGAGATTCGCAAGGCGGATCGGCCGTTCGCGGTGGGTGATGTGCTGCTGCTGAGGGAGTGGGATCCGACGCTGGCGCCCACACTGAGCGGCATACCGTTCGCCGCGCCGCGCGGCTACACCGGCCGCTCGCTCCGTGTCCGCGTCACGTACATCACCCGCGGCGGCGAATGGGGAATCCCGGAGGGGATGTGTGTGATGTCGATCGAGCCCACCGGAGGCGTGCCATGACCGACACCCTCGATCGCATCTGGCAACTGCGCCAAGAGCGCGAACGGTTCAAGGCGCTGCTCGACGCCTACAACACGGTGCGCGAGCACATCGCACCGAAGTTGGAACCAGACAGCATCGTGGTCGTCATGCTCGACGAGCAGCGCTACGAGATCGATTGCGCGATGGAGAAGGTGGCAACGAAGATGGCCTCGATTCGCGCCGCCTGCTTGCACGCCTGGGAACGCATCGGCGAAGCCAAGCCGCCGTTCGAGCAGTGCGTGCGGTGTGCGCTCACCCGCCCGCCCACCGGAGGCGAGTGACCGATCGCCGCAAAGAGCGGGTCCGGCGGGTGCTAAGCAAGCGCCCGCCGGCACCTGTCGCTCGGCCGCGCTACCGCCCCGAGCTCGCGGACGTCGACGCGTTCGCCGACCTCTTGCTCGAGCTGCTGGACGCCCGCCGCCGCTCCGGAGCAGCCTCGAAGCCGTGACCCGCGCCGCTCTATACGCCCGCGTCTCGACAGCCGCTCAGCGCGATGCGCAGACGATCGACGGACAGCTACGCACGCTGCGCGCGTTCATCGCTGCCCAGCAGTGGCAGCCCGCAGGCGAGTACGTCGATGACGGGCGCTCGGCTTCGACCGGCAAGCTCGACAAGCGCGACGCCTTCGCGCGGCTTGTTCGCGATGCCGAAGCCAGAGCCTTCGATATCCTCGTCGTGTTCGACATCGATCGGCTCACGCGCACGAGCGACATGCAGGAGCGAGCGCAGATCCTCGGCCCGTTCCAGCGCGCCGGTATCGAGATCGTCACGCCGACGGGGAGCCGCATCGATCTCCGCACGATGCTCGGCTCCGTGTACGCGCTGCTCAAAGCGGAGGTGGCTGCCGAGGAAACGAGGGTACGCATCGCTCGCTCGATCGCCGGGCGCGAGCGCGTGACCGCCAACGGCGGCAAGCCGTGCGGCGTGACGCCGTTCGGTCTTCTGTACGACCGCGCCGGGAAGCGATGGGCGATCGACGAACAGCGAGCCAACCTGGCGAGAGAGATCCTGCGACGCGTGCTCCAAGGCGAGAGCTGCCTGGACATCGCCGACGACTTCGCGCAACGCGGCGAGCCAGCCATGCGCGGCGAGTGGCACCGGCGCGCCGTCTGGCGGATCGCCACGTCGGAGCACCTCACCGGACGCTGGCTCGCGAACAAGCGCAAGCGCATGTGGGTCGACGTGCCGGCGATCGTGGACCGGGCCACGTTCGAGCGCGCGCAGGATACGCTGTCGAAGGCGCAGACGCGCGGACTTCGGAAGACGAAGCATGTCTATCTCCTCGAAGGCATCGCCGTGTGCGGCGAGTGCGGATCGCCGCTGGGCATTCGCACCGCCCGGCCTGGAGCGAACGGCTACATGCGCGCCGCGGCCTACGTGTGCCGATCGCGACTTGCCGCCGAGTACCGGCTCGCCGAGAGATGTGCCGCGCCGTGCCTGCCCGTCGTCGATACTGACGCTCGGGTGTGGGACACCGTGGCTCACGCCGTGACGAGCGAGGCGGCTGTCGAGGCTTTGCGCTCGCGACTGACCGCACGCGCTGCCGATCGCCGCGACTGGCAGGCTGACGTCAAGCGGTGGGAGTCGAAGCTGGCGAAGGCGGAACAAGCGGCGGCTGGGATCGCGGCGCGCTTCCGGCGCGGGCTGCTGTCCGATGCGGCCTTCGACCTCGAGCTCGCCGCTGCGGCGAAGGAGCGACGAGCCCTGGAGGCGCAGCTCGAGGCGGCTCGCGATGCTCTGCGGCTCCGCGCCGAGGACGTCGACGCCGATGCGCTGATCGCCGAACTGCGCGCAGTGGCCGAGGCTGGCTCGCCGGAGGAGCGACGCGCGATCGTGCGCAGGCTTGTGCCAGCGGGAACCGCGATCACACGTGGCGTCGATGTCGACTTCGATGTCGCGTGGGCCGCGCCCGGCGCTTCGGTGTCGCTCGCTTGTTCAACAGCGAGTCACGAGAACGCCGATCGGGAACCTGTGAGGTTGCGAGTGGTTGCGAAAGGTTCCGGACGTCGATGAAGGGATGGGTCTTGGACATGGAGCACGTATCGACCAGGGCGCGCCGCGGTTGCGTGGGCGGGTTAACCCTGCGACCGCGCTGGGCGATCGCGCTCGTGATCGCCGCCGCCTGCGGTGACAACCTCGCGCCGCCGCCCGACGCGCCGGTGCCGCTCGACGCGATTCCCATCGACGCGCCGCCCGACGTCTCCGACTGCTGGATGCGCCGGGTCGTCACCTGCGGCTCGGAGCGGATCGAGCTCTGCGTGCCGATCGACGGCTGCGCGGGGTACGTCTGCGAGGGCCTGAGCTACGCGTACTGCGGGCCGGGGTCGGGGTAGGCTGAGGCGATGGCGAAGATGACCGACGACCAGCTGCGCGACCTGGCGGCGAACGCGCGCGCGAACGATGGCAACGTCGAGAAGTGGCTCGACCGCGATCGGTCGCTCGCGCTGATCGAGGAGGTACGCGAGCTCCGCGCGGCGCTGAAGGAGGCGCTGGATGGCTGGGCGACCGGCGGAGATCCGCGGGATCCGCGCATTGATGAGCTGCGAAAGATGGGCGAGCCGTGAGCGCGAAGAGGCCGAAGCTCCAGTGGTCGACGGTCGAGGAGATGTACCGCGTCTCGACGCTCTGCCCAGCCTGTGATGGCGTCGTGCGCGATCCGGAGACCGGTGAAGATCGACCGACCTGCAAGACGTGTCACGGCGTCGGTCGCGTCGCGAAGCCGGTGAAGCCGTGATCCTCACGACCGCCGAGTACCTGCGCATGCTCGCCGACCTGGTCGAGCGCGGCGAGGTTGAAGTCGGCCGTATCGAGCTGCGCACCGCCGTCGTGTTCGGGACGTTCCAGCCCGGCACGTTCGCGGCGAAGGAACTACAGGCGGACGCGGTCGACGTTGATCGCAGGCGCCGCCGACGCTTCTAGCCACCTCCGCCGCGCCGCCCTGATCGCCTCGTCCGCCAGTCGCCGCCGGAGCCCGGCATCCCGCGCGAGGTCGGCGACCTTGATCAGCGCGACCGTGATCAGCCGATCGCTCGCGTCCGGCCACGGCCCGTGCGTCTCGGGTGTCACGCCGCGCGCGAGCAGCTCGCCGGCCCACTGCCACCCGCGAGCTTGAGCCACGCCGCGAAGCTGCGCGAACGAATCATCGGCGTGCATCGCGCACAGCGCATCGAGCGAGCAGCAGCCGTTCGCGACGTTCACCACGCCGCGATCCTGGGCTGAGGTCTCGCTGCCGTCAACGTGCGCCGACGCTACAGCTGCCCGGTTGACCGGTACCAGCGCACGTACTCCGGCCAGTTCGCTTCGCGCTGCCGATTCTCTCTTGCATTGTCCACAATCGTGTGTACAATAGAGGTAATGAAGCGGCGGGAACTGGTCAGGATGCTGAACGCGCTGGGCTGGTTCCCTGTCCGCCGGGGCAAGCACGAGATCTTCGGCCACCAGACCAAGGCGCACACGATCGCCGTGCCGCGCCACACCGAAATCGCGCCGGGCACGGCGCGGAAAATCCTAGCCGCGGCGCATCTGTAGCCGCCGGAGTACCCTACCCATGATGATCACCGCACGCATCGAGAAGGACGGAAGCTGGTGGGGCGCCCATTGCGACATCGCAGGCGTCTTCACGCAGGGCAAGTCCGAGTCGGAGGCACGTCAGGCCCTCGCAGATGCCTTCGAGGACGTCGTTGACGATCCGAGCTTCAAGGTCACGGTGACGCCGGTCGACGATGCTGGAACGGTCGTGGTCGAGTCGAACGATCTGGGCAAGCTGATCGCGGTCGTCCTCCGCTACCAGCGCGAGGTCCACAAGCTCTCGCTCGCTGAGGTCGCGAACAAGATCGGGGCGAGCTCGCGCAACGCCTACGCGCGCTACGAGCAGGGCGCCATCCCGAAGCTCGAGACGCTCCTCGATGTCCTGAAGGCGATCGCCCCGGAGATCACGCTCGCACTGGTCGAGCGGAAGCCGACGAAGGCGCGCCGTTCGGCGAAGGACGCGACCATGGCGGACTCACCGCCCGTGAAGCGCATCGAAGCGATGCAGATCAACAAGGGAAAGGGAACGATCACCCGCGTTATCGGACTCAAGCTCGGAGGGAAGTCGAAGGCCGCCTACGATCCGAGCACGCTGCCCCAGCGGCTGAAGGAGGAACTCGCCGCCGAGCCGCTGAAGAGCAGCGAGGACATCCAGGCGATGCGGGCTCGTCCGCGTGACATCATCATGAAGGTCAACGTCCCCCGCGACCCGTCTATCCGGGCGTCTGTCGCGAAGGCGCCACCGAGCCGCGCCACGAAGTCGGCGCAGCTCAAGCCTTCCAAGGCGACCTGAAACCGCCGCTGGTCAACGTGCGCCGACGCGCGGTAGGGTGATGGCGTGGATATCCGCTGGCCTTCGTTCGAGGACGGTATCGTACTGACCGACGACGGCGCCGTACGCGTGGTGACGTTAGTGTGGCCGCTCGACACGCGCGTGAATGACGTCGGAAGGATCGTGGTCGAGCGTGGCGGAGAGCGGGTTCCGTTCCATCTGGTCGTGCCGGCCGGTTTCGCAATGAGCGATGACGGCCTCTCGGCTCTTGCGATTGCGACCTCGTATGCGGCGAATGCGCCGACGATCGGCTGGGAGTCGATGGACGGCGACCAGCCGACGCTGCGTCTCGATCGCTAGCTACGCCTTCCAAGGGCTCCTGTAGCCCACGTCCCAGCACTGCTCCACCCAAGCGAACGTCCCTTGCCCGGCCGCCCGCCGCAGCTCACGCGATCGGCCCCGACGGAATGCACAGCGTGAACAGCAGCTGACCGCGCTCGCCGACGACGCGCACTCCGCCGCGGCGCCTGGCCAGTCGCGCGACCGTGCGCGGACGGCGGCGCAGGTCGGCGAGGCGCACCATCAGTACCGGATCCCCTTCCGCGTCTCGTCCCACTCCTCGGGGATGGCGTACCCGCCGATCGCGAACCCCGGCCCGCCGTCGCTGAGCCCCAGCTCGGCCATCATCGGCAGCGCGATCTCCTTCCAGACCTGCGATCCCGGATCGTTCCTGCGCGACTTCGACGACTGCCGGTGCGCGACCAGCACAGCAACCTCGCCGCCGTGCCGCTGGACCTCGGTGCAGCACCAGCGGATCGTCTGCTTCGCTGCCTCGATCTGCTGCGGCGTCACGTCCATCCCGCGCTCGTGTTGCGGCGTCGACGGGTCGTCCCAGACCGTGCGCTGATCGCCGTGGACGCCCTCGAACAGGCCGTCGATCTCGATGCCGATCGTCTTCGCGTTCCACCCGTTGGCGTGCCACACGAGCCGCGAGAAGTCGTGGACGTGGACGACGCGCCCCGAACGAAGGATGCCGAGGTGCGCGCCGAGCGTGTCCCAGCGCTCTGGCCGCTCGCCGAGAACGCACGCGGTCTGGTGCAAGCAGATGCCGGTGATGGCCTTCCATGGACGGTTGCCGCCGTCGATGTGGTGACCGTGCGAGAAGTTGCGCCGGTCCAGGTAGACGTCCGGCGGCGGGAATGCTTCTGCGAATCGTGTCATCGCTTGCCCCTTCCCGTGCGCGTTTGACCGCCACGCCGACGGCTGTTCTGCGCTCGCTGATTGAGGTCGCTCTCCGGCTGGGCATCGCGCGTGACCACGCCGTCCACGGTCACCGAGCCATCGACGACATCGACGCGCTTGGCGGGTACGCCGGCGCACTGCGAGCACTTGAGCGGACCGAGCTTGCAGTGCATCAGTTCCACCTCGGGTCGTCGACGACGCGCAGCACCTTGAACTCCGCGGCGTCGCGGCGGCGGCGAGCGGACCAGCTCACACCCGCACTTCCTTGCCGCTGCAGCAGCAGTTGCCGGGCGACGCGGCGCCGATCGTGACCGCGCGCTTGCCGCAGCTCCGACAGCGCCACACGACGAACACGCGGCGGTAGCGCTCGTCGCGCTCGACCTCGTTCCAGTTCACTTGCTCGCCTCGAGGCACGCCGTCGCCGCGACGATCCACTCGCGAACGCCGGCGACGTACCCGCCGAGCTCGGCCCAGCGCTGGCGCGGTACGAAGTAGCCGTCGCGCTGCGCGTCGGGCACGCCGAGACCCTCGATCGGCTGAGGAAGCTCGGGCAGCGTGCACGGCGGCGGCTTGACGACGGTGACCACTGGCGGCGGCGGAATGCACGGTGGAGGCTTCGGGCACTTCGGGCCGCAGCCGCAGAGGGCGAGCGCAACGATCGCGAGCGGCACGAGGACCGCGAAGGCGAGTGTGCGCCAGAGCATGTCGAGGATGCGCGTCACTTGCTGTCCCCGCAGAACGTGATCTGCCCGTTCGTGACGAAACCGTGGAACGCGCACAGCATCGAGTCGTTGACGTACTCGGACAGGCAGCCCGCCGCGATGGCCTCCTCGCGCGACGCGTACCGAGGGTTGCGCTTGATCGACGGCGCGAGCGTCAGCGTTTCGAAGTCGTCGCCGGCTCGCTGCCACTGCACGCGATCCCGAACATTCGCCGAGCCGTCGAGCGCCGGTGTGAACGGGATGACGTGGATGCAGTCGACATGCCCCTCGGGGCAATTGAATCGGACCGCGTCGATCTTGCCGGTGCCGTGATAATTCTCGACCCACTGCGGGTCGCATTCGACAAGGCGCGTCTTCCTCATGGCTTCTCCTTCCCCGAGAGCGGCCTGGAGAACAGCTGGTTCACCGCATCCGCGCCGTCCTGCGACGGTGGCTGCTCCTTGACGCGCTGGATCACCTGGCGCGCCAGCTTCGCGGCGAGCTCCGCGACGTGCTCCTCTGCCGTGAGCAGGCGCTTCGTCAGGTCGGCGACCTGGGTCTCGGCCTTGTCCGCTCGCTCCTTGTGGCGGTCGCGATCGGCGGCGATCTCACCAGTCGCCACGACCATCTCGGCCTTCGCCTGCACGGCCTCGGTCTCGCGCCTCCCAGCCGCCGACAGCTTGAGCCCGAGCACGAAGCAGGCAACGACAGCGAGGAGCGCAAGGCCGCCGCAGCCGAGAGCGAGCGCCGTCACGGCACACCCCGCTTGTCGCACCAGTACGTGGCGTCGACGCACTCGAGCCACTTCTTCGTGCCCTCGGCCGTGTAGCCGCAGAGACACTCCGGCGGCGACGGCAGCCACGGAAAGACGAGTCCCCAGCAGCAAACGTCGGCGTCCGGATCGTGGCCGTCCTCGGTGGACGGCGGATCGTCGAGACAGGCGGCGAGCGCGATGGCGAGCAAGAGGCGCATCAGTCCCTCCAGAGCAGCCAGCCGATGGCCGCGATTGCGAGTAGTGGCGCGAAGAGGAGGCGGAGGAGCCAGATCACGCCTTGGCCCTCCGCACGTCCGAGACGTCGAACGCGGGCTCGCGCCAGCCTTCGAGCGAAACGAAGTCCTTGAACGAGCACGCCGCGCCGCTGCACTGAACCGCCGGAACCACACCGCCATCAGCGGCAATCCTCGACGTCGCGATCTCGTCTACGCCGCCACACTTCGGGCAGCTGTAGTAGACGGTCAGCATTTGGCCGACGCGGTGACGCAGCGGATCCGATGTCCACTGGCCCGGATCGATCGTACCGAGCACGCCAAGGTGACGTTGCAGGCGGGTGCCCACCGCTAGGCCGCCTTCGTCTCGCCCTCGCCCTTGACGTACAGCGCGATGGCCGCACCGAACGCGCCCATGATCATCATCATGTTCGGTGTCTCGCCGTTCGCGGCGCGCTCGGCGAGCATGGCCAGGCCGGCGAGCGTCGAGGCGACGACGAGCTTTCGGTAGCCGGTGCGCAGCCACGCGATCCACCGCTGCAGGAGCATCAACGCGAAGAACGCGAACACGATGAGGGCGGGGATCAGGTGACCCGCCTTGTAGAGCTTCCAGACGAGCGTGGCGGACTCGGTAGGTTCGGCGGACGGATCGGGGAGCGCCTGCGCCGTCGATGTCTCCGTGGCCGGCACGTCGAGCGGCGGCCCCTCGTACGGCGGGATCGTGACGGCACCGGAGCCCGGTGCCTGGGCCACGAGCGGCCGATACGGATGCTCGGTCGTGTCGCGCGCCTGGGCCAGCTGCGTGACCGACGGCGTATCCGCGCGGCCGACTTCGATGAACGCGAACATGGCTGCGAAACCGATGGCGAGGAACAGAACGGACGTGGCGATCTTCTTCATGGGACGTTGCTCCTATCCGGCGCATCCGCCGGCCTGAACCTGGTGAGCAGCTCGGTCTCGAGCCGCAGAATTCGCGCTTGCTGCTCGAGCAGCCGCGCCGAGTTGTGCTGGGCCGTGTTCTCGACGGCGTCGAATGCCCGGACGACCATGACCAGCTTGACCGCGGCGGCGCCGATGCCGCCGATGACCGCGGTGACGAACCACCACGCCGCCTTGGAGAGCGAGTCGACACGCCTGCGGAGCTCGCCGAGCTTGCCGTTGCCGCCGCTCGCCCCGTGGATGTCGGTGATGGCCTTCGTGTTCGCGTCGGTGTCGCGGCGGAGCGCGCCCTCGCTCGACAGCTTGCGCTGGCGACGAAACCGCAGCTCCTGGTTCGCGCTGTGCTGCCACAGGGCGAGCACGAGGTCGCGCTCGCGCGCGGTGTTCGCCAGCGCGAGGACCTCGGCCACCGGCGTGAACTGCTCGTCGAACTCGTCCGCCTCGGCGATGAGGTCGGCCTCGAGCTGCGCCAGCCGCATGAGCTGCTCGGCAAGGGCGGGATCGATCGCGGGAACACCAACTGCGGGCGAGCGTCGGCGGTCGCGCCCGACCAGCGCTCGGTCGGTGTCGGACATGGAGCCTGCACGGCCCGGCTTCGTCGGATCGTCACCCACGGGACAAGGCTCCCAAGGGCCCCGCCGCGGGGCGATTCCGCCTCAAGCGGCAGGTGCAGCGCGGTGCGGCAGCTCTCGAAGTGGCGGCGGCGGGCGGGCGTGGCTACGATCGGGGCATGAGGGTACTTCTGGTGCTCGCGGCGGCGGCGGGGTGCGCGGGGGATGGTGCCGATCCCAGCCCACACGACCGCGTCTCGTGCGGTGTTGGCGACGAGATGTGCTCGCGTGCGTGCGTCGAGAACCCCACCGAGAACGGCCCTAGTTGTACGGCGTTCTGCGAGGGGCCGCCCCCGTGCCCGTCGGACCCCATCGAGTGCCCAAGAACCTTCACGGATGCCGACGGCCACCGGGGTTGCTGCCAGCTCGCCCCGGGACCGCCCGCAGTTCGCCTGTTCCTCGAGTGCTTCTAGGCTGCATCGCCGGGAAGCGACGGCAGACCGGTGCCGTCGCCGGTCTGGAACCTGAACGTGTAGAAGTGGTCTTCGATCAGGTCGAGCTCGAGCGTGTTCGCGTCCTGCCCGCGGCGCGACGGCGTGGCCAGGCGGAACACGCGACCGGCGAGCCCATACTCCGGCCAGTTCACCACGAGGGCGTCGCCCGGCATCGAGTTGCGGAACTTCTGGCTGACGATCGCCTGCAGCTTCATCAGCGACCGACCGCGAGCGGATGCTTCGCGCGCCAGACATGCCCGTGCGTTCGTCGCCGTGCAGACGCCCGGCATGCGGATCAGCAGCTCCTCGCCCGCGGCAATCTGCGCAAAGGCGTTGCCATCGTTGGTCGCGATGACGCTGTCGTCCGCGTATTGCTTGTTCCGGTTCGAGTAGACGAGGCGGAACTTGTTCGGCATCGTCGAGCGCCCGTAGCTGTCGACGAACTTCAAGGACTCGCACGAGTCCGGATCGATCACGAGGAGGTTACTGTAGACGTAGTCGGCGCGGATTGCCTTCAGCTTGATGGTCTCGCTCGCATGGTGCGGGTACATTACGATGTCCCCCTGCAGGAGGATCTCGCGGATCATCTCGCGCAGCGAGCCGCGCGGCAGCGACCGCGAGTAGCCGTTGCCCTCGGCGTAGAGCTTGTTCGCGACCTCCTGCCACGAAGTCGTATCGATCATGCTGGTCGGAAGGTTCAGTTTTCGGCTCCCCGTCAGCAGGTCGTAGAGAACGTCGACCGGATTCGCCTCGCTGCCGATCGTTGGCGAGCCGAAGTTCGAGACCGAGTAGCTTCCGACCTCGAAGCTCATCGCGTGCATCTTCCCGGACGAGCCGAGACACCACTTCGTCGATTCGAGCCCCGGTGCGGAGCCAGACTCGCCGCCGAGGAAAACCGAGAGCAGCCCGCGGAAGCCGGGGACCTGAGTGGCGGTTGCTCCCTCGTCGACCATTCGATCGCCGGCCGCCGTCGTCGGCGTTCCAGCGGTGACCAGCTTCTGGTTGTGGCCGCCGTTGTAGAACTCGACGAGCCCGCCCACGAGAAACTCGCTGCCCTGGTCATCGCCTTGGTTGTAGAGCGTCGACACGAAACAGGGACGCGGTCCGGTCGACACCGCACTCTCGTTGTTTCCGTTGCCGACGAGATCGCTGAGGCGAACGTACGGGGCGCCGGGGCTGATCAGAAGCGGATGCGGTCCGTCCGAGATCCGTTCGTCGCCAGCGTAGATGCCGTAGATGTAGTTCGCCGGTTGCACGCCATCATAGGTCTGGAAACCGATGCCGATGTTGAACAGGAACGTGCCGTAGTAGAGGAATGGCGCCCCCTGCCAAAACGTCTGGCTGTCGAGACCGCCGTCGTCAGGGTCGGGCTCGGCGTCAACCTCGCCAGCCCAGGCAAGGATCGGCTCGCGCACCATGCATCGCCCGTAGACGAGCGGGTACGCGGCGCCTTCCGCGGTGAGCGGGATCTGGATCTCGTCCTGCGGCGCAGGGCTGTCCTTGTCCTCGAACCACCGGTGGTAGCCCCAGCGAATGCCGAGCAGCGCGAGCTCGGCGGCGATCAGCCAGCCGCTCATGACCGGATGACTCCGAAGCCGGTCGCGCGCATCAGGTTCGCGACGGGCAAGAGGGGCGGGTTGCTGAAGTTGTCCGCGTTATTGAACTTCGAGGCGCAGATCGCGACCGTCTTGGCGCACCCCGGGAAGATGTCGATCGCGTCGCCCACGGCCAGGCCATAGATGGCGTGCTGCAGCTCGAGGATCGAGCCGTTGTGCACCGAGATCGTGAGCTTCTCGCCGCTTGCCGTGTGCGTAACGTGGCCGCCGTCGAACCATCCCGTCGGGTTGCCACCGACAGATGCGACCGTGATCGAGCGGCCGCTGAACGAGCTGACCGTGGTCGACACCTTGAAGGTGTTGAGATTGACGCGGCAGTTCTCGTCGCCGAGCAGGTGTGAGCACGTGCGTCCCACGGTCTGGCTGGGAACGCGCTGGAGCAGCGCGCGCGCAAACGTGGAGATCAGGCGAATCACCGCGGTGTGCCCGTCGGGCTGCACCGACAGGACCTCGCCAGCGAACTGAATCTCCGACTCGCCACTTAGGATCTGGTAGCGATAGATGGTCACGTTCACGAGCTGCGGTGGCGTCGGCGCGCCAAGCCAGCGACGACAGAACGGATGCGAGACCGGAAGATGGATCTGCATCTCGTCGGCGTCAGCGTTTGCGTTCGTGACGCGGATCTCTCCGCGACCGGCCGGCTGCGCGGTGAACGTGTCGGAGCCGATCGTGAGATTCCGGGTTCCGGTGGCGATCAGGTACTCGACGCTGCCGTGCTCGATCCGGATCGCCTCGCGCGCGCGGCCCTCCTCGACGCTGCCCTCGTCTCGCAGGAGGGTATCGGCCGCCGCATCCTCCTCGTCCTGCTGCACCGCCCTCGCCAGCATGCTCACCGCGAACCGCGCATCGGCGAACTGGACCTGCACCTCGTCGCTCTCCAGCCGGCAGCGCTCGAGCCAGCACACGAGCTCGGGCAGCGTGGCCAGCGTCACCGAGCCGCCAGCCGCGTTCCGGATCGACAGCGTGTGTGTCCCGTTGTGGTTGTCGATCGCATCGGCGATGACGAGATACGTGATCGTTCCGCTCGCCTCACGCACCATCAGGTGGCCGCGCTGCAGCGGGTACCAGGCCGCGACGTCGCTCTCGCCCGACTCGACGGTCAGCGTACCGACGCCCTTCGCCGTCGGAACCAGATCCGGCCGCATCGTCGGCAGCCAGAACGACTTCCAGCGGCCCTTCACGGTGTCGAGGAACTTCTTCACCCACTGCCACTGATCGAGGCGCGCTCGATCGATCGCGATGCGGCGGCCCCAATCGGGCATCGTCGCGCTCCCAGCAGCGAACGGCAGCCCGCCGAGGTCCTGCACCTGGGCCATGGTGTGCACCGAGTCGTCGGCAGATCCGCCCTGGGCGTCGATGCCGCGGTCCCAGATCGGCGAGCCGGCGAACGTCGCCACCGTCGCGCTGAGGCCCCACGAGCACGGGGTGGCGTTCGCGCCTCCTGATAGCGCCGAGGCCGCGAACTCGTCGCTCGTGCTGGCCAGCACCGCGCTGGGCGTGTACGTGCCGTCCGGGCGGACCAGCGACGAGCCGTTGCTGATCAGCGTGAAGTACTGGGCCGCCGTCGTGAGCCCGCCCATGAATTTGATCGTGAGCGTCTTGGCGACCGTGTCCTCGACGAGCTCGCCGCCGCTGGTCAGCGCGTCATCGTTCTGGGTGATCACGATCGAGTTGCCTGCCGCGCCGGCGTCGCGTGCCCACAGGGTGAGGCCGGTCAATGCGCCGCTCGTGGTCTTCGGCGAGGCGAGCGAGAGCCGCGCGCGCACGTCGCTCGAGGCGAACCCGGCCACGGCGCATCGGGCACGCAGCGCCCAGTGCTCGACGCCGTCGGGTGTCACGTAGCGCTGGAACCCCTGCTGCGGCTCGAGGTAGACGGCGATCGTCGGCATGATCGACGCGCCAAGAGCGCCGACGTCGCCGAGCGTCTTGTCGATGGTGATCGTGGTCGCGGTGGTCGACTGGATCACCGCCTCGATGTTCTGATAGGCGTTGCCCGTCTTGCGGCGTACGACGACGCGCTGCCCAGGCACGGCCCAGTCGGCGCGTGCCGTCGAGTGCACCGCGACGACAGCCCCTGTCGACTTGGCACGCAGCGCCAGCTCCTCGTACGGCAGCCCGAGCTGGAACGGCCTTCCCAGAGCCGCGTAGCTGGCGATCCTCGACCTCGCCGTGCGCAGGTCGTCGCCGACCAGCAGCGCCTTGCCTTCGAAGCGCATAGCCGGGTCGTCGATCAGGTTCTGCCGGCGCTCCTTGCCGGAGTAGCTCTTGAACAGGCCGGTGCGCCACGCGAACGTGACCTTGGTTTCGGACTCGAGGGTGAGAGCAAAGGTGGCCGCTCCCTCCGGATCGGTGCCCGGCGTGTCCGTCGACGGCTCGTCGGGGAAGTGGTAGTTCCAGTGCGAGGAGTGGCCCTGGCTCTTGCGAGGGAAGTGGTCGCTCCAGTACGAGGAGTACGGCTTGCCGTACGCGTTCGTGCGGAGCAGGAGGAGCAGGCTCATAGTCAGCCGACTCCGAGCAGGAGGAGGTTGCCGCTGCTGCCCAACGACGGAGCCGGCTTGATCGCGATCGTCAGCCCGGCCCAGGCCGAGGCACTGCTGAGCGTCGCCGTCGTGTTCCCGTACGCTCCAGCGGTGGCCTTGTCGCCTGTCGCCGACGAGAGATGACACTGCGTGCCGCTGTCGTTGCGCTCGGTGACCGACGTGAGATCGGCGTTCGCGTACGACGAGATCGTCGCGCTGGCGATGCTGCCAGCCGTCACGACGACGACCAATCGATCCGCGCCGGTCGTGGTTGCACCGGTGATGGTGACAGCCGTGCCCGAGGCGTTGTTTGCCGCGGTCGACACCACATCCCATGGATCGCCGCTCGTGATGGCGCCGCGAATCGTCAGAATGCGCGCGTTGATGACGGCGTCGGCGATACCCGCCACGACTGGCGACGACATGCTCGAGCTCGTCGCGCGGCACCAGAACGCGGTGACGTGCACGCCAGAGCCGCCGATGCCTGGGTTGTGAACCGAGCCGCGATCGGCTCCTGTGATGGCCGCGAATCCGTTCGCGGTGCTGAGCGTCGCCACCCCGGGATCATTCGCCGACGCCTTGGCTTGGCTGACCTCCAGTATCGCGATGTCGTCGGCGACGTGCGTCGGCCACGCTGGTGTCGCGTCACCGCCGGCGGAGTTGCTCGCAGTGGCTCCGACCGCCTGAAACGTCGCCGCGCAACGCTGCGTGATCGGCGGCGGAGCGCTCCAGCCGATGAGCGGCAGCGGCGTTCCGCGCTCGAGATCGCGGAGAACCGCAGGCGGCAGCTCGAAGCGCGGAGTGGGCAGCCGCAGGCGCATCAGACCACCTTCGACCGGAACCCCGAGAGCGAGATGGTCACCGTCGACAGCGCCGCCGAGACGTCGAAGGCGAGCGCGGTGTTCGCGCTGGTCTTGAACAGAGGCATGCCGCCGTTTGCGATGACGCAGCCGCCCGTCGCCGGGATCGGGACAGTGAACAGCACCGCGCCGCCAGTGCCGTCGCGGAAGTCGATCGTTCCCGCCGTCGCCGACGAGTTGTAGACGACGATCGCCGTGACGAAGTTGCGGACACCCGCGCCGCCGGCGCCGAAGTTCGTCAGCGCCGTCGAGGCGCCATCGGTGTTCGTGACTCGCTCACTGATGAGGTCGCCGAGCGGGAACCCGGGGCGCACGATCAGCGCGCCGTCGAGGTCGGAGACGGCGTCGGTGCGGTCGCCGTTCGCGACCATCGTGTCATCCGCAAGCGTCGCCGCCGCGCGCGCACCGACCTTGATCGGGCTGCCGCTGTCGGCCGCGTCGTGCGCGATCGTGCCGCCCGTCAGCGACGTCACATCCACATCACCGATGTCGACGCCGCTGTTGGCAGCCAGCTTGCCAATCGCGTTCGTGCCCGCCGGCAGCGCCGCGTCGATCGTGGCCGACGTCCACAGCCGCCCCGCCGAGATCTGCAGCATCTCGTAGTCGCCGTCGGTGTCGCTGGTGTTGGCCGGAGTCGCCTTGCGCACGGCGAGCGCGGGGATGCCGACGTCAGCGCTCGCCGATGCAGCGTCCTCGGCCTTGGCGACGCTCGTCGCACCCGCCGCGCCGAATGGAGCAGGCAGCCGCGTCACGTCGACGTCGAGGCCGTTCGAGGCGTCGCCCCCGATCAGCGCGCCGGCCGCCGTCACCGCCACCGCAGCGGCGCCGTTGCGGAGTCGCCACGCCGAGACCGCGTCGCCGTCGGCGGAGACATCGGTGGGCGCTGCCGCCGAGGCCCGGCCGCCGACAAGCACGGGGTTCCCGGCGACCGCGGCATCCGTCGCCGCGGCGCCCTGCACCTGGAGTCCGTTGGCGTCGGCGCCGACGTGCGTCGCCGAGCCGTCGGCCGAGACCGCCAGCTTCATGCGCTGGACGTGGCCGCTCGCGCCGGCGTCGTCGGTCGAGACGCTGGTGCCGGCGCCGGCGGTGATTGCTACGTTGTCGGCCATGGCGTGCTCCTACGTCGCGTCGAGGATGGAGAGGCTCGTGCGACCGACGTCCTCGTCGACGACGGACACGAACCGGTTCTTGGTGTTCGCGAGGTCGCGGAACACGAGCGTTCCGGTCGACCAGCCGCTCGCCATCGCCAGCAGCGCCGACGCGAACAGGCGCATGAGGTCCGCCGAGGTGTGCGAGCCCTCCAGCACCTTGGCCCAGACCTCGGTCGCGACGGTCGCCGCGCTCGGAGCGCTCGACGCCGCGCCGCCAGCGTAGATGACATAGACCGAGGTGGCGTCGGGCGTCGTGGCCCACGTCTGCGCGACGGAGGCGACGCGCGTGGCGCCGACGTAGTCCGAGATCTGATTGATCTGCCCGGCGCCGGTGCCGCCGGTGATCAGCACGACGCCGTTCAGGTAGCGGTCGTCGCTGGAGGACGCCGCGTTGGCGAGCTTCAGAGTCGTACCCGTCGAGCCGGCCTGCGCCGTGCCCATGTTCGCGATACCGAAGGCGGAGAGCAGTGCGTCGGCTGCGAACGTGGCGAGATCGATCGTGCCGTCGGCGACCTTCGCGGCGCTGATGGCGTCGGAGGCGATGGCCGTGTTCGTTAGCACGCCCGTCTCCATCGCCTTGACGTCGACGCGGAGCACGCCGGCAGTCGTCGGCGTCGGGATCGCGGTGCCGTCGACCTTCTTGATGTCCGCCGGCGGCGTCACGTAGATCGAATCGCTCGCGACGACGTGCACGAGGATCGACCTCGAGCGCATCACCTTCGAGCCGCTGGTGTTCGTGATGCGGACCAGGAGCACGCCGAGCGTGTCGAAGTCGGCGGCGTTGCCCTCCCAGTACCAGAGGCCGGGGAAGTCGGTGGAGTCGACCTCGGTGACCGTCGAGCCACTCGGAGCCGCAGCGTCGGCGCCGTTCTTCGAGATCTTGACGACCCACGTCCCGATCTCCGCGGTCACCAGGTCGTCGGTGACGTCGTCGACCTTGACCGCGGTGAAGTACACGCGGCGCCGCGCGGCGGTCGATTCGCTTTGGACAATGCGCTGCATGCGTGGGCTCCTATGCGTATGCCGACGACAGCGACGCGCCGCCGCCCGTGGCCTGATCGGTGTGCGGCAGCAACGTCGGCGGTCCGATCTGGAGAGAGCGGATCGTGTAGGGCGAGCCCGGCGACGACAGGACGAGGGACAGCGTCCATGTCGGTTCGGTGGTTCCCACCGGCACGTTCGTGCGGGTCAGAATGTTGTAGTGCGTGTACTCGGGCGTACCGTCGGTCTCGTACGGAACGTTGCCCGTATCGATCTGCGTCCAGCCGCTCTCCGACCAGCCATCGAGCGAGACGGTCGCGAACACCGGCGTGGCGCTGAAGTTGCCGGCCATGAACACGTAGCCGTTGGTCTGCGCGACGCCCGTGCAGGTGATCGTCGCCTTGAAGTCGCCGGGCAGCGACGCGCCGACGAGCGCGGGCACCGCCTCGAACGCCGCCGCCGCGCCGAACACCGTCGTGCGCGCCTGGCCGCCGCCGATGGCCTGGGTGGTCTGTGGCGCGGTCGAGCTCGTCGAGATCGTGCACGTGCCGGCTACCGAAGACGTGAACGTGAAGCTCGGCGCCGTGGTCCCGCTCGCCACGCTCGAACGAGTCAGCGTGTTCGTCCAGAACCCACCACTTCGCGACCAGCCGGTCTGCGTCCAGCCGTCGAGCGCTGCAGTCGAAATCGTGATGGCCGATCCGCCGCGCCCGTCGTCCAGATCGCTGACCTTCACGACAACGACGCCGTTCGTCTGTGCGCTGTTCGCGGTGATCGCCAGCGTGAACGTCGAGTTCTGCGACACGTTCCGCGTCGCGTCCCAGGTCGGGATCAGCGCGTCGAACAGGTCGCCGCCGGTCCCGCCCGACGCGTCGTCATCGTCGTCATCGGTCAGGTACCCGAATCCGACGTTCGCGCCGAGCCTAGAGCCGTCTGGCCTCACCCATGTAGGGTCTCGGGGAGAGCACCGCGGGGCGATTCCCGCCGCTACTCGAGGAGCGCCTTGATCGCGCCGCGGTTGGCGCGGACCTGGTTCAGGAACGTCTGCGTTCCCGCGGGGCTGCTGAATGCCTGGAGTAGCGCGCGGTCGTCGACGGGGGTGTTCACGATCTGGAAGTTCACGGGCCCGCCGCCACCGCCCCCGTTGCGGTACGCGGCTTCCTGCGCCGGCGTGTTGATGTGCACGGTCTCGCTCGGGCTCTTGCGGAACGCCACGGTCTGCGTGTCCGCCGTGCCGCCGCCGGACGGCATGATCACGCCGCCGCTGGCGAAGCCGAGCAGCTTGTACAGTCCGGTCGCGGTGCCGCCGACGCCGCCCGTCGGTGAGCCGATCGCCTTGAGGAGTGACGCCTGGAGGATCAGCTTCGCGAACATCTTGAGCATGTCCTCGCCCCACCGCTTCCAGCTCACGTCGGCGCCGAACGCGCCATCGACGAGCGTGTCGACGAACGAAGCACCTGCCTGCTTGATACCGTCGACCACGGCCAGGAGGACGGTGTTGGACGCGGCGAGCTCCTGACGCCATGTGCGGGTGTTGGCGGCGAGGAGGAGGGTCTCGTCGGCGTTCGCTTTGATCTTCGTGTTCAGGTTGTCGAGGGCGATCCCCTGGAGATCGTGCTGCTCGGTCACGTTGACCGCGTACGGCCCAGTCCCTCCGTCCGCACGCTCGCCGAGCCCCATGTATGGCGTGCGCGCCGGGCTCGGCGCGAAGTCGAGCGGCGAGAGCCCGTTGTAGTACTGGCGCTCCCCGCCAGCCGTCGGCTTCGCCTCGCGCCCCATGACGCCGCCCGAGAACCCCTTCAGCGCGTTCCCCTGCGGCGACGCCGCGAACTTCGCCGCGTTGTACTTCTCGATCTCCTCGCGCGCCCGCTTGACGACGTCGCGCTCCTTGTTGAACGCATCGAACGTCGCAGCCAGCGCGCCGGGCAGCGCATACAGGCCGTCGTTCATCTCCTTCAGCTCGCCGGCCGTCTTCTTCGCCTCGCGCGCGAGCTCGCCGAGCCTGCCGCCCATCTTCGCGATGTGGTCCTCGGCCAGCTTCTTCGACTCCTCGGCCAGCTTCGTGACCTCCGAACGCAGGCCCGTGATGTTGTCGGTGACCTCGATCAGTCCGCCGGCGATCGCGCCGAGGGCCGCGCCCCACGGGCCGCCGAGCTGCGCGCCGAGGGCCGCGAACTTCACCGTCGAGTCGATCGCCTTGCCGAGCAGGGTGTTCCCCAGCTCGAACTTCTGCGACAGGATGCCCCACGCCTGGGCGCCGGCCGCGGCGGCCTGCTTGAAGTCGATCGACTTCAGCGACCTGGCGGCACTGGCGGCGCCGTCCATGGCCTCTTTCGCCTTCTTGCCCTGTGCCTCAAGGCCGGCGACCGCGGCGGTCACCTGCTTCGCGCCCTGGACGGGCTGTCCTGGGTCGAGCTTGATCACGATGTCGTAGTCGGACATGTCCTATCGTCGCGGCGATGGCTGAGCGGGGCGATCCGTCCTCGCCTCGAAGGCGCGACGGTCCATCTCCTCGATGTCGAGCCGCTGGATCACGCGCCACAGCAGGCGCCGCTCGTCGACATCGAGGCCGTTTTCGATTCCCCAGTCCTTCGCCTTGTCCCACGGGATCCGGCCCTCGACCATGCCGACGGGCCGGCACGTCGACAGGTCGCCCCATGCCATCAGCACGACGCCCATCGCCTCGTCTTGCTCAGGCTGACGCGCGAAGATCGCACGCGCCTCCGGTCCCATCTGTTCGCGGGTCCGGTTCCACAGGCGCATCTGTCGCAGGTGCGGCGAGGCTTCGCGCTCCCACTGGAGCCAGGCCGCTACCCTTCCCCCAGCGCCTCCGCATCGACGAGGGTGGGCAGCGCGAACCGTGTCTTGTCGGCGAGCGCCTTCGAGAACGCGAGCGCCGCATCGGCGTGCTCCTCGTACAGCGCGAGCAGGAACTGAGAGACGGCCGCGCGATCGAGCTTCTCGCTGACGGACCACGCCACGACGACGCGCTCCGCGATCCGTTCCAGCACGGCGCGATTGCTCGCCGCGCCGTCGTCGGTCTTGAGCAGCGCCTCATTGATCAGCGTGCGCGCGCCGCCAGCGAACAGGTAGCCCGCTTCGATCACGACGCGCGTGTTCGGCGGCACCGGCCCGAGCTCGTACGCGCCGGTGTCGATCGTCAGCTTGATGGTCTTGCCCTTCATATTCACCACGGCACGTGAGGGAACACCGCGACCGAGATGCCGATCCCAGTGTCGGGGTGTGGGTACGGCGTGAAGCTCATGTCTTCCGTCACCGGCTGCCCCGCCGCGATCGTCTCGCCGTTCCTCGCGAGCGTGCCGCATGGCGAGTGCACGAGCAGCGCGCCCTGTCCGTTCGACAGCAGCGCCTCGTAGCGGCAGTCCGTCAGCGCGGACACCGCGGCCATGGTCGCCGCCCGAGCGAAGTACGGCGTCAGCGCGATCTGCGGCGCGAAGTAGCCGAAGTCGTAGCCGGCCGCGCCGCACGTCGCGAGCTGCTTGCGTGCTTGCCCTCCCAGCGCCAGCGTGATCGTCGCAGCGTTGATCTCAGCGATCAGCGTCGAGGCGTCGCTCTCCTTCACCACGCGTGACAGCCACATGCCGCAGGTCGCGTCGAACAGGTCCTTGGCGATCTCCGGGTAGGCCGCCGACGGGCCCGAGACGCGATCGGCGACCGCGACCGGATCCGTGACCTCGCGCGCGTGGAACTGGAGCGCCAACGTCGCCGCCTGTGCGATGCCCAGGTTCAGCGTCGCCCGGTTCAGGATCATCTGCTCGGTGTAGGCGAACAGCGCGTCGGCCGCGACGCCGTTGGTGTAGCGACTCTCCATGTGCCACGAGGGCTGCGCGATCAGCGACGTCGACTCGTTCGGCAGGTTGTAGATGAACGGGCCGAACCAGATTCGCACCGTCTTGCCGGAGCCGTTGTCCGCGCCGCCCCACGTGGTCGTCGTGTTGCGGTCGGTGATTTTGGCCTGGTACTGGAGCTGGATCAGGTTCGTTGTCACCGTCTCGGACACGTAGGCGATCGCCTTGCCGCCGAGCGTGGCGAACTGCGTGCCCGCCGTCGAGCCACCGACGAGGATGGGCTGGCCGATTGCGAGGCCGAATACCGTGAGGTCCTGGCTGCCCGTGATCAGGTTGTTGCTCGCGTTGACCTGCAGATCGCCCGTGGTGAACTGGAAGCCGCAGACCTCGATCGTCGCGAGACCGGCCGCGATCGTCTCTGCCGTCAGCGTGCCCGTTGCGACGTTGAGCGTCGTCGCGTTCGATCCCGCGGCGAGCACGAAGACGCCGTTGTTCGCGTCGGTCTCGAAGCCGCGGACCAGGATCAGCGTGCCGGCGGGCAGCGTCGGCGCACCCGAGACCGTGAACGAGTCGGCCCCGCCGCCGCCGTCGACCGCGGCCGTCGCATACAGCACCTGCGCGCCCGCCCACGGCGTCACCGGCGTCGAGCGGAGCAGCGCGGGAAGCCAGAAGTCGATGTTCGACTTCTTCAGGTTGAACGTCAGCGTCGGCGTGACGTCCTTGTCGACGTGCACCGGCTTGCCGTTCATCATCCGCGAGGACATCGACTCGTCGAGAATGTCCACGTGCGTGTTGACGTTGCCGCTGACGCCGCCGGTGTGGAGCGGTGCCAGGGTGCGCCAGCCTGTCGACGGCGCGACGCCTGCCGAGGATTCGCGCGCGAACGCGACAAGGTGCCCGGTGCCCTGGTAGGTCATGGTAGAGACAGCGTGCCGCTACGACGAGGACGGGGCGATTGCCGTTACCCGTACCAACGGAACGGCACGGTTACCAGCCGCATGGTCCACGCGCCGTCGGGCTGACCAGGCCCGGAGCTCGCGGCGTGCGTCCAGATCCTCTCGCTCCCCGACGCGATCACCTGCGCCTCCAGGATCGTCCGCACATCGTCGACCAGCTCGCTCGATCTCCTGGTCCCGACCGGCGAGGTGAAGACCTGCACGGAGAGGAAGCCCGTGCGCTCGCGCTGCTGTGCGTCGAGCGTCTGCAGCTGCGAGCCCGCAGGGACGATCGAGAACCTCACCCATTCCGCAGCGGACTCGGCGATCTCGCCCTCGATCACAGACGTCACCGGATCCGCGGTCAGCGGCCCGTGCACGGCGATCCAGCCGGTGTTCCAGTGCTGGGCGATCGCCTCGTTCGCGTCTTCCTCGGTCACGTAGAGAGCGTCGCCGCACGACCCAGGTGGGGCGAATCAGAGCGCCGTGACGGAGCCGAAATCGACGCCGGTCTTCGCCTTGATCGTCGCGATGGCCGCCGCGATCGCGCGCTCGACGAACAGCGCTGGCGCCTGCTTCGAGTGCCCAGCGTTGAGCCTCGAGATGTACGGCGCGACGTTGGAGATAAACAGCATCCCCTGCCCGAGCTTGAAGGCCATCACCCGTGCAGCGCCGGCGGCCGCGAGCGAGCTATCTGCACCGACCGGCTCGAGCAGCGTAGGCGCACCGACCGCGGGAATCCACGAAGCGCGCGCGTGGCCGGTGTCGACCGGCGTTCCGGTGCCCCGCTTCCGCAGCTCGCGGTTGACTTCGAGGATCAGCGCCTTCGCGGCGCGCTCGATCAGCGAGTACAGCTTCGCCTGGAGGCGATCAGCGGCTTCGCCCACGGCGGTCAGCCTTGGGCTTGGGGTCCGTCAGCTTCTCGAGCTCGGCGTCGGCGAGCTGCTCGTCGCTGGTCGCGACGACAACCGCCGCCGCCTCCGGCGACTGCACCGTGGCCTCGGAGGGGGTGGCCGGCGCAGCCTGCGACGGAGACGGCGGAGACTTCTTTGCGGGCAAGTCGCGCTCGTGGTCGACCTTCTTCGCCCGCCACATCGTCATCCGCTTGCGCTCGGACGAGAACATCGACTCGGGCACGACAGCGCGTGCCGCGACCTTCTGCCCCGAGAACTGCAGCGGCTGCCGCGCGATCAGCGGCTCGCCCGCGCGGTACTCGCGGCGCTCCCTGGGGCGCCGGCGAGTCATGACTTACGCCACCAGACCGCTGAAGAAGATGCCGAGGTCGCTCGCGCAGATCTTCACCGTGAAGTTCGACTCGACCTCGACCAGATCGCGGTGGATGTCGATCGCCGACTTCAGCATGCGGAAGCCGCGCGCGTCGGTACCGGGGCGCTTCCAGGTGATGGTCTTGACCGCGGTCGCACCCTTGCGGCCCGCGTTCATGTTGCGATGCATGAGCAGGCCGTGCTTGCCCGCGATGAACGCGCCGGTCATCGCCTTCGGTGCCGCGGCCGTGTTCTCGACCGCGTCCATCACGATGATGTCCTCGAGCTCGAACAGCGCGGCGACCGCCTGCTGCGTGACCTTCGCGGGGTTGGCCGTGGTTGCGCCGCCCTTGAGCAGGTCGGTGATGTCGGCGTGGTTCTTGACGATGTCCCAGACCTGGCGGCCACAGACGAAGACGTTCGGATCCAGGCCCGTCGCGAGCTTCATCCGCGTCTTGTAGGTCGCGATGTCGACGAGCGGGTTCGAGTCCGAGTCGTCCCACTGCGCGACCGTGTTCGCGGTGTAGTCAGACGCCGACGTGTTGCCGGTCACGTCGAGCGACCACTTCGAGGTCGCGAGGCAGGCCGCGGCGAACGCCTTCTCGCGACGGATGCGCTCCTTCTCCATCAGGAAGCGCGCGGCGTCCTCGTCGGAGTCGAGGATGTCGTCCTCGTTGTCGCGGGCCTGGTCGTCGATCGGCTTGCCGAGCGACCACGTGTCGATCTCGAACAGCGTGGTCGAGAGCGTGTAGCCCGACATCGGGACTGGAGCGCCCTCGCCGCGCTTCTGCATCTCGTCCGTGAACCACGGCGCCTTGTCGTAGGTGTAGAACTTCGCCTCTCGCTTCGATGAGGGGACGTTCGGCGACAGCAAGTCGCACTTGTACGACGTGGCTTCGTTGGCGTAGGCGATCGCCCAGTCGGTGATGACCTGGGCGACGTGGGCATCGGCGGAAGTGGGACGGGTCATGGCTCAGTTGCTCCGGTTGGTGTTGCTGGGCGATGCCCGGTTACGCGAGGACGACTCCGGTGATGGCGACCGTCTGCCACTTGAGGCCGGTCCACATCCCGCGGAACATGTGGCTGGTGGTGCCGTCGATCGTGTCGATCTTCGTGGCTGCGGCACCGTCGAGATCCTCGGCGGTGATGTTGATCTCGCCATCGGGCGTGGACGCGGCCGTCGTGACCTGCACGTCGATCGTCTCGCCGGCGACGAGACCGTCGGGGATTCCCTTGGTGCTGTCCGACGCGACGGTGCCGGTCACCGACAGCTCGTAGCGATAGACCATGTCCTCGCCGGTGAGCACCGTGGTGCCGACGACGACCGTCATCGCGCCGGCGCGCTTCTTGTCGAGGACCTTCCAGCCACCGGTGCGCCACTCGAGCACGAGCTTCTGGCCGACCGCGCGGAACACGTGAGTCAGGGGCTCGGTGCCGTAGGCGTCGGCGAGCGTCAGCGTGCCGACCGGCGTGCTCGCAGCGACCGTGCACTCGATGATCTTCCGCTGGCCGACGTAGGTGCCGGCCGCGAGCGTGTACGCCTGCGTGCCGGTGACCGAGAGGTAGGTGAACTGCGGATTCAGCGACAGCGCACCGCTCGTCACCGTCTCCTCGCTCGTCACGGCGGCGACGCCTGCCTGGTTCGCCAGGAGGACCGGGCAGTACTCGTCTGCCGCGGTGGTCTTCATCGCCCAGCCGGCCGGGATGCCGGTGCCGGACTGAGCGACGGCCTTGCCGTTCTCGTCGGACTGCACCTTGCCGCCCGCTGTGATCGAGCCCGCCGCGAGCACGAGTGCGATGCCCGAGTACTGGATCGTGGCCGGCTTGTCGGCGGCGTCCGGATCGTTCGTCAGCACGCCGATGACCGCACCGCCGGACGACGGCAGCGCCGCCTGACCGCTCGTGTTGGTCATGAAGCGGTACTGGTACGACGAGAGATTCGAACCTGCGGGAATCTCGATGTAGTGCGGGTCCTGCTCGACGGCGTTCGCGGTGGTCATGGTCTTGCTCCGTGATGTGGGTCAGGTCGATGGTGTTGACGGGGCGACGTGGCCCTTAGCGACGCTTCTTGAGCAGCTCGATCTCTCCGTAGAGAGCGCGACCGCGTTCGGTTTTGGTGACCGCGAGCCGCGCCGTGCCGGCGTCGCACTTGTGGATCTCGACGTGCTTGGCGACGAGCGCGTCGAACTCGGCCTGCGGGCCGGTGTCGACGATTGCCTCGCCGCCGGCGCCCGCCGCCGACTTGCCGATCGACGAGGTGGCGACGAGGCCCTTCAGGGTCGCCATCGCGTCTGCGTTGCCCTCGAGCTGCTCGACGATGAAGTCGTGCGTCGCGTCGGTGCCGGGCGCGTTCTTCAGGATCTCCGACGCCGCCTTGCGGATGCGCGCCTTCTTGATCTCGTTGTCACGCTTGGCGAGCTGCTCGGCCTGCGCCTTCGCCGCCTTCGCGAGCTCGATGACGGCCGGGCCCGAGCTCTTGCGGTACTCGACGCCGTTGAACTCGACCTCGACCGGATCGCCCGCGAGGCGCTTCGTTACGTCCGCGTCGCGCTCGCTTGCCGACTTCGCGAGGAACGCCTTGGCGTCCGCCTTGTCGAGCGTCTTGTAGTGCGCGCGCTGCGCGTCGGTCATGGTCGCGCGCTTCTCGGCCTCGTCCTTGATCTCCTCGAGATCCTCCTTGGACTTGTCGAGCTCGGCGAGCTTGGCCTTCAGGTCCTTGATCTCCGCGAGGGCTTCATCGAGCGTCATGGTGGATACCTTTCTAGTGAGGGCCGGCGGACGGGGCGATTCGTGTGCCGCTGCGTGCGATTCGTCGTCGGTAGCGCGCTTCATCAGCATCACGGTCGCCGGCTCGACGCAGGGCCGATCGACGATCGACAACTCGTCGATCACGAGCTTCCCGAGCCGCGCCTTGGGCAGCTTGTTCTTGTTGGACTCGATCACGTCGACTCCTTCTCGCGCTGCGCCCGGCCGCCGATCGAGCTGCCGGTCATCTCGCCGCTCTCGAGCTTCGCGAGCAGGTCGTCGTCGACCTTGACGGCAACCTTCCAGCCGGTGATCCGCGGCGCGGGCTCGTCGTACGCCTTCGCCGTCTCGGCCGTCTCGGGCCAGGAGTGGACGACGACGCCGCGCGAACCGCCGGCGTGCATGGCCTTGACGGTTCGCGCCTTGAGCATGAAGTCGGTGACGGCTTCCAGCATCTCCTCCTCGGAGATGTGGTCCGCGTACGCTTCGCCGGTGCTTTCGTCGACCGAGCCGAGGTCGTAGTACGGCTCGCCGTCGATCTTGCAGACAATGGCGCGCATGAAGACGAGCCCGAGCTTTCGATCGACCTTGCAGACCGAGGTCTCGATCTTTCGAAGGGGCTCGCTCATCTGGAACCCAGTCTCAGGGTTCAGGAGCGGCGGGGCGATTCAGCCGCAGTGGCGCGCGAACTACCCTGCGAAACGAACGAGACTGGCGCTCAACGCCTCGGCGGCCTCGGCCATCACCATGGACAGCTCGATCATCTTCGTTTCCTTGCGGCTGTCCGACTGCACCTCGGACGCCCGGAGCAGAGCGCGACGCGCGAACACGCATGCACGGAACGCTGCGCGCGTGAGACCTTCACTCGGAGCCTCTTGCGCCAGCCGCTGCGCCGCCTGGGCTTCGTCGAGAGCGACCAGCGCAACTCTGCGCAGGATCGCCGCGTGCCTGTCGTCGCCGACCATCGCGCCTATCGTATCAGAAGGGCACATCGTCGTCGTCGTTCAATTCTCCGCGCGCTGCCGCCGCCTCGGCCTCGGCGTAGTACTTCCGTTCCTGCTCGTCGGCCCACGATATCGCGTGCTCTGCCTCGAGCTCGGCGCGCCGGAAGTACCGATCGCCTTCGTTGCCGAACGCGGTCTCAGCGCCTGAGCCGTACTTCTCCGCGAACGCCTGAGAGAGCGTGGACGACGCGTTCACGCGGTCTTTGACCCCACGGATCCGGGCGGCCTCTTCCCTCATGAACTTGTGGCCCTCTTTGTCCCAGACTACGTGCAACTCTGGAGGAAGATTGCTGCGCGCCGCCGAGTGGATCTCGCGTCGCCGCTCGACCGATGCCGCAGCGGCGAGCCTTGCGGCAGCCACGCGCCTGGGGTTCTTGGGCTGCGCGGGTGGCTCCTCGACGGTCGCCGCAGGTACTGGTACAGGCGCCGCTGCAGGTACATCCAGATCGATCTCCGGTGCCCGGTCCAGATCGATCGTCGTGCTCGACGTGCACCGGCAGGACGCGTTATGACGCGCGCCGCCGCGCGAGTCGTGCGGCCCCCGCATCGCCGTCCCGTCGGGCAGGATGAAGTCCTCGCCGAACCGCACCGTCTTCTCGTCCATCGCCTGGTGCATCTCGCGCGCGTCGGCCGTTCCCGGCCCGGCATGCCACATGACGATCAACTCCTCCGCCTTCACGTTGCCGCGGTCGACGGCCTGCCGCAGCGCATCCTGAGCGCCTGCCTCGGCTGCGCCTTGCGCCTCGGTCCGCGCGATCGTCTCGGCCCGGTACGCGATCGCGTTGCGCCGGTACGCGTCGACCATCTCCGAGATCCGCGCGGGGCTGAGGGCCTTACCGCGGCTCTGCGCCGACTGAACTGTGCGATCCGCGTTCCCGCTCGACAGCTCGTAGCCGAGCGCGCGCGCGTAGTCGCCTTGTTCGAGCGCGCGGCGGTAGTTCGAGACCCATTTCTCTTGCGACGGCGTCAGCCCGATCGAGTCGCGCACGACAGGGGCCAACCGCCGGGCCATGTCGCGCGGGTGCTCGCCGGCGAGCCGGCCGTCGACGAGGATCTGCCGCACGACGGTGCGGCTCTCCTCGGTGATAGCGCCGACGAGCTTGACCTCGCTCTGTCGCTGGCGATCGACGACGGCAGCCTGGCCGGTGTCGAACCGAGCCAGCGTGTCGGCGAGCCGCTCTTGACGGTCGAGCCACTCAGCCTGCGTCTGCCCGGCGACTACGTACGCCTGGTGCAGATCGTCGGCGAGCTTCTTGCCCGCAGCGTCGACACCTTGAACGAGCTCGCCCCACTGGCCGGTCGCAAGACGGCGCTCGATCTCCTCGACGGAATTCTGCTCGCGGAGCCACTCGGTGATATCCGCCCATGACAGCCCGAGCCGCTTCTCGAGCAGCGCCTTGAGCCTGCGCATGTCGCGCTCACTCACGCGTCACCCGCCCGGCGCGGAGACCGCGCACTCGTAGGTGGCCTCGCTGCCGCCGCGCGACGTGCCGCCTTCGAGGACTCGATACGTGGTCCCAGTTCGCGTCACCGTGTCGCCGACCTTTGGACGGACACCGACGGGGAGCGAGTCGCGCAGGATCACGATCGTCGGCGTCTGCACGCGCGTGTACGTGCCGCCCACGACGACGGTGGACTGTCGCGACGAGAGCCGACCGCGACACGGGTAGTCGACCGAAGTCGGCGCGTTGCCTGCGGTGACGTTGCTGGCGTTGCACGTCCCCGCCGTCTTGCGCGAGAGCGTGATCGCGCCGTAGCCGGTCTCGGCCACAGAGCCAAGGTGTTGCGCGACGAGCTTGCCGAGGTCGCTCATACGTCGTCCGGCTCGAAGTCGGTGGCCTCGTCGAACGGGTTCGCGTCGGAGCCAGAGACAGACGTGCCGCCCTGCGGGCCGCCGAGGTTCGTCTTCGCGAGGTACGCGCCGATCAGATCCATCACCCGCTTCGGGAAGATCGTCACGGTCCCGCGCGCGAGGCTCTTGGGAGAGAAGTAGCTGACGCTGGCGCTGCCGTCGCTGATGCTAGAGACGTTGCTCTCGACGGCGCCGGACAGCACCGAGGGATCCGTGCGGCCCATCTCGGCCAGCAAGTACGCCGCGGCGCGGAACGGGAACGCGGCATCCCCCGATCCCGTGCCGAGGTCCAGCGCGTCGCGCTCGGCGAACGTGTCGTACGCAGACGACCACGACTGCGCGTCGATCAGGTCGCGCGCCTGGACGAGCAAGCGCCAGAGCGTCTCGTCCGTGGCGACGGCATTCCAATCAGTCGTGCGCGCGCCGAGGTAGGCCAGGCAGCCGGCGAGCGAGCCGTAGATCGTCGCGGTCGCCGTGTTGGCGAAGGTGAGGAGTTGGCTCATGGGAATCCCCCTCCGCTCGTCGGCAACATCAGCCCTGCCGCCTCGTCCTGCCACGGCAGCTCCAGCGCCTCGAACATCGCGATCTTCGCCGGGTGGTTCGGCGCCAGGCCGGCCATGTTGAGCAGACCAAGAGCCCTAGCGACCTTCTCGACGTCCTTCGACGAGATTGCCGCCGGCGTCAGGTACGGTGCGGCGACGTCCGGATCGAGCCCGTTCGCGCGGACGAGCCGCCGCACGAGCTGCTGATCCGCTGACTGCGCGACACGCGCCGCGCCGGCCTGAAGCGACTGCGCGAAGACCGAGGTCTTGGACTCGTGGAGCGCCTGCGTCCCGCTGGTGTCGCCGCCGCCGATGAACGCGAACTCGACGCCGAGCATGCGGGCGACGTCAAGCGTCAGGTCGGCGATGATCTTGCGGATCTCGGGCAGCCCCTGCAGTTCGCCCTTCACCGTCTCGATCGCCCACTTCTGCGTCGACGAGATCGTGTCCGGGTTCTCGCCCTTGTACGTCGCCGAGTCGAGCTTCAGGTACTGCTGAACGTCGGGCGTCTTGATCCGCTCTGACACCGCGGTCTCGATCGCCGTCGTCGCGCTCGAGATCGCCGCGGTGATGGTCGCGTCCGTCGCGCCCGGCTGCTGCGCTGCGTGCTTCGCGATTTCCTCGAGCGGCGCGCGCGCGATCGGTGTGCCCCCCATCGAAGAGAACAGCTCCGAGCCTTCGAGCCGCTCGTACTTCGAGATCCTCCGAAGACGCTCGGCGACGAGTCGCAGGAACCCGGCACCCTCGGGCGAGTCGGTCAGCGTGTCGCTGACGAGATACAGACACTCGTCGAGCGGAACCGGGAACCGCTTGCCGCTCGCGGTCGTCTGCTCGACGGCGACAAACGGCGTGGTCTCGTCGTTCTCGACCTTGCGCAGCCACTTCTCGACGGTGTGCGGCGGGCGATGCGCGATGTCGGTGTAGACGACGAGCCCGTCCTTGCGGCGGCCCAGCGCCGTCGCGTGGAGCGAGAACCCGTTCGCGTCGGCGAGCAGCGCCTTCGCGACAATCTGCGGCCACGGGCGCGAAAGCCGCGCGTCGAGCAACCCCTGCTGGACGATCTCGACGCCGCGCTTCGCCTGTGCGCCGCCGGCGGGATTCTCCGTCAGTGACCACTTCATCCCGGAGAGCAGCGCCGAGCGGAGGATCGCCCAGATCGCGACGGGCGGATGCGCCCAGGCTCTGGAGTATTCGATCCACTTTTGGCGGCCGGTGATCTCGCCGGGCTCGCTGGACTGGAGGTAGCCGCTGTATGAGATGACGCCGGTCGAGCCGGGGGCGCCTTTGGCTTTCGCGACGGGCGTGTGGCGCCGCGGATCGTCGCCCTTCTGGAATCGGCCAGCGTTCGCCATCTCTGGCGAAACAGTGGCCGACGCTGGCGCGGCGGGGCGAATCACCTCGGGCGCGCGGCGGCGCCGATCGCGGCGTAGATGGACGGCGCAGATTGAGCGACGGGCGCCGCAGCAACTACCGTTGATGCCGTGCCGCGCGAGCCGCCTTGGGGCACCGGCTTCGGCTTGCCCGCCTTCATGTTTAACCAGTGCAGCGCCTGCGAGCACGAGTCCATGTCGTCGTCATGCGGCGTCATGCCGGCGAGCTCGTCCACGAAGTCCTGTAGCTCGGGCATCCCGATCGGTAGGTACGCGAAGCCCTGCTCGATCGTCGGGCTTACGTTGTCGAGCCGCGCGGCCTTGCCGCCGGTGTGCGTCCCGACGGTGATCAGTTCGATTCGCTTCACCGGCGGCGTCTCGGCCTCGAGCTCCTCCGCCATGCCTTCGCCGCCGGCGGCCTTCTCGATGATGATCGTCGAGTCGGGGAAGCGCTCGCGGAACGCCTTCAGCGCAAACCTCTGCTCGCGTTGCTTCGATCGCTTCTTCCATCGAGCGAGCAGGTAGCGCCCCGATCCCGATGCGCCCCAGACCTGCGCGCTCGCGAAGTCGTTCTGCGTCTTCGTCCCGCCGAACGTCGGATCGAGCGAGATCACGATGTGGCTGAACGATGCTGGCGTCTCAACGGTCGGCGACACATCCTGTGTCGCGCATCCCCGCGGCCGCGGCGCGTTGGGGTTTGCGCCCGCCGGAGCGTGGAACCGCCAGGCGTCCCGCGCGATCGCACCGCCGCCGCTCTCGTCGGGGCGCTGCTGATACTGCGTCGTCCGCACCGCCTTGGAGAAGCCGGCGAGCTTCTCGCGCGACAACATCTGCGGCGCGATCAACTCGTCGGGCGCGCGGTCGTCGCTCCACACGAGATCGCCGGCGTGGTCGCGCAGCTCGAGGCCTCGTCCGTCGCGCTCGGCGGCCGGCTCGAGCATGACCCACTGATTCGAGCTGCCGAGGCATCGCGCGTGGATGTCGTCGCGGTCCAGGCGCTGGGCGACGATGATCACCGGGGCGCGATCGCCGTCGAGGCGCGACGTGGCAGCCTCGTCGAGCCACATCCATACCCGATCGCGCTCGGCCTTCGAGTGCCGGTCGAGCGCCGACATCGGGTCGTCGACGACGATCTCAAGCACGCGCTTAGAAGTGATCGCGGTGTCGGTGCCGAGCGCGTAGTACCTGCCTCCCTTCGTCGTCGCCCACGACTGCACGGTTTGCTCGTCCTCGGCGAGCACCACGTGCGGGAACAGCCGCGCGAAATCCTCGTGTTGCACCAGGCGTCTCACGCGCAGCGATTCGCGGTTCGCGTCCGTCGACGCCGCCATCGCGTGCAGCGCACGCCAGTCCGCGCGACGAGCCAGGCGCCACGCGGAGTACAGCGCGAGCATCGTCGACTTGCCGATGCCCGGGGAGATCGCGACGAGCAGCCGCCAGATCCGGCCATCGGCGACCGACTGCAGCGCCGACGTCAGGGCCCGCGTCGCGGTGTTGTCCGGCCACGCAAGGCCGGTCATCCGCGGCCAGAAGTAGGCCGCGAAGTCAGCGAACGACAGCCGCAGCAGGCGCCTCAGCGCGCGCTGACGCTCTGCGGCCAGGCTCGTTTCAGTGGACGGTGCCATCGCGTGCCGCGCGCACCTTGGCGAGCACGCGGAGCTCGTCGATCGATAGCCCCTCGAGGTCGCTCTCGTCCTCGTCGTCGGTGGCGCTGTCGGTGATCGAGACGTTCTGTTGCGCCTTGCCGAAGCTGCGGTCAAAGAACTCGCGGATCGCAACGACGCGATCGCGATCGTTCGCCTTCTTGTCCTCGGCGATTTCCCACAGGAAGCAGAGCAGCGCGTCGGCACCCTTGTGCTCGATTCCCTTGGAGTCCGTGTACGTGCGGCCATTCAGGAACGCGCGGGCGATCGTCTCGATGCCCTTGGCCCGGCCCTTGGGGTTCCCGCTAACGCCGGGCTGGAACCGCTTCGTCGGATCCGCGGCGGCGCCGTAGACCTTCTTTTCGCTCACCTCCGCAGCGTCGCAACTGCGCGGAATCGGGGCGATCGGCTACTCCTCCTGCTCCAGCGCCTGTAGCCACGCGCGCGCCGTGTCGTCTCCGTACTCGGCGCCTGCTTGGATCAGGAGCCGCCCAAGGTACGTCACCTGCGCCGCGAGCAGCTTCCGCCCCGCCGCGCGCTGGATCCGGGGCAGCGCGTCGACGGCCGCCTGCTTCTCGATCCGCTCGTCGAGCCACGTCTTCGTGGCGCCGTGCACCTCGATCACCAGCTTGGCCGCCGACGCATCCTGCTCTACACGCGTCGGGCCGCCGCGATGCGACTGACCGACGTACCGGGTCCGCTCGGCGCCGTCCGCGTACACCTCGGTCTTGTAGTGGCCGCGTGCGGGGGCGGGATCTCGCCGAGCACGCTTAACACTCCGCGCCGTACGCTTAACACGCCGCCTCCGAGCGGCGGCCTTCGCGTTCTCGTGGCGGCAGCGCCTGCATCGCGTTCCCGGCCATTCCTTCGGCAACTTCTCGCCGCACTGGATGCACTCGTGCGCGGCGCGGCGTTCGCCACGCGACTTGGACATCGACTTGGCGGCGTAGCCCTTGAGCTTCGACTCGCACTCCGTGCAGTGGTCGCTGTCGGGCTCGCGGTCACGCGGGCAGCGTGCACAGCGGCCGAGGTTGCGGATATCGGCGACGAGCTCGGGCGGAAGCGATGGCGACATTCGACGGCTCCGTGTAGGGTGGAGACGTCGAGCAGCGGCCGGGTGGCTACGCGAGACAGGCTCTGCTCGGGCGTGGGGACGCCGGGGCGGAGCGGCTATGGCTCAGGGTGGGCGCTCCTTCGCTCGCCGATACGAGCTTGAGCGTGACGGGCGGTTCGCTCGCTTGCGGGTGCAGCACACCGGCGTGCCGAGCACGACGTGCCATCCTTCGACCTGCTCGCACCGTGGCGCGAGCGTCACCTCGACACACCGCGGGCCGCCGGCGGTCCAGGCGAGGCGGGTGCAGTGGCCCAGGTCGAACGTGCAGAGCAGGAGCTGGAGGAGCCAGGCGATCACACGAACCTCGCCCAGCCACCGTCGCGGTAGCGCCAGCCGTGGTCGTACAGCGCCTCGCGCTCGGCGTCGGTGAGCTTCTCGAACTCGACGCCATCGCCCGCGAAAATCTCGTCGTGCTCGGCGCCGTCGAACCGGCCGCCCTTGCGCGCGAGCAGCAGCAGGCCGAGCACGATCTTGAAGACCGTGCCCTTCGCGCCGAACGCCTCGATCGCGGATGCGAGCGCGGCGACCTGGAACCGCTCCTGGCCCTCGCGCACGGCGTCGACGACGGCGCTGCTCTGGCAGTGAACGTCGACGGTGAGCTTCGCGTCGAGCTCGTCGACCGTGCCCTCGAACGCCGGCGGCTGCTCGCGGGCGGCGTTGTCGCGCTTCGCTTCGGCGTGACACGTATCGCACTGCCCACACGGGATGGGCTCTTCGCAGGTGGCGGATTCGAGAACGAGCGACCGCGCCGAGTCGACGTTGAGCTTGTCGACCGCGCGCGCGACATCGGCGAGCGTCATGCCGGGCGGCACCTGGAACACCGGCATCGGAGCGAGCTGATCGCGCGCCACCTCCGCCACGCGCTCCCAGGCGGCGCGGGTGTCCTCGTCCTGCTCGGCGAGCGTTGGCACGTAGGGCCAGTCCGAGCCACCGCCGTCCTCGCTCAGCATGTAGCAGCCCTTGCCGTGAATGCGCTCGCCGTCGGCGTTCGGCCGCGCCTGGCAGACCTTGCACTCGGGGCCTCGCTCACGCGCGTACGCCGCGTAGAGCGTGGAGGCGAGGCTAGCGGGCATGGTCGCGCTGTTGACGCCAAGGCAGTGCGGGCACATCGCGCCGCCCGGCCTGCCGTGTTCGCAGGTGCTAGCCACGGTGCACCTCTGCGCGGGCGATGCGTTCCGCTCCGCCTCGAGCCCGAGCTCGCCGCACGAAGTAGCGCGTCGGCGCGCGACCGAGCCAGGCGAGGCACCAGCCCAAGCCCACGAGGATCACGACCGGCGCCGCGATTGGCCACGCGAACGCGAGCACCGCGCCGTCACCCCACTTCCCGGTGTACTCGCGGACGACACCGGCGATCACGAGGGTGACGGCTGCCCAACCGGCGAGCACGATCAGGTACAACTCATCGCCACTCACGACACCCGCGCCTCCGCGCGCACGGTGGTGAGGTGGCGGACGTCGGCCCACGAGCGCGTCGATCGCCCCGTCCAGCCGTCGTTGCGGTTGTGCGGCGTCTCCCACTGCACGGCAATCGCGTCGCGGTGCGCGGCCTGCCATGCAGCGACGGCTTCCGTCTTGTCGTCGACGAAGACGTCGCCGCGCACCAGGTGCTTCGCCGAGCACGCGATCACGTGCGAATGCGGGATGTCGAAGTGGTGCTTGAGCCAGGATTCACGCGCATGCAGCCACGTGCGGTTGCTGTTCCAGGGCGACGTAACGATGTAGACGTCAGCGACTTCGCGCAGCGCGGCGACGCCCGTGATGGCCTCCGGGAACGGCGGCAGCGTCGACCACCACGCGCTGTCATCGCTGATCGCGCGCTTCACCTTGCGAGCGAGCGAGTCATCGAGGCCGAGCGCCTTCGTGAAGTTGAACTCGGTGACGTGGTGCGGCTCATAGCGCGGACCGCCGAACGCCTCGATCGTGTCGCAGACGCGGCCGATGAAGTCGGCCAAGACGCCGTCGCAGTCGAGCAACACCACCGGGCGCACGAGGTAGGTCGGGCCCATGGCTAGCGGGGCTCCGGCACGACGACGCAGGTCATCGCTTCCGTATCGATCTCAACGGTCAGGTACTCGCTGTACTTGAACCAGCGGTCGCACTTGTCGCTGACCTTCTCGTTGCGCTTCTCGATGATGGCTTCGCGCTCGTCATCGTCGAGGTCGGGCATTGCTGCAACCTCGCGCTCGACTGCCTCACGAATTGCGTCGTGGAGCGTGTCAGGATCTTTCATGGTGACTCGAAACTTCATCCTCATGCTCCTTCCGCCGCGTCGTGCGGCACGTTCTCGGGCTTGACGTCGCGGTCGACGATGTCGCCGCTGCGCACGTCGTTGAGCACCGAGCCGATCAGCATCCCCACCTGGAATGCGATCTGGATCGCGACCGCCGTTCCGCCGTACGACGGCCACATCGCGATCACGAACAGTGCGACCGCGCCTGAGATCCAATGCGGCAGGTAGATTGTCCAGAACGACAGCTGGCGCCGCGTCACGACCGCCTCGTGTACGGCAGCGCCTTGCCGTCGCTCGTGTACAGCGGCGTGAGCTTACCGACGAGCGCCGCTTCACTCGTGGCCGCTTGCACCTCGGCGCGCGTAATTCCCTCGACAGCCCCACTGCGCCATACGACGTCGAACACGGCCGACGAGCACGCGTACGGCTTGCCATCAACCTCGCCGACGACCTGCCTGTCCCGTCGCGACTTTGGATTCACTTCGCGGACGACGAGCGTGCGCCCCATGCTGTCGACCCACGTCGTGCCGATGGCGGGCCAGTCCGCGGTCACGCGTCGTCTCCGTACGAGCGCGCCTTGCGGAACTCGCCGACGTCGCTCGCTTGGCCGTTGGCTCGATCAGCCCTCGCCTTCTCCTCGGCCGCGATGTCCTTCTTCGCCTTCGAGCGGCTCACTTTGCGGTGCTCCACGCGCTCCACCGGCGTCGACTGCTCCGCGTCAGGAGACACCTCCGGCTCGTCGGTCTCGACGTCCGCAGGCGCCTGTGGCCGCGCCGAGATCGACTTCCCTCGCGGCGTCGTATCGACCACGCGGTACTTGCGCTTGCCGGTCTCAGGATCTGTGTACGGGTAGTACGGCACGCGCTCCTCGACCATGGCGATCACCACGGCATCGTCGGCTTCAGCCTCCAGCTCGGCTGCTTGCTTCTTACGCTCGAGCCGCTCGAGCCAGCGCTCGATGGCGTCGGCGACGCGGGCGTTCGAGGGCTCCGTTCCGGGAATGTTCTGCTGGCGGCTGCCAGGTGTCGTCGTCATGTCGGATCGTCTTTCGTAGTGAAGAGGTCAGGAGAGAGGCCCCACGCACGGAGCCAGTCGCGCGCGCCAGCGCCGTCGAGCGCGGACCGCTTGCGCCAGTGGCGTGCGGTGCCCTCGGGGTAGGAGCACAGCGCGCGCATCGCAGGGGTGACGTCGTCGTAGTGGCGGGCGTAGAGTGCGTGGGGGAACGTGTTGCTCGAGGCGACCACGCCCGGCGCCGGTTCGAACTCGAAGCTCGAGCGGCCGGGGCTGTTTGACAGGACGCCGATCCAGCCCGACGCGCCGCCGATCAGATCCGCCCACTCGGGGCGTGGGTCGAAGCGCAGGAGCGCCACGAAGCGCGTGTGGAGGTAGTGGCGGCAGGCGCGCAGCGTCTCGGTGTAATCGGGCTGGAGCCAGACACGACTCGCGGCGCGAGCGCGGCCGTAACCGTTTGCGCCGACGCGAAACGATCCCGGATCGCCCGAACCGAACCCGTCGTCGCCGCGCTCGATCTGGCAGGTGACGGTGGCGCGAATGTGCGATCGATCGTTTGTGAACGGGTCCAGGTCGAATGCAGGCAGCGCCCGCGCGACGTACAGCGGCGTGCAGTACGCACCTCGCGCGGGATCGCCACTCGCGCCCCGCACCGCTGCACGCGCGCTGATCGCAGGCGCGTCGACCGAACTGCTCTCGCGCTGCCGTGAACGTGTTCCACGTGTCACGACACACCTCGCCGTGAGCCGTCCCGCTTCCGTCCTACTAGCCGTCCCAGTCGCGATTCGAGTGATCTCGCGGAGCTGTCCCTCCGGACCACTTCGGCCACTCGGATTTCTCTCTTCTCTCCACTCTCTCTATTCTCTATTCCTTCTTGGAGATCTATCTGGGACAAGCAGGACAGTAGGACAGTGATAGACAACGATTGAGGATTCGCGTTTTCGCGAAGTGGGACCGAACTGGGACGAGAGTGGGACGTCACGAGTCACCTCGCACATAGCGCCAGACTCGATCGCCGTTGGTCTCACGCCTGCGTCGCCACCCCAACCTGGCCAACACCTTCGCAACACGGCGAGTGGTGGACGAGTCGTGTCGGCTCACCTCGAGCTTGAGCGCTATCAGGCACAGCTCTGACATCGTGATCTCCGTGATCGTCGGTTGTGTGAGCCAGGATGCGATCGGCTGCTGCCACGGGTCCTCGTCGCTGAAGTCGATGTTCGCTTCCTCGAGCTCGGCGTCTTGTTCGCGTTCGAGCCACCACTTCTCGCCGGCTTCGTACGCAGCGAACGCTTCTGCCCAGAGCTGGTCGCGCATCTCCGCGAGTAGTTCGCGCGGGACGATCTGGTAGACGGGTACGACCCAGAACCGGCGCGTGCCGGTTTCGTCGGTCAAGAACTGCTTCCGGTTCGTCGTGCCGCAAATGACGCAGCTGCGCGCCTTGCGGACGACGGTGCGCGCGTACGGCGCGCGGTACATGTCGTGCGTCGACGTCAGCCACGCTTTGAGCCGCGACTCGGCGCGTCCGTGCACGACGTTCTCGAGCTCGCTGAACTCGTAGATCCACGCGGCGTGAATCTGCTGGAAGCTGTCCTTGTTCGAGATGTCGATCGCGGAGTCGGCATGCCACTGGGCTCCGAGGATCGAGAAGAACGTCGACTTGAAGTAGCCCTGCTCTCCGTGGAGCATCAGCGCCGTGTCGACCTTACAGCCCGGGTTCATGGCCCGAGCGACCGCGCTAATCATCCACTTCCGCACCAGCTCGGCGTGGAGATCGCTGTCGCTGCCGAAGTAGTCGCGCGCCATTGACCGCAGGCGCGGCACGCCATCCCAGTCGACCGAGCGCAGGTAGTTCTGGATCGGATGGAAGGGGCGTTGCTCGGCGCACGTTTGGATCGCGGCTTCGACGTCGTCGCGGCTTGGCGTAAAACCGAGGCGCCGATCGGCGTGCGCCCGAATCTCGTGCACGAACGTATCCGGCATCTTCGCGTCGCCGAACCAGACATCGCCGGTCATGGTGTCGAAGCTCCAGCGTCCGCGGTAGTCCGGGTAGAGCCGCACGAAGGTCAGCACGTTGTGGTAGCCGCGCTTTGTCTTGCCCTTGTCGGTCGCGATGATCTGCGCCGCCCAGTTCTCCGGCTCGCTGTCGGTCGGCGCCGGCGCTTGTCGTGCCGCCTGCTCGGTCGTGCGCGTTGGGCGGCGATCGTCGTCGAGCAGGTAGCCACGCGTGCGCGTGCAGTTCTTGGCGGCGGAATCGATCTTGTGCTTGAGCTCGCGCTCGGACCACGGTGGGTCGCAGCGCGGGTTGTACTCATGCGCGATGAGCTGGTACGTCGTCGCGGCGTCGAGGTCGAAGCCGAACATGATGGTTGCCACCGCGTTGAACGTCGCGGTGTGTCCGCCGTCGCCGGAGACTGCACCGGGCAGCTTCGCCAGGTACGCGGACGCTCGGCGAACGCGCTGGTCGGTGGATACGACGGGTGCCGTCCACGTGCGAACGACGGCTGGGCGCTGGGCCTTGCGGATCCACGCGTCGGGCAGCTGGGCGATCTTCACCTCGTCGGGCGCGCGCCCCGGCTTCCAGCGATACGGGTTGCCGGAGGCGTGGAGCGACGGCTCGACAAGGAACTGCCGCGCACCATGGAGCAGGTCGACACCGGGGCCGAGCTTGGAAAGCAACTCGCCAGGCGGGCGACGGAATACGTAGTGTTCACCACCGCCGCCGCTGTCGGCGCTGACGGTGCCGGGCAGCGGCCCGAGCTCGGCCGTGAGTGCAGCGAACGTCTCGGCGCCCTTGTTGCGTGGATCGATGTCGATGACGCAGATATCCGATGCGCCGCAGACCACGCCGAGGTTGTGTCGGTCCGCGGCGAACCAGTCGCGCAGCACGGTCAACTCGGTCGTCGCTGATGTCTGCCATGCGTCGATGACTGGGTGTTTGCCCGGGCTGATGCAGTCCTTGCCGCGCGCGCACGGGCACTGCCCGGCGACGGTCCGCCAGACCGGGATGACGTGCAGTCCGCGCTCGGCACACAGACACGCAGCGTCGAGCGTAGACAGCCTGGCGCGGGCATCCACGGCGATCACGCGGCCTCGGTGCGGGTGAGCTGCGCGAGCCACGCGCGCGCGTCCTCGACGCTGCGGAGGATCACGTAGATGCCACCCTTGGATTCAATGAGCTGCTGGAACGCGCGCTGCTCCGGGCTCTGTCGGCCTGTCGGCGTCTTGATCTCGACGGCGAGGAACCGACCGCGGAAACAGCCGATGAGGTCCGCGCCACCGGGCGAGCCGACGCCGAAGCGAACCTTGTGACCGCGCATCTCGGCGATGCCGCAGTTGTTGCGGTACAGCACGAGGTCCGGGTGGTTGAGCACCAAGCGGATCGCGTCTTGGAGTTGGGACTCGGTCATGATGGCCCCGGCACGGCAGGCAGCCCGGCGGTTGGCACCTTCACGAACGAGTCGCCCGCGCACGCGAGCCGATGACACTGCGTACACCACAGGACAGCGCGCTCACCGGCTCCGTCGCGACGTGACGCGACGATCGCGGGACGCTCGCAGTGCATGCACACGCGCAGGCGTTTGGCTTCTTTGGAGGTCAAAACGGATCCCCTTCGTCTGGTTTGCGATTGGGGTAGCCGACTCCGTAGGTGACAACCGCGTCGCATGCGGCCACGACGAAATCGCGGAGTGTCATGCCTGCTCGACCTGCCGCTATCTCGTAGCGAGACAACTCGCGAGCGAGCGACTCCAGTGAGTCGACGACCGGCTCGCCGATCTCGACATCAGCACGCACTCGGTACGTGCGACCAGTGTCTCCGTATGCCATCGCCGGCAGGCGACCGGACTTCACCGCGGCGCGCACCGTCGACTCCGCGATCGACCTCCGCTCAGCGTAGGTCTCGACGGTGATCCATGTGGGGCGCAACGCGTCGATGCGTTTTTCGATTTGATCGATGCGCTCATTGGCAGCGCGCAGGACTAGAGATTCCAGAGCGTCGCTCATACCGCTGCACTCCTGATTGGACACTCCGCGTGTCGTGCGCTCCCCTTCCCGCCGCCACTACTCCAGTAGATCTGCTCGCCCACCGCGATCGGCGACGAACACGCGCGGCACCAGCCGGCGTACTTGGCCGTGATGCTCAGCGTCACCGTCCTCGGCGGCAGCTTCGGCAGCGTCGCCAGGTCCACGAGCTCGCCGCCCACCTCGACGGGCAGCGCCATCTCGCGCCGCGGCAGCTCGCACCCGCACATCGGGCAGTGCGTCGGCCCGGCGAGAAACACGCCACCGCAACTGAGGCATTGCCGAATCGCGTCGCGGTCCACCTTCTTGATGCCGCGACCGTCGAGCGAGAACTCGCGCTCCATCTCCGGCGGTCCGTGGTCGTGCACCGAGCCACAGAGGTCGATCAGCGTCGCGTGCGTCTTGCCCGGCGCCGGCCGCAAGACGCGACCGACCATCTGCAGGAACGTCCCGGCATGCTGCGGGCGCCGCGCCAGGATGCAGACGGAAACGGACGGATCGTCCCAGCCCTCGGTGAGCACGTGAACGTTCGTGACCGCGTCGATCCCGCCGCGGTTGAGCCGCGCGAGCGTGTCCGCGCGCGTCGCCGACGCGAGCCCGGCATGCACGACGTCGGTGCGGATGCCTTCCGCGTTCATCTCGTCGGCGACAGTGCGGGCGTGCTCGAGCGAGCAACAGAACACAACGGCGCGCCGACCCGCGGCGTGTTCGAGGTACGCCTTCGCCGGCGACAGCACGACCTGGGCGGACTCGAGCTTGCGCGGCGCAGCCCAGACGCGGCACGGCACGAGACAGCCGAGCGCCGTCAGTTCGACGACGCTGGCGCCGATGACAAGATCGTCGAAGATGTCACCGAGCCCCTTGCCGTCAGCGCGCTGGGGCGTCGCGGTACACCCGAGCAAGAGCGCGTCCGCGTAGTGCCCGGCGATCGTCGCCCAGGTCTTCGCGACAACGTGGTGTGCCTCATCGAAGATGACGAGGTCGGCGCGAGGCATGCGGTCGCGTTGCCAGTTCGTGAGCGTCTGGATCGACGCGACGGCCACCTTCGCCGTCGGGTTGCCGATGTCGCTGGCCGCCTGGATGATCCGCAGGTCGGTCACGCCAGCCGCTTCGAGCTTCGCTACGGTCTGCGTGACGAGCTCTGAGCGGTGCACGTTGACCAGCACCTCGCGACCGCGCGCGACGGCGGACTTGATCGCGTGCGCCATTATGACGGTCTTCCCGCCACCGGTCGGCAGCTGCAAAAGCGGCGCACGGTGGCCGCTCGCGTACGACGCACGGACGAGATCTGTCGCGCGCTCTTGATACGGCCGCAGTTTCACGGGCGCTCTCCAGCGCGCGGTGCTCGGTGCTCGACATCACCGCCGCGTGCGGCCCAGCAGCGCGGGCAGACGTGCCACGTCGCGGTGCGCTGGCAACGCGACCCGCGTGCGATGACCGCGTGCTGTTCCACGGTGATCGCGACGTCGCGCTTGCAGTCGACGCAGGTCACTCCCACTCCCCCTCGACGTCCACCGCCTCGAACAGCGTGGGGACGGCTTCTCGAAGCTCGCGCAGGCCGCGCTCCGTCCGCTCGATCTGCTCGGCGATGGAGTGAGCTCGATCGTTCCAGCCCTTGCGGTAGCCGAGCTCACGCGCGACGGCGTAGGCGTCGGTGGGCGATCCGGAGGTGGCCAGCTCGTCGTAGACGTCGTGGCGCAGCTGGGCGACGAGTTCAGCGATCACCGGCGCCTCCGTCGTCGTCAGGTAGCGGGCGCTCGCAGATGCCCCACCGGGCACAGCCGCTCGGCTCCTGGAACATCGGCAGCATCAACCTCTTCCCGCCGCGCTCCGTCTGCGCCCACTCGATCATCTTGTCGATCGGCGTGGGGATCAGCTTCCGCTCCTGACCCTTCTTCTTCGGCTGCTCCAGGCAGAACATCGTCGTTCCGGTTTTTGCTTCGAGCTGACGCAAGCGCTCGACCCGGCGAGGGACCCGCGCGAGCACGCGTAGCTCCTTCTTCCGAGCCTTCACGCACGGGAAACAGCCGACGCGTTCAGCACCCTCGAAGTACAGCGGGTTGATCGGCAGGTTCCCGTCGTGGTGTTCGGCGATCACCTGTTCGAGCGTCCACCCGATGATCGGGCGCCACATCTCGCAGTCGTAGAAGTCGCTCCACTCTCGCTCCGGCATCTTCGCGCGCGCATCGCTCTCCTCGGCGCGAACGCCCACTACGACCGTAACGTCGTCGCCGGTCTCTTCTCGAATGCGGTCGACCTCTGCGCGGAACGGGTGCAGCTTCAGCTCTTCGGTGCACCATCGGCGGTTCAGCATCCCCGGGAAGGTGTTGTGCGCGAGCACGCGCTCGTCGAACTGCCGATCAGCGGCAACGATCGTAATTGGCTCGCCGATGGCGAATGAGAGCGCGGCGATGTACGCGTGCCACGACGTGGCCGTGTGCCCGTCGTCGAACTCCTCGCCGTCGTACTCCCATCCGGTGTCGCAGGCGACAGCGCGTCGCGGTGCGAGCCCGGTACGCTTCGCCCATGCCCACAGGGCGGCCGAGTCCTTCCCGCCGGAGATGCTGAGCACGTAGATCATCGGAGCCACCCGCGGCCGAGGTCGATCGGGGTGGCGTGCGGCCCCTTCGGCCATGCACGCTCGGTCATCAACGACTCCTTGAAGATGGTCAGATCGGCGACCCAACCGCCGGACGCAACCACCGCGTCGCGCTCCTGTGCCATCCCGGGCGAGACGCGATCGCCGACGAGAACGATGCCGTCGCAGCGCGCCGCGATCGCGATGTCGTCACGCAAGCACCGAGCCCTGTACTCGGGCATCGAGTCAGGATCGATCGCGCCTGGTCCGCGCTTGTCGTCGGGGTAACCGACATCGACGAAGGGCAGCCACGGGCAGCAAAACGCGTACTGCGGACATGTGTCCATCAGCCAGCGGAGCCAGCGGCGGGCGCGTGCGGCATTCGCGTCGACGTCGCCGCCGAGCGGGTGCGCCAGGTAGACGATCTCCATCGACGCGCGTGAGCCCTTCGTGAGTCTCTCGCTCGCGGGCGTAGCTGTGGCGCTGTAACTGCGATCACCCATTGCTGTCGTGCACCGTTGGGAGTCGAACCCTGCTCGTCGACGTGGCTGGCTGTGAGGGCAGCGGGCCGATCGAGTGACCATCCGGTGCGGAGAGAGAACTACGTGCCCGGGTCCTCCATCGCCTGCGCCCACAGATCGACGCCGCACGCGGCGGACATCGCGTTCATGAGCTTGCGCGCTCGCCGCGCCTGCTCGGCGGCAGTTAGCTGCGTCCGTGGCGAGACCACGAGGTCGAAGGGCTTCAGGATCGCCGCAGCAAGTCGCTGCGCGGTCACCGGCGACGACTGCGCGAGGTGCGCGCCGAGTCGCATGATGTTCTGGACGGTGAGGTTGCGCGTCGGCTTCGGCGCCAGCGCACGCGTCAGATCGCCGGAGTCCATCCGCATGATCCGAGCTGCCGTGTCGTGACCACCGACGACGGACAGAATCGACTGAACGAAGCGGTAGACGTCGCGCTCGAGCTTCTCGGCCGGGCTTTCGTCCTTTGGCTCCAACTCGACGAGATTCGACAGCGGTTCCGCGCTCATGAGAACCTCGCAGTGGGCTGCGCCAACGTGCGCCAACTGGCTTGGCGGAGGCTGGCGGTGAAGTCCTTACGAGAAACGCTTACGAAGGGAGCAGGGTGATGAAGCGAGCGAGCGTGGTGGTGGTTCTGGCGGCCGGCTTGGCTCGCGCCGACGGCGTCCGAGTCACCATGGACGACCCGAACGAAAGCGCGGACGCCTACGCCTGGCGCAAGTTGCCGGCGCTGATGCTCGAGGTGGCCGGCGATGTGGCCGAGCGGGCGGTGCGGCGTACCGTGGCCGAGGTGCTGGCGGAGGAGGGGGTGACCGTGGATGGCGCGTCGGTCGGGGTCGTGGAACCCGATGACGATTCGACCGTCGAGAACGGGATCAGCATCTACTTCACGGACAAACCGCACTGGTGCGGGCCACTGCCCGGCGCTGGCGTCTTCTGTTACGAGACGCGATCCATGTGCGCGAAGAAGTCGAAGGCGTGTCGCGCGACGAAGAACGTCGCATGCATGAGCGCCACCGCGCACACCACGGGCGAAGACGGCGTGTTCTGCCGCAGAACCTACGGCGAGTGCGAGTGGACGCGCAGACAGATCGAACTGACCGGCGAGTTCGCTCTCGGCGAGTGCTACGTCGAGCGGCAGCGGGCGAAGAGGTGAGGTCACGACGCTTTGCGCGACTCGGTTTTCGAGAGTCATCGGTGCCACCTCGACTTTTCGCGGGGCGAAGCATCGACCGGCCTTTCAATGCGCACCATGTGGCGCTCGATCGCGGCGAGCACCTCCGGCGTCGCCTCGAACCATTCGCCGTTCACGTGCGCAGTCGCAATCTCGTCATGAATCCGCGACTCGACGAACGAGTTAGAGCGCCCGATCAACATGAGCGGCACCGGGCAGATGCGTGCGATATCGCGGATGCGCGTGTCGATATTCGACGCGGATCCCACCTTCACGCGATTCGCGGAGGGAGCGAGCAACGCGTACGTGCCGCGATCGGCCTGACGTCGTGAGGTCACGAGGCCCGCTTCGACTTGGGGATGGGGCCGTAGAACTCTTCCATCGTGAGCTTCAGGAACTTCACGACGGACTCGAGGTGGCGCAGCGCCGGCTTCGTCTTCGACTTGCCGGTGCCGACCCACTGATAGACGGCAGCGACGGTTACTCCGGCTGCGTTGGCTACGTCTTCGAAGGTGACGCCCTTCGCTTCGCACCATGCTTCGATGCGCTCGCCGGTGTCCATGCTCCACCTGTTTTCGTCCCACTAACGTCGCGAGTCAAGCGGGTCTTCAAGGCGACTAGCGTGCTCGCGTGATTCGCTCTAACGCGGACATGGCGCGCAAGACCACGAAGGGCATGCAACAGCATCCCGAGGGAGGAATGATCTCGGTGACGCCCGAGCAACGCGAAGCGATCCGGAAGCGTCGCGAGAAGCTCGAGTGGCGGCAGGAAGATCTCGCCGGACGCGTGCCGTGCTCGCCCGCGACGATCTCGAACCTGGAGAGCGGTCGATCGAGGCAGGTAAAGCGCGTGGTCTATGCAAACGTGATCCGCGCGCTAAAGATCGGCGAGGGAACCGCGCCGGCCGCCGAAAGCAACGAGAGTTTCAACCGGATCGTCGAGGGCGCTAGCGAGCTCGATGCTGACGACCAGACGACCATCGAGCGCATGATTGACTCGCTGAGAAAGAAGCGCGCTGCCGCGAAATGAGGCACGCGCCTAAGTTCTCTCGCGATACCAACGTAATCCGGAACACCTGAACGCGCTGTCAGTATGCCGGTATAGAACTGCTCCAACAGCGGACGTAGGGCACTAGCCGCAATCCCCGCTGGAGGAGTCGAAGTGGCGAAGACGACGAAGACGGCACCGCAACGGGCCGGACGCAAGAACGTGAAGGCAGGGCGTGCTCGAGCTGTTCAGCTCGCACGCAAAGCGGTACGAGCGCTGGGAGGCGATCCCGAGGCACTCGCGCTGGTAGTTGCCGCCGTGGAACTGCTCGCAAAACGAGCGCGTTCTCGTCGGTAGGTTTAGTCGCGCTAATTTTCGTTTGACAACACGTCGGCGAATTAGTACCACTAAAGCCATGGCATCGACGAACGACGACCTCGTCACCCCCCTCCTCGGCACCCAGTCCTGCTCCCCGCTGGTGGGCCGCTCGAACAACTGCCCGACCTGTGACGGCGGCGGCATCGTCGGCGACGAGCGCTCGCACCGTTCGTGCCGCGACTGCCACGGCACGGGCCTCGCGTCGCGCCTCGAGCAGCTGATCGAGGAGAAGCGCGCCGCGCTAGCGCGCATGCACGCCTACCACCGCGCCGGGCGGATCTCGGAGCGCGAGGCGGTGCGCGCGGAGGTCGCGGAGATCGACGACGAGATCGCGCGTGAGCGGAGGGTGGCGTGAAGGGCCTCGACGACGGCCCCGACGGACTCAACGACGCTGCCTTCGAGCGTGCGCTTCGTAAGCGGCCTACCGCGAAGTCCATTGCCCAGCTCGAGCGCAAGTACGAGCGTGCCCTCGCCGCCGAGCACAAGGCGGTCGCCGCCGTTCCCGAGACCCCGCCCCGCCACGCGCCGACTCCGGCTGCGAAGGCTGCCACGGATCGCGCGTGGGCTGCGGCCGAGCGCACGAACAAGGCGCGCGCCGCTCTCCAGGCTGCGCGCGATGCACAGGAGACCAAGTAGCCATGGCCCACCCCGACTGCTCCAACTGCGGCGACGCGCACCCCATCGCCGACTGCACGTACGTCACCACCCGTCGCTGGTGCGACGACCCGGCGCAGAACCCGGACGCCCCATTCAGCGAGCGGCGGTGCGAGACATGCGCGGCCAGCGAGGCGCGGAGCAAGCGGCGCGAGCGGAAGCTGGCCGAGGAGGGGTGGATCTGATGGCGACGAACCGCAAGCCCGTTTCGATCCCCGTCGTCGGCACGGACATCGACGTTGGTCACGTCGCGCTGATCATGAACGCGATCTCCGCGATGGCCGCGCTGCCGACGACCGGCAACGGGCTCACGCTGTGGTGGAAGGAGTACGGCGCGAGCGGCGAGCTTGCGTTCCGGTCCTGGGCCGCCGCGAACGCTCGCGCCTACGAGTTGGACGAGTATGGCTGCTCGCTGCGCGTCGTGCGGCGCGGCGACCGCGAGACGGTTGCGACGTATCGAATCGACCTTGCGTCCTACGACGCTCACCCGATCTCGCCCGACCACACGCCCGAGGCCATCCTCGATCGCGCTCGCAGGCGGAGCGCGCCGTGACACCCGGCCAGCTTTACGTCGCGCAGATGCGCGCGCACTTCGCGATCGTTACCGACCCGATCCTCTGCCGCTCGGTGCTTGCACGCCGCGCCGTCGAGCGCGGCAACTCGCACACCTTCCTCAACGCGTGGGACCGCCCGCGCAGGAGCGTTTGAATGTTCACCCGCATCGACGGCAAGCTCGTCTTGCCGAAGTTCATCGTCTGGGGCTCGGAGAACGGTCTGCCCAAGATCGACCGCATCGAGCAGCGCGTCGTCGTCGACGGTCCGTGGCACGACGAGCCGGATCACGTCGACTTCGAGCACGCGGGTCATGCGTGCATTCTCCATCGCAACCACGTCGGAGCGTGGTGCGGCTACGTCGCGGTCCCGCCAGGTCACCCGTGGCACGGCAAGGGCACGAGCTGGAGCGATGGCTGCGACGCTGACGTACACGGCGGCATCACGTACGCCGCCAAGTGCCAGGGATCGATCTGCCACGTCGCGAAGCCGGGTGAGCCCGACGACGTGTGGTGGCTCGGCTTCGACTGCAACCACCACGGCGATCTGGATCTCCAGAAGGTCACCGAGTACGGGTGCGGCTCGGCGTTCGACGGCTACTTCGTGCTGACGTACCGCACCGTCGAGTACGTACGCGCAGAGACGGAGAAGCTGGCAGAGCAGGCGGCCAAGGCGGTACGCCCGTGACCCGCGACGTCAAGCGCACGCTCGCCCTCGTCGCCCTGAACGGGCGCGCGAAGTCCTTGTGCGACGACTTCGCCGCCGACTCGAGCCCCACGTCGCAGGACATCGCCGTGCTCATGCGACAGATCGGCGATCAGATCGCTCTCGCCGTCGGCCTGCTCGTCAAGGAGCAGGCCGAGCGGAAGGCCGCGGAGGTGAGGTCGTGAAGCGCCCCCCCAAGAAGCCGGCGATCTCCGTTCGCGCGGAGACCTTCGCGAAGCTCCGCGAGTACGCCCGCAAGCACGGGACGCAGGTCCGCACCGTCGTCGACGACCTGATCCTGAAGGCGCTCGCCGAGCAGGAGGGCGGTAACTGATGCTGCTCTACCTCGGCGCCTTCCTCGCCGGCGTCCTCGTGACCCTCGCGATCGTCACGCCCGCGAAGCCCGCGCGCGCGATCGTGGTTGGCCGTGACTGCGGCGTGCCGCGCTCGGTCGGCATCCCGACGAGCTGGCGCAAGGATCGGTGGCCATGAACGGCATCCCCGTCTCCACCCAGGAGCGCGAGCAGATCCTCGCGCTGTTCGCCCAGGGCCTTCCCGTCTACCGAATCGCCCGCCGCCTGCTGCGGCACCGCTGGACGATCACCAGGCACCTGAGCGCCGCCGGCATCCGCACGCAGCCAGCGCCACTGTCACCCGAGGAGCGCCGGGACGCGCGCCGCGCATGGGCAAGGGATCGGCGGCAGATGCTGCGCGCCGCGCGGTTGTGCATCAACGGCGGCGCGCACGGTCCGGCGACACACGGTGTCCGCTGCTTCGCCTGTTACCAGACGCATCGGAGGAGCGCGTGACCTGCTGTGGCGCGCGCTGCTGGCACTGCACGGAGTGGCGCGATCCGCAGCCCCCCCTACGCGTGTCCCCGAGCAGGAGCCACCGACGGCGTGGTGCGAGAAGTGCGAAGCGACGACGTACGTAAACGAGCAGGGCGAGTGCATCCCCTGCGCTGACTGACGACAGCGCGCCGCCGACCGCGGCCATCTCCGTCGAGGCGGAGAGCGCGCACGAACCGCGGCGAGGAGCCGCAAGAGCAAAGGACGAAAGCAATGAGCGCACTGTTCGAAGATCCCAACTGCATCGGCAAGGCCATCAACATCGAGTTCGGCGCGGATAACCAAGGGCGGCCGCGCGTCCGCTGGGAGATGGAGGTGCTCGAGGGCCCCAACGCCGGCAAGCGCGCCAAGTACAGCGGCAAGCTCGACGCCGAGAACATCAAGTGGACGAAACGCGACATGATCGCGATCGGCTGGAAGGGCGGCAGCGTCAAGACGTTCGTCGACGACGCGAAGGCCGCCGCCGCGAACGGCAAGAAAGTTCCGTTCGCCGCCGAGATCGCGAACCACAACGGCAACTCGTGGACGAGCGCGAAGATGAGCGGCGCGCTGCCGCTCGCGCAGCTCGATGCGAGCAAGGTGGCCGACGTCGATCGCTGGTTCGCCGAGGCCGGTGATGTCGGCGGCGGACAGGCGACCGACGACATCCCGTTCTGAGCGTTTTTCCGGCCGACCTTTGCGAACGCCCTGGAAGTCAGCCCAGAGCCGCCTTCGTGCGGTGCGCCAGTAGCGAGTCCGGTTAGTCGGCAACGGAGCGGGATCCGGAAAACCGCACTGCTCTCGGCTGCAGAAGCCAAGCCCGTCGAGTCGGGCCGAGCGCGCGAAAGGTTAGGTGACAAGTGGCATTCCAGAAGGCAGTCAAGACGAAGGCGAAGCTGCGGCTCGGGCTCTGCGGTCTCGCGGGCAGCGGCAAGACGTACTCGGCACTGAGGATCGCAACCGAGATCGGGAAGCTGCTCAAGGCGGCAGGGCGAGGCGAAGGCCGCATCGCCGTCATCGACAGCGAGCGCGGCTCCGCGTCGCTGTACGCCGACAAGTTCGACTTCGACGTGTGCGAGCTCGACACGTTCAGCCCGCTCGCGTACGTCGAGAAGATCGAGGAGGCCGAGCGCGCTGGCTACGACTTCATCGTGATCGACTCGCTCTCGCACGCGTGGGCCGGCAAGGATGGCGCGCTGGATCAGAAGGATCAGGCGGCCGACCGCGGCGGAAACTCGTGGACCGCGTGGCGCTCGGTGACGCCGAAGCACAACGCGCTCGTCGACGCGATGCTCGGCTCCAAGTCGCACGTGATCGCGACGATGCGCCAGAAGATGGAGTACGTGCAGGACGTCGAGAACGGCAAGACGGTGATCAAGAAGCTCGGGCTCGGTTCCATCCAGCGGGACGGGATGGATTACGAGTTCACGTTGGTCGGTGATGTCGACCTGACGCACGCGATGAAGATCGCGAAGACGCGCTGCGACGGCTTCATCGAGATCGGCGACCTGTTCGAGAAGCCGGGCGAGAACTTCGCGCGTCGGGTGTGGGACTGGATGATGAACGGCGCGGACGTCGTGGAGCGCCCGCGCGTCGAGCCGGCGCCCGCAAGCGCGCCCCTCACCGCCGCCCTCGATGCCGCGTTCGAGTCCTGGCTCGCCAAGCTCGACTCGGCCCGGAACCTCGCCGAGCTCGACGCCGCCGCCGCTGGCGAGGGAAAGCCGGTGAAGGGCTCGGCGCTGTACGCGCGCGGGATCGAGGAGTACCAGGCGCGGAAGGCGAAGCTGACGAATGGGGTGAGCGCGTGAAGGATCACGTTGTCCGCGTCGACAGCGGCAAGTACACGTTCGTCCGCAGCCTCGGCGGCATTCGCATCCTGCGCCATGGCGAGCCGTGGCACGAGCAGACGGAGGCGGGCAACGCGCTGTCGTCGATCATGGCCGAACTAGATGCTGCGCGCGTCGTGGTCGCCGCCGTGCGAACGGCAATCGCGATGGGGCTCGTTAAGTCCGCTGGCATCGATGCGGCGCTCGCCAAGCACGCGGCGCTCGTCGACGACCGCGAGCCGCCGAGCGAGTGGGCTTGCCCCGCGGAGTCGACGCCATGATCACCATGTCCTCCCTCCCCCGCCTCCTCTCCTGCGACGGCGCACTCGTCCTGCCCCGCGCCGAGAACGAGAGCCCGTGGGCCGACGCCGGCAACGACGAGCACGAGGATCTGGCTCGCCAGGTCGTCACCGGCACCCTCCCTCCTCGCCTCGCACGCATCGTCCCGCCCGGCTCTCGCGCCGAGGTGAAGGTCGCGTTCGACGTCGCCACCGGCACCGCCCGCATCATCGGCGAGGGCTCCGGCCGCGACTACGGCTCGCCTGGGCCGTTCGAGATCGTCGGCTCGTGCGACGTGCTCGGCGTCGCCGGTGACGCGGTCGTTGTCGTCGACTGGAAGACCGGGCACAAGGAGGTCGATCCGGCCGCGCGCAACTGGCAGCTCTGGGGCTACGGCCTGGCGGCTGCGCGGGCGCTGGGGAAGTCGCGCGCGATCCTTCGCATCGCCTACACGAACATGCCCGGGCAGCCGATCGACGAGCACGCGCTCGACGCGTTCGACCTGGCCGACTTCGCGACGCGGCTCTCGGGGTTGCATGTGCGAGAGGCGAAGTTGCGCCAGGAGTACGCTGCAGGCTCTACGCCCGCCACGCGCGAGGGCACCTGGTGCAAGCACTGCCCGTCGAAGTCGAGGTGCCCGTCGAAGGTCGGGCTGCTCGTGCAGGTGGCCTCGAAGGGCCTGGCCCCGATTGGCGACACCGCGCTTACCCCCGAGCGTGCGCGCGAGGCGCACTTCGAGCTCGAGCGGCTATCGCAGCTGGTCGAGGAAGCCAAGGCGCGCCGGCAGGCCTACGTCGACGAGCATGGGCCGATCGACCTCGGCAACGGTAAACTGTTCGGTCGCGTCCCGAAGCAGGGAAACCGGATCCTCGACGGCGACAAGGCCGTGCAGGCAATCCGCGAAGTCGTCGGCGAGAACGCCAAGGAGTTCGAGGCGCTCGCCGTCGAGCGGAAGACCTCGCAGGCGGCGCTGAAGCGCGCGGCGCAGATGTTCGGCGTTCCTGGCGTGAGCCCGGAGAAGCTCAAGAACCAGATCGTCGAGCGCCTGGAGAAGCTCGGCGGCGTGACCAGGGGGAAAGACACGATGCCCTTTGGCGAGTTCCCGAAGCCTGAGGGGTGGACCGCGGGCGAGCGCAAGGAGCTGGACCTGGACGCCGTCGATCGCCTGCTGGAGTCGGCGTAGGTGAAGGCGTCGAACCAGATCCGCCTGCCGGTCATCCGCTCGTGGCTGACGAACGACGCGCTGATCGCCGACAGCTTCGCCGGCGGCGGCGGGGCATCGCTCGGTATCGAGCTCGCCCTCGGACGCTCGCCGGACGTCGCGGTGAACCACGACCCGGAGGCGATCGCGATGCACGCTGCGAATCACCCCGAGACCAAGCACTACACCGAGAGCGTGTGGGAGGTCGATCCGCGCAAAGCGACCGGTGGCCGCCCCGTCGCGCTTGCGTGGTTTTCGCCGGACTGCAAGCACCACAGCAAGGCGAAGGGCGGGAAGCCGCGCGAGCAGAAGATCCGCGGCCTGGCGTGGGTCGCGGTGACCTGGGCGCAGCGCGTCCGCCCGCGGCTGATCATCATCGAGAACGTCGAGGAGTTCCGCGACTGGGGGCCGCTGCACCGCACTGGCCCGCGTGCCGGACAACCCATCAAGGAGCGGAAGGGCGAGACCTATCGCGCCTTCGTGCGCAAGCTCGAGCGGCTCGGGTATACCGTCGAGGATCGCCTGTTGCGTGCGTGCGACTTCGGCGCGCCGACCACGCGCCGGCGGCTGTTCCTCCAGGCATCGCTCGACGCGATCGCGTGGCCCGAGCCGACGCACGGACCAGGGCGCGCGCAGCCGTACCGCACCGCCGCCGAGTGCATCGACTGGAGCATCCCGTGCCCGTCGATCTTTGCGAGGGAGAGGCCGCTGGCCGACAAGACGCTCGCGCGAATCGCGCGCGGGATCCGCAAGTACGTGCTGGAGGCCGCACGACCGTTCGTCGTGTCGGTGAACCACGGCGGCGTCGGGCGCACGGACCTACGCGTGCACAACATCGACGCTCCGATGCCGACCATCACCGGAGGGCAACGCGGCGGACACGCGCTCGTGACGCCTCTGATGATGAAGGCGAAGACATACAGCGGCGGAGGCAATGACGCGAAGCCCGCCGACGAACCGCTCGGAACCATCACCGCCTCGAAGCGCGGCGAGTTCGCGGTCGCAGTCCCATATCTCGTCCACCGCTCCAACGGAGAGCGCGTCGGGCAGGCGCCACGCATCTACGATATCCAGCGCCCGCTCGGCGTCGTGGTGGCACAAGGCGAGAAGTTCGCGCTATGCGCCGCGTTCCTGGCGAAGCACTACTCCGATCGCCCGACGGGTGGATGGCCTGGCGGCGCTTCGCTCGAGGCGCCTTTCAGCGCGGTGACGGTTCGCGACCACCACTCGCTCGTAGCGTGCTTCCTCGCACGCTACAACGGCACGTCGACGGGTCAGCCGGTCACGCAACCGCTGACGACGATCGACACCCGCGATCGCTTCGGCCTCGTTACCGTCACGATCGACGGCGAGGAGTACGCGGTGGTCGACATCGGCATGAGGATGCTCACGCCGCGCGAGCTATTCCGCGCGCAGGGCTTTCCGGACGGATACAGGATCGATCCGCCGGGCCCCAACGGCAAGCCGCTGACGAAGACGGCCCAGATCCGCATGTGCGGCAACAGCGTGTCGCCCGTGATGCCGCTCGCGCTGCTGACCGCGAACGCACGAAAGGCAGCCTGATCATGGCGACCGCCACATCACCACTCCCCGTTACCCCCGACATCGTGCTCGCCTTCGTGGCCCAGCTGGTAGAGGCGCATGACACGCGACGCGTCTCCGCGCAGCACTTCGCGCTCGCCGAGCTGCTCCGCGTCGCGCGCTCGCTGCCGCCCGATGCGCGCTGGGCTCCGCCGCCGGCGCCGACCGCCGAGATCCGGCGCGAGCTGAACAAGGACGGCCTGGCCTACGTGCTCGCCGCGGAGGACGGCGGCAAGTTCGTCCGCTTCACGCTGTTCGATGTCACGGGGGACGACGCGATGGCGCACCTCGAGCCGGCGCAGGTGCGTGACCTGGTGCGCGATCTGCTCTCGGTGCTCGCGGCGCTGGAGGCGAGGCGATGAGCGACTTCGTGGAGATCAAGCCGGTGAAAGACGGCATCGAAGGCTGGGACGGCTACGACTGGACCAAGCCGTCGCTTGCCGTCGTCGCCATGGGCGAGCACGGCGGCTGCGTGCTGTGGACCGTCGGGCCGCATGTCGAGTTCGACATCACCGAGACCGGGCTCGGCTGTGGTCTCGACGACCTCGGCATCGAGCCGAAAGACGAGGGCATCTTCATCTGGGAGGGCAAGACCAAGTCGTCGCGCTCGTACGAGGGCGAGCACGACTCGTGGCTCGAAGGCGAGTTTCGCTCGCCGACCGAGGACGAGTGGGCGGCGATCCGGCGCGGCGAGAATCCGTGGGATCCGGCGCAGTGGGCGGTGAAGCCATGACCGCCGCCCTGGGCGACCGTGCGGCGTTCGAGCGGGCGGTGGCGGTGAGGAGGGGGCAGAGGTGACGCCCTTCTACCAGGACGATCTTGTCACGCTCTACAACGGCAACTGCCTCGAGGTGTTGCCGCTGCTCGCACCAGTTGACGCCGTCGTCACCGATCCTCCGTACCACGTGACGGAGCACCTGTCGTGGGATCGGTGGCCGCTCGGCTGGCCCACCGCGCTATCGCGACTCGCGCCGCAGCTGTGGTGCTTCGGCTCGTTCCGCATGTTCTGGGACCGTCGCGACGAGTTCGCCGACTGGACGCTCGGGCAAGAAGTCGTCTGGGAGAAGCACAACGGGTCGAACATGGCCGCGGACCGCTTCAAGCGGGTCCACGAGCTGGCGGTGCAGTTCTATCAAGGCGAGTGGTCGTCGCTGTATATCAAGCCGCAGTTCACAGCCGACAGCGTCGCGCGGCAGGTGCGTCGGAAGAAGCGCCCGCCGCAGTGGGGCGCAATCGGCGAGAGTGTGTACGTTGCCGAGGATGGCGGACCGCGACACATGCGCTCGGTGCTCTACGTCCGCGGCTGCCACGGCTACGCAGTGAACGAGACGCAGAAGCCGGAAGGCATCGTCCAGCCGCTGATCGCGTACAGCGTTCCACCCGGTGGCGTTGTGCTCGACCCGTTCGCCGGTAGTGGAACCACGCTCGCCGTCGCCCGTCGCGAGGGCCGGCGCGCGATCGGGATCGAGCTGCGTCGCGAGCAGTGCGAGCACATCGTCGCGCGTCTCGCCCAGCGTGAACTGGCAATCGGCGGTGAGCCATGACCCGCACCCGCTGCGCCGCACTCATCGCGGCGAGGAAGGAGAGGAAGTGACATGCCGAAGATTCGAGTGGAATGGCGGGCGACCGTGATGGTCGACGTCTCTGTGACCGCCAAGCAACTCCGCCAGCTCGAAGCCGGCGAGATCGAACTGGACGACGTCGTCGACGAGACCGTGCCGTATCGCGCGCTCAGCAGCGAGGGCGACTGCGAATTCGTCGACTGGGACCCAATCGAGCCTAAGCGCCGCACCCCGAAAGCGAGCACCCCATGATCCCCACCCCCACCCTCCAAGCCTGGAAGGAAGCGGCGGACAAGGCGACGCGCGCTGATGCTGACGGTCAGCCGCTCATCGCCGCGACCGGGCGCATGCACATGGTTGGCCCGCCCGTCGAAGGCGCCAACTACGACGCAAGGTGCGCGCAGATCCGCGCTGACGCCGCGCTCTGGAACCTCGCCCGCACGGCCGTCCCCGAGTGTATCGCGGAGTGCGAGAGGTTGCGCGCCGACGCCGAGACCGCGTGGGCCAACGAAGCGGCGACGAGCGAGTTGCTCGGGGAGATGACGGCGGAGCGGGATGACCTGCGCGACAAACTCCGCGTCACCGAGGGGATGGTCGAGGCGCTCGGAGACGTCAACGTGGCGCACGTCGAGCGCGATGAGGCGCGCGCCGACCGCGACCGCCTGCGCGCGCTGCTGCGAGAGGCGTGTGAGATCGCGCAGACGTTCGACGACTTCCGCGACGAGGACACTGGCGCGCAATTCACCAATGAGCGCGAGCGCCTCGCCGAACTCCGCGTCCTCGCTGGGGGTGGGTGATGTCCGATTCGTTCACGCCGGAAATGACCGTGGTCGCCCTACGCGAGGAAGTCGAGCGCCTCAACCGTGAGCTAGCCCGCGGGGCGTCGATCGACATCGTGAACCACGAGCAATGGCTCGCGGTGAACGCCGAGTTGGAGCAAACGAAGTCGGCCCTCCAAGAGCTACACCTCGTCCACACGCGAGACATCGCGCAACTTTGCGCTGACGGCGCTGCCCTCCGCTCCCAACTCTCCACCACAACGCGCGAACTCGCGGAGGTGCGGGCTTCGCCACGGGGCGTGGCGCAAGGAAAAGCCATGACCGACCTCGACATCCTCACCGAGAGCGAGCTAACCACGCTGGAGCAGTCTAGTGGCGACGACTGCTGCATGGCTTCCGTGCGCTGTGTCGTGCGCGAACTCCGCGCCGCTCGCCTGGTAGTGGCGGCGGCGGAGGCGTTGGCCAGCAGACGCGGCGCTCTCGACGACGCGCGATCCATCGTGTTCGAGGAGCATTGCGCGTCACGCGATGACATGCCGTACCAAGCGCTGCTCGCCGTGGATGCTGCCGTTGTGCTCGTCCATCAGCTCGCCGCCCTCGACCACCACCCAACCGGAGGCAGCGATGAGGCTGAGTGATGAGGAGTTGGCGGCGATGGAGCGGCGCGCGGCGGGCTGGACCTTCGATGCCGGCACGGGCGCGCACGTTAGCCGCAAAGGCGCGCTCAACGAGGAGCACGTCGCGCTCGACGTCCTCGACCTCATTGCCGAACTGCGCGCCCTCCGCCTCACCGACGAGGAGCGAGAGGCGCTCGGGTTCGCGGCGGCGTGCGTCCGTTACTACGTGCACAACATGGGCGCGAGCCAGGAAGCAGGCGCAGCACGCGATGTCCTCGCCCGCCTCACCGGAGCCAAACCATGACCACCCACCTCGCCCAGCGGGCGTTGGAGCTAGACGCGAAGAGGACGCGCCGCAACGAGGCAGAGCCGTCAAGTCACGGCACGATGTCCGACGGCAGCGAGAACCCCGACTGGTTTGTCGGCGGCCTCGGCGGCATCAGTCCGACGCATCTCAAGCGCGGAGACGCGCAGTACATCGCCTTCGCCGTCAATCACTGCGCCGACCTCGCCCGCCGCGTCCTTGAACTGGAGGCGGCGGTGGAGGCGGCGCGGGCGTATCAGCGCATGCTCGATAAGGCCGACCGCGCGCACCTGATCGCGGGTTGGCGCGAGTACGCGCAGGAGACCGCCGCCAATCTCCGTGCCGCCCTCGACGCGCTCGGAGGTGAGCGGTGAGGTGTAGGCACGAGAACGCCGACCACCTGATGCCGGGCGAGTGGTACTGGCCGATCGACGAGGACAGATGCGAGGCCGAGGCGCGCATCGTTCACATCGAGCAGTTGCGCTGCCTCGACTGCGGGGCGTGGTTGGCGCTGGGGCCGTCGAACGACGCCCCGCCGGAGGTGGCGGTGGAGATCAGGGCGGCGGAGTTGGCGGCGCCGTACCTCGAATCAGGCGCGCGACCCGGCGCTGACCGCTTCGACTGCTGCCCCACGAACAAGAGCGACGAGCTTTGCGACCTGTGCCAAGCGCACGTGCTCGCGCACGCCATCGCCACCCACGACACCGAGGAGGGGTAGATGACAGACGAAGAATACGAGAAGGCGTGCGCGGTCATTCGCGACGCCGTGTCCGCTGGCGACGAATGGGAGGCGAAGATGGTCACAAAGGGACACACGCGTCAGGCAATCGCGCACGCGTTCCAGATCGGACAGTGGTCAGCGCGCGGCGCAGGGGACGATTCGCCGATCCCGATGCGTCTGCTCTGTCCCGAGTGCGGCAGGCTACACATTGACGAAGGCGAGTTCGCAACGAAGCCGCACCACACGCACGCGTGCCAACACTGCGGCGCGGTATGGCGGCCCGCAATCGTGGCGACCGTTGGCGTGCAGTTCTTGCCGGGGTTCAAGAACCCATGACCCCCAACATCGACGAGGCGGTGGCGTATGCAAGGGCGCTCATCGCACGCAACGATCCTGGCGCTCCGGTGTGGAAGTGCACGATGGAGTTAGACGCCGCGATCGACGCGCTCAACAGCAAGGAGACGCCATGAAGATCGACGTTGAGATCCCAGATCTGCGAGAGGCCGGTATCGACGGCTTCGAGTTCATCTGCGAGCAAGAGCGCTTCGTCCTGGAGAGCATCGTGCCGCCGCTCGTGAGCATGTACGGGCTCGGCATCGAGACCCACATGGAGAGCGAAGCGGAGATGGTCGAACGCCTAACGTGGGATCGCGAGTTCGCGCGCGACGTGGCCGCGCTTCGTCGGGTCGGTGAGCGGCTGATTCGCGTGGCCAACGCCGTTCAGGCGAACTGGGCGAAGGCTGACGCCAAGGAGAACGCGGGGACCGCCGCCCTCACTCCAACGGAGTCGCCATGACCCGCGCGCAGAGGGCGGCGCGTAAGCCGAGACAGCGCACCATCGGTTGCAACGGCAAGATGCTCTGGCGCGACGACGGTAACGCGTGGATGTGTTCGCGGTGCGCCAAGGTGTTTCGTCGCACGCGGATGAATCCGTACCCGGACACCACGCACGCCATGACCCGGAGCAAACCCCATGTCTAGCGGTGGGGTGCGGTGCGATCTCTGTCAGTCCTCGCGCGGGATCATGCTGCCGTGGGTCGTCGACAACCGGACGCGCCTGCTCTGCATGGGGTGCCGCAACGTGTACCCGCAAGGCGACGCAGCGGCGACGAACGCGGTGCTGACGAACCTCGCCCGCAACCTGCGAGACGCGGCGGGGCTGTGTGCGGCGTTTGATCTTGGTGCCGATTGGCAGTTCAACCTGAACGGTCCGCGCGACGCATTGAACTGGCGCCCCGGCTGCGGTCGCCCGCCCACGAGAGAGGGAGGGGAGTGATGTCATTCATGGATCCCGATTACCGTGAGCGTCTCGCCAAAGAGGCCGAGCGCGCACGCGCTGAGTGCGCCAAGAGCGGCTGCTCGTTCTCCGGCATCGACGTGTGCATCCGCTGTGGCAAGCGAGACGCAACACCGCGCATCGTCGCGGAGTACGGCAGCCAACGCGGCGTTTACCGGCCGGACCGGCGGTCGATCATCGTGGAGACCAAGACCGTCGATGCGGTTGGCGGCGTGTGCTGGGTATTCGACAGCGAGCACAAGGGGCCGCTCGTCGAGTTGCTCGTCTATGGGAGAAAGCCGTGAAGCACACGCCGGACAGCGCAGACGTCCAGCGCATGATCGATCGCTCAGTCCGAAAGGCGCTGACCGAACTCGTCGAGTTCCTTGGCCAGTGCGCC
>Ga0196981_1000140_pt1 | contig 60149 bp, 53 predicted proteins | sample S3_2013CmetaG_FD_155462 | JGI IMG/M metagenome (GOLD analysis project Ga0196981, IMG submission 155462) | Soil microbial communities from Anza Borrego desert, Southern California, United States - S3_20-13C | ecosystem: Environmental > Terrestrial > Soil > Desert | place: USA: California... | reverse complement strand
GAGCGAAGCGATACGGATGCGGGGGGGGGGGCGACGCCTCCACTCGGAAGATGAACAAGAAAAAACCCCGCCGAAGCGGGGTTCTTTCCGGATATTCGGAAGTGCCGGTCAGGCAGCAGTCTGAATATTGGAGGCTTGCTTGCCTTTCGGGCCTTGCGTGACTTCGAACTGGACTTTCTGACCTTCTTTGAGCGTCTTGAAGCCGTTCATTTGAATTGCGGAAAAGTGTGCAAACAAATCCTCACCGCCGTCATCCGGGGTGATGAAGCCGAAGCCTTTGGAATCGTTGAACCACTTCACGGTACCAGTTGCCATATAAGCGTCTTTCCATTATTGACCAATCACACGAGCCGTAAAAGCAAGAAGCTTCGCGTAACGCTGCCCCTCCTAAAACCTGCCCACTGTTATTGACAAGCCTCCACGTCTCCGAGATGCGTACTTGTCAATATTTTTCATTGTTCCCGCAAAAAATGGAAAAGTCAAGGCGATTCACGATGCCTTTGTCATAATATTGAGACGGATAAGATGACCTTCCGAAAGCCTCTCTTGAATTGGCGAATTTGAGCGTCATCTGTGCGACATCCCGAAACCGCGTAATATAAATACGGAATACCGCCCTGATCTAAGGTTACGCGGGGACAAGGACTCATTAGAATAATCTCATGGCAACGAAGCATGACCTGGATACAGTTCTGGAAAGGCAGGAGCAGAAACTTAAGCCGCCTCCGATGTATCAAGTATTACTGTTGAACGATGATTACACGCCGATGGAATTCGTCGTGGCCATCATCCAGGAATATTTCAACAAGGACCGCGAGACCGCGACGCAGATCATGCTGAAGGTCCATCGCGACGGCAAGGGAATGTGTGGGGTGTATCCTAAGGATATTGCGTCTACGAAAGTTGAACTTGTGATTACCCACGCGAGGAAGTCGGGCCACCCGCTCCAATGCGTGATGGAGGAAGTATGATTGCGCAGGAACTTGAAGTCAGTTTGCACATGGCCTTCGTCGAGGCCCGGCAGGCGCGCCATGAATTCATCACCGTCGAGCATCTGCTGCTGGCACTGCTCGACAATCCGTCGGCTGCCGAAGTGCTGCGCGCCTGCGCGGTCAATATCGAAGACCTGCGCAAGACGCTCACCAATTTCATCAACGACAACACGCCGACCGTGCCGGGCACGAGCGAGGTGGACACGCAGCCGACCCTCGGCTTCCAGCGCGTGATCCAGCGCGCCATCATGCACGTGCAGTCGGCGTCCAACGGCAAGAAGGAAGTCACCGGAGCGAACGTGCTGGTGGCGATCTTCGGCGAGAAGGATTCCCATGCCGTCTATTACCTGCACCAGCAGGGCGTGACGCGCCTGGACGTCGTCAACTTCATTTCGCACGGCGTCCGCAAGGACCAGACGTCCGACAACCAGAAGGCGCCGGAAGGTGCCGAGGATGTCCAGACCGAGGGCTCCCAGAAGGAAAGCCCGCTCGACCAGTTCACCCAGAACCTCAACAAGCTCGCCGCGGACGGCAAGATCGATCCGCTGATCGGCCGCGAGTCCGAGGTCGAGCGCGTGATCCAGACGCTGTGCCGCCGCCGCAAGAACAACCCGCTGCTGGTCGGCGAGGCCGGCGTCGGCAAGACCGCGATCGCCGAAGGCCTGGCGTGGCGCGTGGTGCAGGGCGACGTGCCCGAGGTGCTGCAGAATGCCGTCGTGTATTCGCTCGACATGGGCGCGCTGCTGGCCGGCACCAAGTACCGCGGCGACTTCGAGCAGCGCCTGAAAGCGGTGCTCAAGCAGCTCAAGGACAACCCGAACGCGATCCTGTTCATCGACGAGATCCACACGATCATCGGCGCGGGCTCGGCCTCGGGCGGCACGCTGGACGCTTCCAACCTGCTCAAGCCGGCGCTGTCCTCGGGCCAGCTCAAGTGCATCGGCGCGACCACGTTCACGGAATTCCGCGGCGTGTTCGAGAAGGACCATGCCCTGTCGCGGCGCTTCCAGAAGATCGACGTCAACGAACCGACCGTCGAGCAGACCGTGCAGATCCTGCGCGGCCTGAAGTCGCGCTTCGAGGAGCACCACGGCGTGAAGTACTCCGCCTCGGCGCTGTCGTCGGCGGCCGAACTGGCCGCGCGCTTCATCAACGACCGCCACCTGCCGGACAAGGCCATCGACGTGATCGACGAGGCGGGCGCCGCACAGCGCATCCTGCCGAAGTCGAAGCAGAAGAAGACCATCGGCAAGTCGGAGATCGAAGACATCATCTCGAAGATCGCGCGGATTCCTCCGCAGTCGGTCAACCAGGATGACCGCACCAAGCTGCAGACGATCGACCGCGACCTGAAGAACGTCGTGTTCGGCCAGGATCCCGCCATCGAGGCGCTGGCGTCGGCCATCAAGATGGCGCGCGCCGGCCTCGGCAAGACGGACAAGCCGATCGGCTCCTTCCTGTTCTCCGGTCCGACCGGCGTCGGCAAGACGGAAGTGGCCAAGCAGCTGGCCTTCATCCTCGGCATCGAGCTGATCCGCTTCGACATGTCCGAGTACATGGAGCGCCACGCGGTGTCGCGCCTGATCGGCGCGCCGCCGGGCTACGTCGGTTTCGACCAGGGCGGCCTGCTGACCGAGGCGATCACCAAGAAGCCGCACGCGGTGCTGCTGCTCGACGAGATCGAGAAGGCGCATCCCGACGTGTTCAACATCCTGCTGCAGGTGATGGACCACGGCACGCTGACCGACAACAACGGCCGCAAGGCGGACTTCCGCAACGTCATCATCATCATGACGACCAACGCCGGCGCCGAGAGCCTGCAGAAGCGTTCGATCGGCTTCACCGACAAGAAGGAAGCCGGCGACGAGATGGCGGACATCAAGCGCATGTTCACGCCGGAGTTCCGCAACCGTCTCGACGCGATCATCAGCTTCCGCGCGCTGGACGAGGAAATCATCCTGCGCGTGGTCGACAAGTTCCTCATGCAGTTGGAAGAGCAGCTGCACGAGAAGAAGGTCGAGGCGGTGTTCAGCGAGGGGCTGCGCAAGTTCCTGGCGAAGAAGGGTTTCGATCCGCTCATGGGCGCACGCCCGATGGCGCGCCTGATCCAGGACATGATCCGCAAGGCGCTCGCCGACGAGCTGCTGTTCGGCCGCCTGGTCGACGGCGGCCGGGTGACGGTGGACCTGGACGAGAACGAGAAGATCAAGCTCGAGTTCGTCGAGGGCGCGCCGCCGCCGCCGGCCACGCCGCAGGAAACGATCGAAGTCGAATAAGCCGCCACTGGCGCATCAATCAAAAACCCGGGTCCGCCGAGAGGCGGCCCGGGTTTTTCATTGCGCGGCGCGCACGTCGTGCATCGGGCGCGGGGATCGCCGTGCGCCAACGCGGCGGCAATGACGCCGCCTTCAGCGCTTCGCGCGCAGCGCCTCCGCGCATTCGCGCACCAGCGCCGGCCCGCGGTAGATCAGTCCGCTGTAGAGCTGCACCAGCGAAGCGCCGGCTTCGATCTTCGCCCGCGCATCGGCGCCGGACAGGATGCCGCCCACGCCGATGATCGGCAGCGCATCGCCGAGCTCCTTCTTCAGGCCGCGGATGACCGCGTTGGAAAGTTCGAACACCGGCGCGCCCGACAGGCCGCCGGCTTCCTCCGCGTGCGGCAGGCCCTTGACCGCGTCGCGCGTGATCGTCGTGTTGGTGGCGATCACCGCATCGATCCGGTGGCGCACCAGCGCCTCGGCGATGGTGCGGATCTGCTCGCCGTCGATGTCGGGGGCAATCTTCAGCGCGACCGGCACGTAGCGCTTGTGCCGGTCGGCCAGGCGCGACTGCGCGTCCTTCAGCTGCGACAGCAGGCCGTCGAGCTCCGATCCGCCCTGCAGCTGGCGCAGGTTCTTGGTGTTCGGCGAGGAAATGTTGACCGTGACGTAATGCGCGAACGGATAGACCTTCTCCAGGCAGTGCAGGTAGTCCTCGGCGGCGCGCTCGATCGGCGTGTCGGCATTCTTGCCGATGTTCAGGCCGAGGATGCCCTGCTTGTCCTGGTAGAAGCGCGACGCCTGCACGTTGGCCACGAAGGCGTCGACGCCGCCGTTGTTGAAGCCCATCCGGTTGATGATCGCGTTCGCCTGCGGCAGGCGGAACATGCGCGGCTTCGGATTGCCCGGCTGCGCGCGCGGCGTCACGGTGCCGACCTCGATGAAGCCGAAGCCCATGGCGGCTAGCCCGTCGATGTAGGCGCCGTCCTTGTCGAGCCCAGCGGCCAGGCCGACCGGGTTCGGGAAGGCGATGCCCATGACGGTGCGCGGGTCGGCTTGCGGCTTGCGGATGGCGGCGGTCAGGCCGAGGGCGGCGGCGCGCTTGAGTGCGGGCAGCGCCATGTGGTGGGCGGTTTCGGGATCGAGCGAAAACAGCAGCGGACGGGCGAGGGCGTAGAGCAGCTTGTCGGACATGGCGGGCGGCGGCGCTGGGCACCGGGAGGCGTTGCAAACCCGCTATTGTACCGTCAGAGAGGTTCCCACTTGCCGCGCCGCAGGGCCTGGATCGGGCGGAAATTGGTCTTGTAGGCCATCTTCTCGCTCTCGGAGATCCAGTAGCCGAGATAGAGATAGGGCATGTTCAGGTGCTTCGCCTGCTCGATCTGCCACAGGATGTTGAAGGTGCCGTAGGAGGCGCCCTTCACGTCGGGGTCATAGAAGGTGTAGACCGACGACAGGCCGTCGTCGAGGATGTCGATGATGCTGACCATGCGCAGCGTGCCGTCGGCCTCGCGGAATTCCACCAGGCGGGTGTTGACCTTGCTCTGCAGGAGGAACTGCGCGTACTGGTCGCGGCTGTCCTGGTCCATGCCGCCGCCGGCGTGGCGCACGGCCTGGTAGCGCAGGTAGAGGTCGTAATGCTCGGGCACATAGGCCAGCGTGGTGATCCAGGCTTCCAGGTCCCGGTGGCGGGCCCAGGCGCGGCGCTGGCTGCGGTTGGGCTCGAAGGCGCCGGCATCCACGCGCACCGGCGTGCAGGCCTGGCAACCGTCGCAGTACGGGCGGTAGGTGAAGATGCCGCTGCGGCGGAAGCCGCTCTTGACCAGTTCCGAATAGACGTCCGCGTTGATCAGGTGCGAGGGCGTGGCCACCTGCGAGCGCGCCTGGCGATCGTCGAGATAGCTGCACGGATAGGGTGCAGTCGCGTAGAACTGCAGCGTCGAGAAAGGCAGGTCTTTCAGGTGCGTCATGGGCTGTCCGTCGTGGGCTGTCCGTGGCGGGCGCGTGTCAGGCCATGTTACACCGACCGTCCGGCGCCAGCATAGATGAAACGGCTCAGAACAGGCGGGGCGGGGACCATTCCTCGATCTGCGGCGCGTCGATCGCCCGGCGCAGATGGCGGATGTATTCCGTGCGCGGGATCGGGGCGGCGCCGAGCGATGCGAGATGCTCGGTCTCCTGCTGGCAATCGATCAGCGCCACGCCCTCGTGTTTCAAAAAATGCACGAGATAGGCAAGCGCGATTTTCGAAGCGTCCGGCACGCGCGCGAACATCGACTCGCCGCAGAACATGCGGCCGATCGAGACGCCGTATGCGCCGCCGACCAGCTCGCCGTCGAGCCAGACCTCGGAGGAATGCGCATGGCCGAGGCGGTGCAGGCCCGTGTATCCCGCGATGATCTCTTCCGAGATCCACGTGCCCGCGCCGTCGCGCCGCGGGGCGGCGCAGGCGCGCATGACGGCTTCGAACGCCGAATCGAAGCGCACTTCCCAGCGGCCGCCGTCGCGCATGCTGCGGTCCACCTGCTTGAGCTTCTTCCTCAGACTGTCCCGGATGACGAAGCGTTCAGTGGGCAGCACCATGCGCGGATCGGTGCTCCACCAGAGCACCGGCTGGCCCTCGGAGAACCACGGGAAGATGCCGTGGCGGTAGGCGTCCAGCAGCCGTGCCGGCGACAGGTCGCCGCCGGCGGCCAGCAATCCGGGTGCGCCCGAGCGGTCGTCGAGCGCCCGCGACACATCGGGGAAGGGCATGCCCGGCTCCAGCCATGGAATCATGCCGGCTCCCCAAAACGGTTCGGCGCGGCGCACCCGCACGGTGCGCCGCCATTGCCATGCGATCCTGTCATCGGAACTTGTCTTTGCAAATCAATGGATTGCGGAATATTCCCCGGTTGCACCAAATGGGAATGCCTTTTGCTTGAAAGCATGCTCCAGATGGGATATTGCACTTTTTCAGGGAGAAAGCCACGATGGATGCGATCAAGCATGGTGCGGATGCCTTGTTCATCCTCCTCGGCGCCATCATGATTCTTGCCATGCATGCCGGCTTTGCGTTCCTCGAGCTCGGCACGGTGCGCAAGAAGAACCAGGTCAACGCGCTGGTGAAGATCTTAGTCGATTTCGCCGTGTCGACCATTGCCTACTTCTTCATCGGGTACCAGATCGCCTACGGCGTGAGCTTCTTCGCAGGCGCCGAAGAGCTGGCGGCGAAGAACGGCTACGAGCTAGTGAAATTCTTTTTCCTGCTGACCTTCGCCGCGGCGATCCCGGCCATCATCTCCGGCGGCATCGCCGAGCGCGCCAAATTCCATCCGCAACTGGTGGCGACCGCCTTGCTGGTGGGCTTCATCTATCCCTTCTTCGAGGGCATCGTCTGGAACCAGCAGTTCGGCGTCCAGGCCTGGCTGAAATCGGCGTTCGGCGCCGAGTTCCATGATTTCGCCGGTTCGGTCGTGGTGCATGCGGTCGGCGGCTGGCTGGCGCTGCCGGCCGTGCTGCTGCTCGGCGCGCGGCGCGGACGGTATTCGCGCGACGGCGCGATCGCTGCGCATCCGCCGTCGAGCATTCCCTTCCTCGCGCTCGGCGCCTGGATCCTGACGGTCGGCTGGTTCGGGTTCAATGTGATGAGCGCGCAGACGCTCGACAAGATCAACGGCCTGGTGGCGATCAATTCCCTGATGGCGATGGTGGGCGGCACGCTGGTCGCGCTCCTGATGGGCAAGAACGATCCCGGCTTCGCCTACAACGGCCCGCTGGCCGGGCTGGTCGCGGTCTGCGCCGGCTCGGATCTCATGCATCCGCTCGGTGCGCTGGCGACGGGCGGCGTCGCAGGGGCAATCTTCGTGTGGATGTTCACGCTCACGCAGAACAAGTGGAAGATCGACGACGTGCTGGGCGTGTGGCCGCTGCATGGCCTGTGCGGCGCCTGGGGCGGCATCGCGGCGGGCATCTTCGGAGCGAAGGCATTCGGCGGCATCGGCGGCGTGTCCTTCCTGTCCCAGCTGGCGGGCACCGTCATGGGCGTGGCGATCGCGCTCGGCGGCGGCTATGCAGTCTATGGGTGCCTGAAGAAGCTGGTCGGACTGCGCCTCGACCCGGAGCAGGAATTCGACGGCGCGGACCTGTCGATCCATCGCATCTCCGCCACCGCGGAACGCGAGACCAGCTGGTAATCCGCAGCGCGATCCGGCAAGGAAAAGGGGCGGATCATCGATCCGCCCCTTTTTTCGTGTCCGTGCGCATCGGCGCGCTTCAGCCTTCGCGCATCGGCTTGCGGATGTCCTGCGTATGCAGCGAGTACGCGCCGCCATCGGCGACCTTGCGCACATCGGCGAAGAAATGCCGCAGCGTATGCGCCACGGTAGGGAAGGCGATGTCGTCCCACGGGATGTCGTCCTCGGCGAACAGCGCCACCTCGAGGCTTTCGGTGCCGGGAGCGTATTCGAGATCCAGCAGCGTCGCACGGTAGAACAGGTGCACCTGGTGCACATGCGGCACGTTGAGCAGCGAGAACAGCTCGTGCAGCTCGATGCGCGCGCCGGCTTCCTCGAAGGTCTCGCGCGCGGCCGCCTCGGCGGTGGTCTCGCCGTTTTCCATGAAGCCCGCCGGCAGCGTCCAGTAGCCGTAGCGCGGCTCGATGGCGCGCTTGCAAAGAAGAATCTTGACCTGCCCCTCGTGTGCCCACACGGGGATCGAACCGATCACGAGCTTCGGGTTCTCATAATGGATGGTGCCGCACTGGCTGCAGACATGGCGCGGGCGATTGTCGTCGGGCGGAATCTGCAGCGTGACGGGGTGCGCGCACTCGGAACAGAATTTCATGGAAAGGGACGCGTTGGCGTCGGCAAGCATGGTGGAAGAAGCAATGCGGAAAGTGTATCACCGGACCTGTCGCCCAGATTGTATTTGCATAAATCCGATTCGTCCTGTATAGTCTCACCTTTCAGACGCGGGGTGGAGCAGTCTGGCAGCTCGTCGGGCTCATAACCCGAAGGTCGCAGGTTCAAATCCTGCCCCCGCAACCAAGTCTTACCTTGTATTCCCGCCCACATTACACCTCCTCCAAATCGGGCGACGGAATTTCAGCATCACATTGGCAGTATCAACGCGTATCCTGGCCGGGCGCTTTCGCGCCGCCTGTCGTTGAACGATTTCTGCAAACATTACACAGTAACGCCTGACACGTGCAGATGAATACCGCTGAGGCGAAGAAGGTCCTCGAAACCGCGCTGCTGTGCGCGCACGAGCCATTGTCGATCAACGACATGCGAAAACTCTTCGTCGACGGCGAGTCCGATGGCGGCGCCATCGGTGGCGACACCATCAAGCAGATGCTGCAGGACATCCGCGGCGAATGGTCGGACAAGGGCATCGAACTCGTCTGCCTGTCGACCGGCTGGCGCTTCCAGAGCCGGCCGGCCATGAAGGTCTACCTCGAACGCCTCAATCCCGAAAAGCCGCCGAAATACACGCGCGCCACGCTCGAGACGCTGGCGATCATCGCCTACCGTCAGCCGGTCACGCGCGGCGACATCGAAGAGATCCGCGGCGTCACGGTCAATTCGCAGACGATCAAGATGCTCGAGGATCGCGGCTGGATCGAGGCCGTCGGCCATCGCGACGTGCCGGGACGCCCGGCGCTGTTCGCGACGACCAAGCAATTCCTCGACGACCTCGGCCTGACCTCGCTCGACCAGTTGCCGCCGTTGCAGCAGGTGTCGAAGGAAGACGCCCAGGCGGCCGGCGCCTCGCCGGAGATGCAGGCGCTCGAGGCCGGGCTGGAAGCAGGCATCGCCCAGGAAGTCATCGATTTTCCTGATGACACGCAAGACGGCGCGCCGGCCGCTGATGCAGAGTCTTCCTCAAACGAGGCAGGCGCGGTGCCCGTCGCCGTGATGACGGCGGAGTTGTCCGACGAGGCGTCGGAGCAGGTGCTGCAGGCTGTCGAGGATCCGACGACCGTCGACGCATCCGACGATCCGGCGCCGGTCGATCAGGCATCCGCAGAGTCGGCGCCTGCCGGCGACGCTGCCGCCGGCGCCGCAGACGGCGCGACGGATGCCGGCGATCAAACCGTCGACACCGCGGCTGTCACCGACGCAGGCGAGGCACCCGAGCCGGCCGCGGCGGCGGAACGCGCGGACGATGCGCCCGCAGTACCGGACGAGCAGGCGGCGGCTGCCGCCGCAGATCCGATCGCATCGGAAGACGATGCGGCCAAAAACCAAGCACTGGTGCCGGCGGATGCCGCCGCGCCCGACGATCAGCCCAACCAAGAATCCAACGATGAGTCTTCCAATGTCTAACGACACGCCCGGCATGGAGATGGCCGGCATGGCTTCCCCGTCTTCCCAGGACGACGCGACGCAGAAGGATGCCTCCTCTGCGGCGGGCGGCGACGATTCCTCGCAGGACGGCAAGCCGGCCAAGCGTGGCGTGCGCGGCCCGCGCAGCCTTCGACGCTCGCGCAACGCGCCGCGCAAGGCGGAGGAAGGCGAAGCGGGTGGCGACATCGCCGCGGCCGATGGCGCGGGCGAAGCCGCGGCCGACGGCGCCGGCAAGACCGGCGAGCGCAAGGGGCGCGGCAAGGGTCCTCGCGGCGAGCAGTCCGGCGGGCAGGGCAAGCAGGCGCGCGGCGACCAGAGCCAGCAGAAGCAGCAGCGCCAGAACCGCGCCGACGGCCAGAAGGGCCAGAAAGGCGAGAAGAGCGAGAAGGGCGAGCAGCCCGGCGGCCAGGGCAAGCAGGCGCGCGCCGACCAGAACCAGCAGAAGCAGGCGCGCGGCAAGCAGCACGGCGGCGGCAAGGGCCAGCAGCGCGGCAAGGGCGACGATGACGTGTTCTCGTTCGTCACGTCCGAGGATTTCGACCGTATCGCCGAAGCCGGCGACGCGAAAGGGCGCAATGCCAAGGGCGCGGTGCGCCGCGACCTGACGGCCGAGGACGATGCGCCCAAGCTGCACAAGGTGCTCGCGGAGGCCGGGCTCGGTTCGCGCCGCGACATGGAAGAACTGATCATCGCCGGCCGCGTGTCGGTCAACGGCGAGCCGGCCCACATCGGCCAGCGCATCCTGCCGACCGACACGGTGCGCATCAACGGCAAGCCGATCCAGCGCAAGGTGACCAAGCGTCCGCCGCGCGTGCTCGTCTACCACAAGCCGGCCGGCGAGATCGTCAGCCACGACGATCCGGAAGGCCGTCCGTCGGTGTTCGACCGCCTGCCCCCGATCAAGGCGGGCAAGTGGCTGGCCGTCGGCCGCCTCGACTTCAACACCGAGGGCCTGCTGCTGTTCACGACCTCGGGCGACCTGGCCAACCGTCTCATGCATCCGCGCTACAACATCGAGCGCGAATATGCGGTGCGCACGTTGGGCGAGCTGGAGGAGGGCATGCGCCAGAAGCTGCTGGCCGGCGTCGAGCTGGACGACGGCGTCGCCCAGTTCTCGCGCATCGCCGACGGCGGCGGCGACGGCGTCAACCGCTGGTATCGCGTCATCATCGGCGAGGGCCGCAACCGCGAGGTGCGCCGCATGTTCGAAGCCATCGGCCTGACGGTGTCGCGCCTGATCCGCACCCGCTACGGCGCCATGACGCTGCCGCGCGGCCTCAAGCGCGGCCGCTGGGAAGAGCTCGACGAGAATGACGTGCGCGAACTGATGGCGCTCTCCGGACTCGAAAAGACAGGCAAGAAGGTATCCGGCGACGCCGCCGCGCAGGGCAACCAGCAGCGCCGCGGCCAGCAGGGTGGCAAGCAGAATCAGCAGGGCAAGAACGGCAACGCCAAGTCCAAGCCGCGCCAGCCGGATCCGCTGCAGACCGCGCTCGGCTTCGCCGGCATGGCGCAGCCGCGCCGCGCCAACCGCGGCGGCAGCCACAGCCACAGCGGCCACGCGCTGCCCGGCATGCCGCGCCGCCGTCCGCGCGGATGATTGCTCGCTAGCAACAACACATCTCGACGAGATTGTCTCCACTCCGCGAAAGCGGGTGGAAAACGCGATTCCGGAGGCTTCGAAAGGGGTTTCCGGCCTGCGCCGCACTGTTTTCGGCATTGCGGCAGCAGGGCTGATCGTTTATAATTTCGTAGTTAACAAAAGTCACGTCCACGGCGGCTTTCGTGGAACCCACTGCGCAAGTGGCTGGTACGATAACAACAGAGATGGGCAGATGCCCATTTTTTTTTTGTCGGACCGCATGCGCGCCGGGTTTCCGGAGCGCGCCACGGCATTGCGGAGAACCGATTTGCGTCTGGCAGAACTGATCGACACCACCCTCGCGGGCATGGGCTACGAACTGGTCGACTTCGAACAGGCGGCCGGCGGCCTCCTGCGGGTGTACATCGATTTCGCCGATCCGGTCGCCAACCCGGGCGCGATCACCGTCGAGGATTGCGAGAAGGTCAGCCACCAGCTGTCCCACGTGTTCCTGGTCGAGAACGTCGATTACGAACGCCTGGAGACCTCGTCGCCCGGCCTCGACCGCCCGCTCAAGAAGCTCTCGGACTACGTGCGCTTCGCCGGCGAGGAAGCGGTGGTCAAGCTGCGCATGCCCATGCCCGGCGCGAACAACCGCAAGTCCTTCCAGGGCATCCTGCACGAGCCGGACGGTGACAAGCTGAAACTGGAATTTGAAGGTAAAGACGGCCCGGCGCTCTTGGAGTTCACGCTGGCCGATGTGGACAAGGCACGCCTGGTGCCGAAAGTCGATTTTAGGAGTCGCAAAGCATGAGTCGCGAAGTTTTGTTGCTGGTCGATGCGCTGGCACGTGAAAAGAACGTGGATAAGGAGATCGTCTTCGGGGCGCTCGAGCACGCACTGGCTCAGGCCACGAAGAAGCGCTATGAAGGCGAGGTCGACATCCGCGTCTCGATCGATCGCGAGACCGGCGAGTTCGAATCCTATCGCCGCTGGCACGTGGTGCCGGACGACGCCGGCCTGCAGCTTCCGGACCAGGAAATCCTGCACTTCGAAGCGAAGGAGCAGATCGCCGACATCGAAGTGGACGACTACATCGAAGAGCCGATCGAGTCGGTCGACTTCGGCCGCCGTTTCGCCCAGGACACCAAGCAGGTCGTGCTGCAGCGCATCCGCGACGCCGAGCGCGAGCAGATCCTGCAGGACTTCCTGGCCCGCGGCGACTCGCTCGTCACCGGCACCATCAAACGCATGGAGCGCGGCGATGCCATCGTCGAGTCGGGCAAGATCGAGGCCCGCCTGCCGCGCGACCAGATGATCCCGAAGGAAAACCTGCGCATCGGCGACCGCGTCCGCGCCTACATCCTGCGCATCGACCGCAATGCCCGCGGCCCGCAGGTGATCCTGTCGCGCACGGCGCCGGAATTCATCATGAAGCTGTTCGAGCTCGAAGTGCCGGAGATCGAGCAGGGCCTGCTGGAAATCAAATCCGCCGCCCGCGACCCGGGCGTGCGCGCCAAGATCGCCGTGTTCACCAGCGACAAGCGCATCGACCCGATCGGCACCTGCGTCGGCATGCGCGGCTCGCGCGTGCAGGCCGTGACCGGCGAACTCGGCGGCGAGCGCGTGGACATCGTGCTGTGGTCGGACGACCCGGCGCAGTTCGTCATCGGCGCGCTGGCGCCGGCGAACGTCTCGTCGATCGTGGTCGACGAGGACAAGCATGCGATGGACGTGGTGGTCGACGAGGAAAACCTGGCGATCGCCATCGGCCGCGGCGGCCAGAACGTGCGCCTGGCGTCCGAACTGACCGGCTGGCAGATCAACATCATGACGGCCGAGGAATCGGCCGACAAGCACGCCGCCGAGACCGCCGTGATCCGCACGCTGTTCATGGAAAAGCTGGACGTCGACCAGGAAGTGGCGGACATCCTGATCGAGGAAGGCTTCTCGAGCCTGGAGGAAATCGCCTACGTGCCGATCTCCGAGATGCTCGACATCGAATCGTTCGACGAAGATACGGTCAATGAATTGCGCAGCCGCGCGCGCGATGCGCTGCTGACCGAGGCGATCGCCTCCGAGGAAGGCATGGAGGGCATGGAAGACGCCCTCGCCAACCTGGAAGGCATGGACCGCGCGACCGCCGGCAAGCTGGGCCTGGCCGGCATCAAGACGCTCGAGCAGTTCTCGGGCCTGGCGTACGACGAATTCGGCGCCATCCTGGCGCTGCCGGCCGACCGCGCCCGCGCGCTGATCGACAACCAGTTCGCCGATGTCACCGACGACGAGATGAAGCTCATCGACGCCAAGTACGACGACCGCGCCAAGGCGCTCCAGGCGACGGCCTGGTCCCTGGCCGAAGCGAAGTGATGCAGCAACGATAGAAGTACTGCCATATAGAAAAGAGGACTGAATGGCGAGTAACAACGTAGCCCAATTTGCCACCGAACTGAGGATGCCGGCGGACCTGCTGCTGACGCAGCTGCGCGCTGCCGGCGTCGAGAAGAGTTCGTCGTCCGACCCCTTGTCGAAGGAAGACAAGGACAAGCTGCTCGACCACCTGCGCCGCTCGCACGGCGCCGCGCCCGACGGTGAGAAGAAGAAAATCACCCTGACGCGCAAGGAGACCACCGAGATCAAGCAGGCGGACGCCACCGGCAAATCGCGCACGATCCAGGTCGAGGTTCGCAAGAAGCGCACGTTCATCAAGCGCGACGAGGTCGCCGACGAGGCGCTGGCGACGGCAGCCCCGGCCGCCGCGCCCGCTGCGCCCGTCATCGACGAGGCCGAACGCGCCCGCCGCGCCGAGGAGGCGCAGCGCCAGGCCGAACTGATTGCCCGCCAGGAAGCCGAGTTGCGCGAGAAGCAGGAGCGCCTCGCCCGCCTCGAGGCGGAGAAGGCCGCCCAGGAAGAAGCCCAGCGCCAGGCCGAGGAAGCCGCGCGCCGCGCCGCCGCCGAAGCCGCCGCCAAGGCGGCCGCCGCACCGGCCTCCGAGGCGTCCGCCGAACAGGATGCCGGCCGCCGCGCCGAGGAAGAAGCGAAGCGCAAGGCGGATGAGGAAGCCCGCAAGGCCGCCGAGAAGGAAGCCGCCGAGCGCGCCGCCGCGACCGAGCGCGCCCGCCGCGCCGTCGAGGCCGAAGTGGCCCAGATCAAGGCCATGATGAGCCAGCCGCGCAAGGTCATGAAGGCGCCGGAACCGGCGCCCGCGCCCGCGCCGGCCAAGGCCGAGGGCACGCTGCACAAGCCGGCCGACAAGAAGCCGGGCGAAGCCAAGCCGGGCGACAAGAAGCCCGCCGTCGGCGACAAGAAATCCATCAAGTCCGCCAATGTCTCGTCGACCTGGCAGGACGACGCCAAGAAGCGCGGCTCGGGCGGTCTCAAGACCCGCGGCGCCACGCCGACCGGCGGCCGCGACGGCTGGCGCGCAGGCGGCAAGAACCGCCGCTCGCACCATGACGACCGCGAAAGCAATTTCCAGCAGCCGACCGAAGCCATCATCAAGGACGTGCACGTGCCGGAGACCATCACCGTCGCCGAACTGGCCCACAAGATGGCCGTGAAGGCGTCCGAGGTCATCAAGCAGATGATGAAGCTCGGCCAGATGGTGACCATCAACCAGGTGCTCGACCAGGAAACCGCGATGATCGTCGTCGAGGAAATGGGTCACCGCGCCCATGCCGCCAAGCTCGACGATCCGGAAGCGCTGCTGACCGAGGACGATGTCCATACCGATGCCGAGACCCTGCCGCGCGCGCCGGTCGTGACCGTCATGGGCCACGTCGACCACGGCAAGACCTCGCTGCTGGACTACATCCGCCGCGCCAAGGTCGCCGCGGGCGAGGCCGGCGGCATCACGCAGCATATCGGCGCCTATCACGTCGACACGCCGCGCGGCATGATCACCTTCCTCGACACCCCGGGCCACGAGGCGTTCACCGCCATGCGTGCCCGCGGCGCCAAGGCCACCGACCTCGTCATCCTGGTGGTGGCGGCGGACGACGGCGTGATGCCGCAGACCAAGGAAGCGATTTCCCACGCGAAGGCGGCCGGCGTGCCGATCGTCGTCGCGATCAACAAGATCGACAAGCCGGGCACCAACGTCGACCGCGTGACGCAGGAGCTGATCGCCGAGCAGGTGGTGCCGGAAGCCTACGGCGGCGACGCCCCGTTCGTCCCGGTGTCGGCCAAGACCGGCCAGGGCATCGACGACCTGCTCGAGAACGTGCTGCTGCAAGCCGAGGTGCTGGAGCTGCGCGCGCCGAAGGATGCGCCGGCCAAGGGCCTGGTCATCGAAGCCAAGCTCGACAAGGGCCGCGGCCCGGTGGCGACCGTGCTGGTGCAGGCCGGCACGCTCAAGCGCGGCGACGTCGTGCTGGCGGGTTCCGCCTACGGCCGCGTGCGCGCGATGCTGGACGAGAACGGCAAGAACATCACCGAAGCCGGCCCCTCGATCCCGGTCGAGATCCAGGGTCTGACCGAAGTGCCGGCCGCCGGCGAGGAAGTCGTGGTGCTGGCCGACGAACGCAAGGCGCGCGAGATCGCGCTGTTCCGCCAGGGCAAGTTCCGCGACGTCAAGCTGGCCAAGCAGCAGGCCGCCAAGCTCGAGAACATGTTCGAGCAGATGGCCGAAGGCGAAGTCAAGAACCTGCCGCTCATCGTCAAGGCGGACGTGCAGGGTTCGCAGGAAGCGCTGGTGCACTCGATGCAGAAGCTGTCCACCGACGAGGTGCGCGTGCAGGTCGTGCATGCGGCCGTCGGCGGCATCTCGGAGTCCGACGTCAACCTCGCGGTGGCGTCCAAGGCGGTCATCATCGGCTTCAACACCCGCGCCGACGCGTCCGCCCGCAAGCTGGCCGAGGCCAACGGCATCGACATCCGCTACTACAACATCATTTACGACGCGGTCGACGACATCAAGGCAGCGATGTCCGGCATGTTGGCGCCCGAGAAGCGCGAGCAGTCGCTGGGCCTGGTCGAGATCCGTCAGGTCTTCCACGTCAGCAAGGTCGGCTCGATCGCCGGCTGCTACGTGCTCGACGGCCTCGTCAAGCGCGGTTCGATGGTCCGCCTGCTGCGCGACAACGTGGTCGTCTGGACCGGCGAGCTCGATTCGCTCAAGCGCTTCAAGGATGACGTGAAGGAAGTGAAGGCCGGCTTCGAATGCGGCCTGTCGCTGAAGAACTACAACGACATCAAGGAAGGCGACCAGCTGGAAGTCTTCGAAGTGCAGGAAGTCGCCCGCACGCTGTAATCTCGCAATACCGATGCCCCCTTTCCCGAGAGGGGAAGGGGGCATTGCCACTTCTGGAGGCCAGCATGGCCAAGCACAGCAAATCGATTCCCGGGCGCGGCTTGCGCGTCGCCGACCAGATCCAGCGCGACCTGGCGGAAATCATCGCCTACGAACTCAAGGATCCGCGTGTCGGCATGGTGACCATCACCGAAGTGCAGGTCACGCCCGACTACGCCCACGCCAAGGTCTACTTCACCACGCTGCCCGACCACGAGGAAGCGGTGAACAATACCCTGGCCGGATTGCGCAAGGCGGCGGGCTTCATCCGCGGCCAGCTGGGCCGCCGGCTGACGATCCACACGATTCCCGAAATTCATTTCGTGCACGACATCTCCCCGGCGCGCGGCATCGCGATGTCGAAGCTGATCGACGAGGCGAACGCGACGCGTGCCAAGGACGACGGCGAAGAGTAATCCCCGCAACGCGACCCGCCGGCGCGCAGGCGCCGGCGGTCCAATCTCCTACCGTATCCCATGGCGAACCAGACGCCCCGCAAACCACGCGTGCCGGTCCACGGCGTGCTGCTGCTCGACAAGCCGGCCGGCCTGTCGAGCAACGACGCGCTGGTGCGCGCCAAGCGCCTGCTCAACGCGATGAAGGCCGGCCACACCGGCACGCTCGATCCGTTCGCGACCGGCCTGTTGCCGCTGTGTTTCGGCGAGGCGACCAAGTTCTCGCAGGATCTGCTGGACGCGGACAAGACCTACGAGACCGTGGTGCATCTCGGCGTGCGCACCACGACCGGCGACACAGAGGGCGAAGTCGTCGAGGCATTGCCGGTGAACGTGACGCAGGCCGACATCGATGCCGCGCTCGCTCGCTTCCGCGGTCCGATCTTCCAGGTGCCGCCGATGCACTCGGCGCTCAAGCGCGACGGCAAGCCGCTGTACGAATACGCCCGCGCCGGCATCACGCTGGAGCGCGAGGCGCGCCAGGTGACGATCCACGAACTGGAGTTCCTCCGCTACGAGGCGCCGCTGCTGCGGCTGCGCGTGCGTTGCAGCAAGGGCACCTACATCCGCGTGCTGGGCGAGGACATCGGCGCCGCGCTCGGCTGCGGCGCCCACCTGCAGGCGTTGCGCCGTACCGGCGTGGGCAACCTGACGCTGACGGGCGCGGTGACGCTGGAGATGCTGGAGGCGGGCGGCGACGATGCGCAGCGCCAGGCGATGCTGGCGCCGGTCGATGCGCTGCTGTCGACCTTTCCCGCGGTCGAGCTCGACGACGAGTCGGCGCGCCGTTTCCTGCACGGCCAGCGGCTGCCGCTCGGTCGCACGTCGGCAGGCGAGGGCAGGGTGCGCGTCTATCGCGGCACCGACCGCCGCCTGCTCGGCACCGCGCTGCTGCACGCGACCGGCCTGCTGGCGCCCGAGCGCCTGGTGTCCTACCCCGGAGACTGAGCGGCGACGCGGCGCCGGCGAGCCCCGGACGCGCGCCATCCCGCCATCCCTTCATTCGCCCGATCCGCTGCCTTGCTCTTCGTCACCGGCGCCGATGTGGAACAACTCCTCCACGGTCGTGCCGAGTGCCCGAGCCAGCCGCAGCGCCAGCAGCACCGAGGGCACCATCTTCCCTGTCTCGATCGCATTGATCGACTTGCGTGTCACGCCGGCCCGCTCCGCCAGTTCGGCCTGCGTCAGGTCGAACATGGCGCGGCGCACCTTCATCGTGGTTTCCAGCCGGTCGTCCATCGGCATTACCGGTCGTGCCACAGCAGGCTGGCGAGCATGCCGGCAACGCCGGTCATGACGGTGGCGGCGGCCATGACGGCGATGCCGTTGCTCACATTGAGACCCGACGCCGCCAGAGCGAACGGCACCTGGACCGCGAGCATGGCGAAGAAGCCGTTGCGCCAGGCCAGCTGCATGCTGTGCCGACGCAGTTCATCGTTGCCGAGATCATGCAGTGCGCGCCGTGCCGCCGCCGATCCGTGCGACGTACGGTGGACGGCGGCGATGCCGATGACGATCAGGACCGGCAACGCCGTCCACAGCGCCGTGGCTCCGCCCAGGCCCCTGGCCGTCGGAAAGGCCAGGGCGGCGAGGGTGGCGGTGCCCAGGATCAGGACCAGCGCGAGCGCTGCCCACAACTGCCGGCGCGCCTGCTGGCTGAGCAATTCGATGTCGATCTTGTGTTCGGTTGCCATGATGTCTCCTGTTGTCGGGGATGAATGGGCTGAATAGTAACACTTCAGTTTCAAAAAGTAACCTATGGGTTTCATAAAAAGTGGGGGCGAGGATGTACGCGCCCTCATCGGACATGACATGCGCGAACTCGCAGGCAGATCGCAAGCCTTTGAATTTCCGGCATTTTTCCCGGCAAGATACCGCGATTGTCCGGGGTTCGCGTGCTATAATCGCGGGTTTCCCGTTTCGCCAACCTGACCTTCCCATGTCCCAGACCAAACGCGCCCTGCGCAACATCGCCATCATCGCCCACGTCGACCACGGCAAGACCACCCTCGTCGACCAGCTGCTCAAGCAGAGCGGCACCTTCCGCGAGAACCAGCACGTCGAGAACCGCGTGATGGACTCCAACGATCTCGAGAAGGAACGCGGCATCACGATCCTGGCGAAGAACTGCGCGGTCGAGTACAAGGGCACCCACATCAACATCGTCGACACCCCCGGCCACGCCGACTTCGGCGGCGAGGTCGAGCGCGTGCTGTCGATGGTCGACTCGGTGCTGCTGCTGGTGGACGCGGTCGAAGGCCCGATGCCGCAGACCCGCTTCGTGACCCGCAAGGCGCTCGGCCTGGGCCTCAAGCCGATCGTCGTGGTCAACAAGATCGACCGCCCGGGCGCGCGTCCGGACTGGGTCATCAACGCCACCTTCGAACTGTTCGACAAGCTCGGCGCGACCGAAGAGCAGCTCGACTTCCCGGTCGTGTTCGCCTCGGCGCTGAACGGCTACGCCAGCCTCGACGCGAACGTGCGCGAAGGCACCATGGAGCCGCTGTTCGACGCCGTGCTGGAGCACGTGCCGGTGCGCGACGACGATCCGGACGGCCCGCTGCAGCTGCAGATCTCCTCGCTCGATTACTCGTCCTACGTTGGCAAGATCGGCATCGGCCGCATCAAGCGCGGCCGCATCAAGGGCGGCCAGGACGTGCTGGTGATGAACGGTCCCGATTCCACCCCGACCAAGGGCCGCATCAACCAGGTGCTGAAGTTCAAGGGCCTCGAGCGCATGCTGGTCGACGAAGCCCAGGCCGGCGACATCGTGCTGATCAACGGCATCGAGGAGCTCGGCATCGGTTCCACCGTCTGCGCCGTCGACACGCCGGATGCGCTGCCGATGCTGAAGGTCGACGAGCCGACGCTGACGATGAACTTCCTCGTCAACACCTCCCCGCTGGCCGGCCGCGAAGGCAAGTTCGTGACCAGCCGCCAGCTGCGCGAGCGCCTCGACCGCGAGCTGAAATCCAACGTCGCGCTGCGCGTGGCCGACACCGGCGACGACACCACCTTCGAAGTGTCGGGCCGCGGCGAACTGCACCTGACCATCCTGCTGGAAAACATGCGCCGCGAAGGCTACGAGCTGGCCGTCTCGCGTCCGCGCGTGGTGTTCAAGGAGATCGACGGCGTCAAGCATGAGCCCTACGAGCTCCTGACCGTCGACGTCGAAGAGAACCACCAGGGCGGCGTGATGGAAGAGCTGGGCCGCCGCCGCGGCGACCTGCAGAACATGGAGCCGGACGGCAAGGGCCGCGTGCGCCTCGAATACCGCATCCCGGCGCGCGGCCTGATCGGCTTCCAGTCCGAGTTCATGACGCTCACGCGCGGCACCGGCCTCATGAGCCACATCTTCGACGACTATTCGCCGGTCGACACCACCAAGCCGGAACTGGCCGGCCGCCGCAACGGCGTGCTGATCTCGCAGGACGACGGCGCCGCCGTGGCCTATGCGCTGTGGAAGCTGCAGGAGCGCGGCCGCATGTTCGTGACCCACAACGACCCGGTCTACGAAGGCATGATCATCGGCATCCACTCGCGCGACAACGACCTCGTGGTCAACCCGATCAAGGGCAAGCAGCTGACCAACGTGCGCGCGTCCGGCACCGATGAAGCCGTGCGCCTGACGCCGCCGATCCAGCTGACGCTGGAATACGCGGTCGAGTTCATCGAGGACGACGAACTGGTCGAGATCACGCCGAAGAGCATCCGCCTGCGCAAGCGTTTCCTGAAGGAGCACGAGCGCAAGCGCGCGTCGCGCGAAGCGGCGTAAGCCCTTCTGCAGCGGCGCCCCTGCGGCGCCCGCGCAAGACAAACCCGCCGACGGCATCCGCCGCGGCGGGTTTTGTTTTGCCTGTTGCGCTTGTCGGGCGACGACTGCTTGGCATGAGGCGACGCCGATTCGACATGTATCAACCGACAATTAAATATATAAAAATTGACCGTTCGCTCTTCCGTTTGAAATACTTTGCCGCGCTTCATCGAAGCGACGTGCCTGCATGGCGGACCGTGGCGTCCGCGCGCAGGCGCGATCCCCATGGACGAGCACAGGAGATGCGAACATGACCAGGAGACAGGAAGACGGCAGGGCCGGCGGCGTGCCGGCGTGGATCAGGAGAATCGCCGGCGTACTCGCCGGCGCGGCATTCTTCGCCGCCGCTGGCGCCGGTGCGGCGGTCGGGCCGCAGATGGACCGCCCCGACGCCCGCGCGCACTGGCGCGCGCAATGGAACGACGAGGCGGGCAAGCAACCCTTCATCAGCCACGACAAGAACGGCGGACCGTGGAGCAACGATTTTCGCCGCCGCATGCTCGATGCCGCGGGCAAGGAACGCCTCCGCTGGGGACGCATGATTCCCGGGTTGCGCCAGACCGGGACGGCGTTCTCCGATGCCAGCCTGAGCCCGGCCATCGTCGGAGCAGCGTCGCCGGGCGCGCTCTGGACCAACCTCGGTCCGACGCGCGCCAACATCATGAAGAACGGGGTGTCGCTGAAGGTGACCGATGCCGGGCGCGTGACCGGCATCCTCATCGATCCGAGCGACGACAACATCATCTACGCCGCCTTTTCCGGCGGCGGCCTGTGGAAGACCGTCGACGGCGGCGCCACCTGGGCGCCCAAGACCGATGGCCTCGGCACGCTATCGGTCGGTTCGCTGGCGATGGACCCGAACAACCGGTCGGTGCTCTACCTCGGCCTGGGCGATGCCTTCGACGGCACCGGCATCGGCCTGGTCAAGTCGGTCGATGCCGGCGAGACGTGGACCGACCCGGTCTTCCTCGGCGATTCGCGCGTGATCAACGCGGTGCAAGTGGCGCCGAAGAACAGCAGCATCGTGCTGGCGGCGACCAATCGCGGACTGTTCCGCTCGACCGATGCCGGCGCCACCTGGGTGCGCGTGGCGCTGCCGACCGGCCGTGCCGCCGTGCCTTACATCTGGTCGATCGCCTGGACCGGCGAGAACGGTTTCGCCGTCTCGCTCGAGGCGGATCCGACGCGCGCCGGCGGTTCGCCCGATGCGCAGGTGATGGTCACGACCGACAACGGCGCCACCTGGACGCGCGCGAACGGCTTCACGGCGAGCAGCGGCATCGCGCGCAGCACGCTGGCCTCGGCGCCGAGCAACCGCAACATCCTCTATGCGATGGCGACCGCGGTGACCTACAGCGGCGAGAGTGACCTGGCCGAGCTGTTCAGGTCCGACGACGGCGGCCTCAACTGGAAGCCGCTCGGCATCGCCGGCAAGCAGTACACCAACGTCAACCGCGAGGCGCGACTGGTGTCGACACTGCTGCGCGGGCAGGGCTGGTACAACCAGATGATCCAGATCGATACCGCCAATCCGGACATCGCCTATTTCGGCGGCTGCTTCCTGGTGGCGAAGACCACCGACGGCGGCGGCAGCTTCACGCAGTTGTCGAACTGGCTCGGCCAGTTCGACCTGCCGTACGTGCATGCCGATTTCCACCGCGCGACGATGAAGGGGCAGACCCTGATCATCGGCACCGACGGCGGCCTGTTCCGCAGCACCGACGGCGGCAAGACGTTCAGCGATGCGCTCAACGTCGGCCTGACCACCCACCTGATCTATACCGTGGCGTCGTCGCCGGCCAACCTCGATGCCATCATCGGCGGCTTCCAGGACAATGGCACGCGCGTGCGCGTCGGCGCCACCAGCACCTTCAACCAGTACATCGGCGGCGACGGCTTCGGCGCGGCGATCCACCGCACCCGGGGCGACACCATGCTCGGCACGCTGTACTACACGCGCATCTACAAGAGCCGCGACGGCGGCGTCACCTTCGAGCCGTCCGGCAGCGGCATCGCGGAGGCCGGCGACCCGGCGCGCGCGCCGTTCAACACCGGCATCGTCTACTGGGAAGGCCAGGCCGATACCGAGACGGTGTTCACCTGGGTGAACAACAAGGTGTACCGCTCGACCAACTTCGGCAACAGCTGGAGCGCGCTGCCGACCGCCGGGTTCCCGGCCGACATCTTCATCCGCGGCTTCGGCGTGGCGACCAGCAATGTCAACATCCTGGGCGTGGTCGCCAACGGCGGCAGGGTGTTCCTGTCGACCAACGGCGGTGCCAACTGGAGCCAGGCCGGCGCGCTGCCGAACAACGGCCTGTCGCTGTCGCGCATCGCCTTCGATCCGGTCGATCCGAACACCTTGTACGTGTCTTCGGTGGCCGCCGACGCCAGCCGCAACCACCTGTGGAAGTCGACCGACTTCGGCGCCACCTGGAATGCGATCGACGGCAACGGTTTCCCGTTCGGCATCCCGGTCAACGTGGTCAAGGTCGATCCGACCAGCCCGGAGACCATCTATGCCGGCACCCACCTGGGCGTCTACCGCTCGATCGACGCCGGCATCACCTGGGCCCGCTTCGGCACCGGCCTGCCGCTGGTGAACGTCGACGACATCTGGATTTCGCCCGATGCGAGCATCGTGCGCGTGGCCAGCTTCGGCCGCGGCTTCTGGCAGCTGCGCAACATGCTGACCATCATGCGCCGCTGAGCGCCGGCCGCAACAGGCGGCGCCCCTTTCGGCGCCGCCCGCGGCCGCTGTTTCCGTTCCCGCCTTCGCGCCGCCCCCAGGCGGCGCCTTCCGCCTTTCGCGCAACCCGCTTCCCGCGACTGCCGTAAGCTTGCCGTCAAGCGCATGCGCTATGCTGGCCGCAGGCAGCATGAATGAACATTCCATCCCGCTGGCCGCATGACAAACCGTCAAGCGGCGTTGCCGGCGAAGATTTGTTACAGTCTCCCTGCCGGCCGGCGCTTGCCGCGCCGAACTTTCGGCGCGACGGCGCGTCGGACACCATCGTCCAGCAACCACAGGCGCAGCCCGGTCAACAAGGGCAAGCCGATACTGCATGAATCCTTCCATCACCCATCGCCGCGCGGTCATGCTGATGATCGTCGCTCCCGTGCTGTGGAGCATTGCCGGCGTCTTCACGCGCCATCTCGAATCGGCGCGCGGTTTCGAGGTCACCTTCTGGCGCAGCGTGTTCGCCGCGCTGTTCGTCGGCGGCGCGCTGCTGTGGCAGGAGCGCGGCCGGGCGCTGGCCAAGGTGCGCGCCATGGGCGGCATCGGCGTGGTGTCCGGCTTCATGTGGAGCACGATGTTCTGCTGCTTCATGATCTCGCTGACCATGACCACGGTCGCCAACACGCTGATCGTGATGAGCATCTCGCCGCTCCTGACGGCCTTCCTGGCGTGGATGGTGCTGGGGCAGAAGATCGCCGGCCGCACCTGGTTCGCGATCGCGGTCGCCTTCGCCGGCATGACCGGCATGTTCGCCAGCAGCATGTCGGCCGTCGACGGGCGCCACCTGGCCGGCATGCTGATCGGCCTGGGCGTGCCGCTGGCCTCGGCGATCAACGTCATCATCCTCAAGAAGGCCGGCCATGGCGTCGACCTGATCCCGGCGGTGTTCCTCGGCGGCGTGTTGTCGTCGCTGATGATGCTGCCGCTGGCATGGCCGTTCCAGGCCTCGCTGCACGACATCGGCATCCTGGCCATCCTCGGCGTGTTCCAGCTCGGCTTCCCCTGCATGCTGATGGTGCGCGCCTCGCGCGCGCTGTCGGCGCCGGAGATCGCGCTGCTGGCCCTGCTGGAAGTGCTGCTCGGCCCGATCTGGGCCTGGCTGGGCGCGGGCGAGGTGCCGACCTCGGCCACCATCGTCGGCGGCGGCATCGTGCTGTTCGCGCTGGTGTTCAATGAACTGGCGTCGATGCGACGGCCGGCCGCGCGTGGCAATGGCAATGGCGTGGGTGCCGCGCCGGCGCTGCCGGTCGGCGAGTCGGGAGGCCACTGAGGGGGGGCCACGGATGGTGGCACGGAGCGCGCCGGCGACATCCGAGAAGACTGAGCCGCCCCTCGGGGCGGCTCAGTCTTTGCTGCGGCAGGAATACGTGCCGTCAGGCCACCTGGGCCAGCACCGGCGGCGCATCCGGCACCGCCTTCTGGTGCTTCAGCACGTCGGCGATCGCGCCGAACAGAACATCGACCTGGCCCTTGTCGATGATCAGCGGCGGCGACAGCGCGATGATGTCGCCGGTCGTGCGGATCAGCACGCCCTTGTCCCAGAAGCACTTGTTGAACACGTCGAAGGCGCGCGCGGTCGGCTTGCCGGGCACGCCCTCGAGTTCGATGCCGCACACCAGGCCGAGGTTGCGGATGTCCTTCACGTAGGGCAGGCCCTTGAGGCTGTGCGCCGCCTCCTCGAAATAGGGCGCCATCGCGGCGGCGCGCGCGAACAGGCCTTCCTCCTCGTACACCGCCATCGTGGCCACCAGCGCGGCCGAGGCCAGCGGGTGGCCGGTGTAGGTGTAGCCGTGGAAGAACTCGATCGCATTCTCGGGCGCGGCCGCCATGAAGGCGTCGTGGATCTCCTGTTTCACCAGCACCGCGCCCATCGGCACGGCGGCATTGGTCAGGCCCTTGGCGCAGGTGATCATGTCCGGCACCACGCCGAAGAAATCGGCGCCGAAGGCGGTGCCCAGGCGGCCGAAGCCGGTGATGACCTCGTCGAAGATCAGCAGGATGCCGTGCCTGTCGCAGATGGCGCGCAGCTTCTGCAGGTAGCCCTTGGGCGGCAGGATCACGCCGGTGGAGCCTTGCAGCGGCTCGACGATCACCGCCGCGACCGTTGACGGATCGTGCAATGCCAGCAGGCGCTGTTCGAATTCGTCGGCCAGTTCGGCACCGTGCTCGGGCAGGCCGCGCGAGAACGCATTGCGGGCGATGTCCAACGGATGGCGCATGTGGTCCACGCCGGGCAGGGCGGGGCCGAAATGCTTGCGGTTGCCGGCGATGCCGCCGACCGCGATGCCGCCGAAGCCGACGCCGTGGTAGCCGCGCTCGCGGCCGACCAGGCGGGTGCGCAGGCCGTCGCCGCGCATGCGGTGGTAGGCCAGCGCGATCTTGAGCGCGGTATCGACCGATTCCGAGCCGTCGTTGCAGAAGAACACGCGATTCAGGCCGGCCGGGGCGATCTCCACCAGCTTCGTGGCGGCCTCGAAGACCTTCGGATGGCCCATCTGGAAGGTCGGCGCGAAATCCATGGTGGCGGCCTGCTGCTGGATCGCGGCGGTGATCTTCGGATGGCAGTGGCCGGCATTGACGCACCACAGGCCCGCGGTGCCGTCGAGCACCTGGCGGCCGTCATCGGTGGTGTAGTACATGCCCTTGGCCGAGGCCAGCAGCCGCGGGCGGCTCTTGTACTGGCGGTTGGCGGTGAAGGGCATCCAGAAGTGGTCGGTGCTGATCGTGTTGGACATGGGAAAGCGCCCCTGAATCGACATGGAAGGAATGTCGATGTTATTACGTTTGCCTCCGACGAGATACCCTGGGCAGTCAATTCCCGGACCCTGGGCCGATGCTGCGAAGCGAGGGCCAACTGCGTGACTGCAAGTACCCCGCAAGGCCCGGTTGCATTGGGGCAGGGTGTGTGCGCTTCGCAACATGCCTCGCCGCGCGGCCGCAGTCGGGATGCCTGCCTACGGAACGCCCCCGATGCGTCCGCCTCCTACCGTCCGGCCGATGCCGCGCGGACCGGCGGCGCCGGGGAGCCGGTACAATAGCGGTTTCGTTTTGCCCGCCGCCTGGCCAACCCCGCCGTGACCACACCGAAGCTTCCCCCACGCCGCCTGTCCGTCGCCCCGATGATGGACTGGACGGACCGCCACTGCCGCATGTTCCACCGGCAGATCACGCGGCACACCTGGCTCTACACGGAGATGGTCACCACCGGGGCGCTGCTGCACGGCGACGTGCCGCGCCACCTCGATTTCAGCGACGAGGAGCACCCGGTCGCCCTGCAGCTCGGCGGCAGCGAGCCGGCCGACCTGGCCAGGAGCGCGAAGCTCGGCCAGCAATGGGGCTACGACGAGATCAACCTCAATTGCGGCTGCCCGTCCGAGCGCGTGCAGAAGGGCGCGTTCGGCGCCTGCCTGATGGCCGAGCCGGTGCTCGTCGCCGACTGCGTCAAGGCCATGCGCGACGCCGTCGACATCGATGTCACCGTCAAGCACCGCATCGGCATCGATCATGTCGAAGGCTATGAATTCGTGCGCGACTTCGTCGGCACCGTCGCCGGCGCCGGCTGCCGCACCTTCATCGTGCATGCCCGCAACGCCATCCTCAAGGGCCTGTCGCCCAAGGAGAACCGCGAGATCCCGCCGCTGCGCTACGAGTACGCGTACCGCCTCAAGCGCGACTTCCCCGACCTCGAGATCCTGATCAACGGCGGCATCAAGACCGAGGCGGAGATCGACCTGCACCTGCAGCACGTGGACGGCGTGATGATCGGCCGCGAGGCGTACCACAACCCCTACCTGATGGCATCGTTCGATGCGCGCTACTACGGCGACACGGCCGCGCCGAAGACGCGCCTCGAGGTCCTCGAGGCGATGATCCCGTACATCCGCGCCCAGCTCGCGCAGCACGGACCCGGCATGGGCGCCGGCGCCGGCCTGCGCCTCAACTCCGTCACGCGTCACATGCTGGGCCTGATGGCCGGGCTGCCCGGCGCGCGCGCATTCCGCCAGACGCTGTCGGACAGCAAGAAGCTGGCCGCGGGCGACCCGGCCCTGCTGCTGGCGGCCGCCGCGCGCATGCAGCCGCTGGCGGCCTGATCCGGCGCGCGCCGGCAGGACGGCCGGCGTCTTTCCACGCAACCTTGCCGCCGGTGGCGCCGCGCCACGGCACGCCCGCCGCCGCGCCATTCCCTTCGCCGCGCGCAATTGCCATTGTTGAACCGATGCCCCGCCGCGCATGCCGAACGCATGACGCCGCAGGGCACACTCGCCCGTGCGGATCCCGACGAATCCGACCATCGAGAGGACAGCATGGCTCAACAGGACAAACCCGATTCCTTTCCCCCGCAGCACCAGGAGGTGCAACCCGGGCGCGAAACACAGATGGATCCCGCTCCGCAGGACCGCATGGAGGGTTATCGCGGCAGCGGCAAGCTGGACGGCAAGGTGGCGCTGGTCACCGGCGGCGACAGCGGCATCGGGCGCGCGGTGGCGATCGCCTTCGCGAAGGAAGGCGCCGATGTCGCGATCGGGTATCTCGACGAGCATGACGATGCGAAAGAGACCCAGCGCCTGATCGAGGCCGCCGGCCGCCGCTGCATGCTGATTCCCGGCGACATCGGCGATCCGGGCTTCTGCAATCGCATGGTGCACGACGTGGTCTCCGATTTCGGCCGCGGCCGGCTCGACATCCTGGTCAACAATGCCGCCGAGCAGCATCCGCAGGAAAGCATCGACAAGATCACCGACGAGCAGCTGGAAAGGACCTTCCGCACCAACATCTTTTCGATGTTCTACCTGGTGCGCGCGGCGCTGCCTTACCTGAAGCCCGGCGCGCGCATCATCAATTCCACCTCGGTCACGTCGTATCGCGGCAGCGGCCACCTGCTCGACTATGCCGCCACCAAGGGCGCGATCACCGCCTTCACGCGCTCGCTGTCGCAGCAGCTGGCGGAGAAGGGCATTCTCGTCAACGGCGTGGCGCCGGGGCCGATCTGGACGCCGCTGATCCCCTCGACCTTCTCCGCGGAACAGGTCGCGCAGTTCGGCAAGAGCACGACGCTCGGCCGCGCCGGCCAACCCGACGAGGTGGCGCCGAGCTACGTGTTCCTGGCCTCCGCGGATGCGTCCTACATGACCGGCCAGGTGCTCCATCCGAACGGCGGCGAGGTGGTCAACGCTTGATGGGACAAGGCGGCGCGGCCGTGCGCCGCGCCAGTAATTTTTACCGTGGAGGTGGCAAGAATCACACGTGGTGCTGGACGGAAAGCACGCCGCCCGGCAGTGGCGGCACGGCGCCGCCCCGCCACGGGCATGGCCTGCGGGCGCATCGCTGCGCAACGTGCGGCGGTGGCATGGAAGCTGCGTCAGGCCGGGCACCGACATGCAGAAAAATCAAGAAACCAATCTGCGGATCGTGCGGTCAATGTGGGTGAATTTTCAACATTCAATCGAAAGGAATAATGATGAAAGGAATTGCACAAACTTCCAAGGTCGTACTCCTGGCTGCCCTGATGAGCGTCGCATTCACTGCCTGCAATCGCGGCGGCGAGGGCGGCGGCACGGAAGGCGGCGGCTCGACCGCGACCACGGGCACCACGGGTGCCGGCAGCACCGGCGGCTCCACCTCGGCCGGTACCTCGGGCTCGGGTTCGGATGCCACTTCCGGCAGCGGCGCCACCGGCTCGACGACGCCGGGCAGCACCTCCGGCACCGGTTCGGCATCCGGCAGCGACACCTCCGGCACGACCGGCTCCAGCTCGGCGACGAGCCCGAGCGGCTCCACGTCCGGCGGCACTTCGGGTGGCGCCTCGGGCGGCACGTCGGGCGGCACCTCCGGTAGCACCTCGGGTGGTTCGTCGGGCAGCAGCAGCGGCACCTCCGGCTCTTCCGGCGGCTCGTCGGGCGGCTCGGGTTCCAACCAGTAAGAACGGAGCTGTCAGCGCGGCAGCGCGCCCGCCACGGTGGCGGCCGCCGCGCGTCATTCCGGCGCACACCGATCGTCCGGGCCGCATGGCGGCACCGGACCTTCGGCGCGCCCATTACCAGTGAAAGGACTCTGACCGATGGCAGGCAAGACGACCAGGCCGAAGGCCGCGACAGTGACGATCCTCGCCGCCCTCCTGGCCGCCACGCTGGCGGCCGGCTGCGGGCGCGACGAAGGCGATGCGGCGCAGGAACGGACCGCCGTCGCACCGAGCACGACCGACGCCACCACCGCCGCCCGGGCCGAAGCGGCGGACGATGCCACCTCGTCCGGCAGCTCCGGCTCCGCGGGCACCTCCGCCGCCGGCGGCAGCGAAAGCGCGGTGCGCGATTCGGCCGACGGTACCGCGGCGAAGCTCAACGATGCCGCCGGCAAGGCCGGCGACAAGCTCGAGGAGGCCGGGAAGAAGGCAGGCGGCGTGGCCGCGGATACGGTCATCACCACCAAGATCAAGGCTGCCTTGCTGGCCGACGATACCTTCAAGGGCACCGACATCAGCGTCGAGACCCGGGATGGCAAGGTGGTGCTGTCGGGCACCGTGAAGAACAAGTCCCAGCTCGACCGCGTGCAGACGCTGGCGCGCAATACCGAAGGCGTCACCGACGTGCGCAACCAGGTGAGCGTCGCCCGGTAGATCGTGCGTCGTGCGGCCGTGGCGGCATGCGGCTGCGCATCCTGCCTGTCTTTCCCTGCGGGGATGTCCCGCAGCCGTCCTCCGCTTGCGCAGAATCGCCGCCGCCGTTGGGTTACATCATGGCCGCGGCCGAATTCCTCCGCATACTCGCTATGTCTAAATAGCGCCGCAGCAGTGCTGCGGCGGCAACGCGCCCCCGAACGATGGAAGACCTCCAGCGACAGCCAGGCCGGGATAATGCCCAGGAAGAACCATCCATGCCGCATGTACTGATAGTCGACGATGACATCGACACGCGCGATGCGCTCGTCGAGATCATCGGCGCCGAAGGATTCACCACGTCGGTCGCCGGATCGGTCGGCCAGGCGCAGCAGCGCATCGCGCAGCGCCGGCCCGACCTGGTGCTGGTCGACATCAAGCTGCCCGACGGCAGCGGGATGGACATCTTCCAGGATGTCGACGTGCGCGGCCGCACCCAGATCGTGCTGATCACCGGCCACGCGAGCATCGAGACCGCGGTCGAGGCGCTGCGCCTGGGCGCCACCGACTACCTCACCAAACCGATCAATTTCCGCCGCCTCAAGGCCTTGCTGTCGCGCGTGCCGCGCCCGGCGGACCTGAAGGAAGAGATCGGCGCGCTGCGCGGCGAACTGCAGAAGCTCGGCCATTTCGGCCGCATGCTCGGCGCTGCGCCGGCGATGCAGAAGCTCTACACCCACATCGAGCGCGTCGCGCCGACCGAGGCCACCGTGCTGCTGCTGGGCGAAAGCGGCACCGGCAAGGAACTGGCGGCGCGCACCATCCACGACCTGTCGCTGCGGGCGCGCCATCCCTTCCTGCCGGTCAACTGCGGCGCCATCTCGCCGCAGCTGATCGAGAGCGAGATCTTCGGACACGAGAAGGGCAGCTTCACCGGCGCCGACCGCCAGCACAAGGGATACTTCGAACGCGCCAACGGCGGCACCCTGTTCCTCGACGAGATCACCGAGATGCCGCTGGAGCTGCAGGTGAAGCTGCTGCGCGTGCTCGAGACCGGATCGTTCATGCGGATCGGCTCCAACCAGGAAATCGAGACCGACGTGCGCGTGATCGCCGCCAGCAACCGCGATCCCGAGGAAGCGATCGCCGACGGCAAGCTGCGGCTGGACCTGTACCATCGCCTCAACGTGTTCCCGCTGGTGCTGCCGGCGCTGCGCGAACGCAGCGGCGACGTCGAACTGCTGGCCCAGCATTTCCTCGACGAGCTCAACCGCGCCCACGGCACGTCCAAGCAGTTCGGCGCCGAGGCCTTGCGCAGCCTGCGCGGCTACCACTGGCCGGGCAACGTGCGCGAGCTGCGCAACTACGTGCAGCGCGCCTACATCCTGTCCGATCGCGAGATCGACGCCGCCGCCATCACGCCCGCCGCCGCGCCGCAGCCCTCGTCGAGTCAGACGCTGGCGATTCCCGTCGGCACCTCGCTGGCCGAGGTCGACCGCAAGCTGATCTTCGCCACGCTGGAACTATGCGGCGGCGTCAAGAAGCGCGCGGCGGACATCCTCGGCATCAGCCTCAAGACCCTCTACAACCGGCTCGAGGAATACGGCAGCCACGAGCGCGTCGAGGCCAACCCGGATCGCGGGCAGCCTGCCGACGCCGATCCGGCCACGGCCGCGGCGCCCGGCGAGGGCGATGCCGATGCGGAACCCCCGCGCCTGAACGGCGCATCCTCGGCCGGCGACGGCGGCACGCTCGGCGCGGCGGGACTCTGACCGCCGCCGGCACCCGCGGCGGCCATCCGCCCGGCGCGGCCTAGGCGCGCATCGCCAGCGTCGCCAGCACCACGATCAGCTCTTCCGGCTCGACCGGCTTGGACACGTGCATCTGGAAGCCGGCGGTGAGGGCCCGGATGCGGTCCTCGCGCTGGGAGAACGCCGTCAGCGCCAGCGCGGGCAGGCGCTGCAGGGGCGCGAATCCGCCGGACGTCTTCCATTCGCGGATGCGGCGCAGGACGGTATAGCCATCCTCGCCCGGCATGGCGATGTCGCAGACCAGCGCGTCGGGCATCTCCGCCATGCCCAGCGTCGACAGCCAGGCGAGCACCTCGTCGGCGCTGCCGGCGGAGAACACCCTGGCGCCGGCATTCTGCAGGACGATGCCGATCGACTCGCGCGCTTCCTCCTGGTCGTCGACCACCAGGACGCGCAGGCCGGCCAGCGACGCCGTCGCCTCCCGCGCGCCGGCGCCGGCGGGTACCGTGTCCGGGTAGCTGTCGGGATCGCGCCGCAGCGGCAGGCGCACCGTGAACACGGTGCCGCGGCCTTCGCCCTCGCTGGCCGCGGCGATGCTGCCGCCATGCATCTCGATCAGGTGGCGCGCCAGGAACAGTCCGAGACCGAGGCCGTTATGGCTGCGCGTGCTGGACGTGTCGCCCTGGCTGAAGCGGTCGAACAGGTGGGGCAGGAAATCCGGCGCCACGCCGATGCCGTCGTCGCGCACGGTGATGACGGCCTCCTTGCCCTGCGCCGACGCCTCGATCCACGCATGGCCACCCTCGTGGGTGAACTTGACCGCGTTGCTCAGCAGGTTCCACACGACCTGCTGGAGGCGGTCGGCATCGGCATCGATCCTTTCGCCGGTGAGGGTGAAGGCGCACGACAGCGCGACCTGCCTGGCGTCGGCCATCGCGCGCACGCTCTCGACCGCGGCCTGCAGGATCGGCAGCAGCGCCACGCTCTGCTTCACCAGGCGCAGCTTGCCGCTCATCATGCGGGTGACGTCGAGCAGGTCCTCGATCAGGCGCACCTGCTGCGCCACGCCGTTGCGGATGCCGAGCAGCGCGCGCTGCGCCAGCGGCGCGGCCGACACATCCTTGACGTAGTTCTCCAGCACGTGGGCCCAGCTCTGAATGCCGTTGAGCGGCGCGCGCAGCTCGTGCGACACGATGGCGAGGAACTCGTCGCGCGCCCTGGCGGCGGTCTCGGCCTGGATGCGCGCGCTGCGTTCGCGCGTGAGCAGTTCCTCGCGCTCGCGTTCCATGCGCCGCCGTTCGGTGACGTCATAGGTGATGCACAGCAGCGAGCCGATGCCGCCGTCGCCGTCCGGCTCGGGGACCAGCCGCGTGCTGAAGCTGCGCGTCGCGCCGTCGACGTCCAGCTCGTAGTGGCAGCGCTGCTCGGCGCCGCTCGCGATGGCTTCCGCGGCGGCGCGTTCCCATGCATGCACCATCGCGGCGGGGAATCCCAGCTCGCCCAGGCAGCGGCCCGTATACGATGCCCGCGGCCGGCCGAAGGCCGGCTCGATCGCCGGGTTCACGTAGAGATGGCGCAGGGCGCGGTCGACGCGCGAGATGACGTCCGGCGAGTTCTCGACCAGCGTCTTGAACTCCAGCTCGTGGCGGCGCAGCTGGTCTTCGACGCGCCGCAGGCGGCTGGTGTCGACGAAGGTGACGGTCACGCCGCAGACGGTGCCCGACTGGTCGCAGTCCGGGATGTAGACCAGGTGCAGGCAGTGCTCGCCGGTGTCCGGCAGCGACAGGCGCAGCTCGTGCTCCTGCAGCTGGCCGGCCAGCGCGCCATCGAGAAAGGGCCGCAGCGAGGCCATGGCATCGGCGTCGAGCAGCTCCGGCAGCCGCCGTCCCACCATGCCCTCGGCATTGACGCCGAAGCCGCCCAGGCACGCGACGTTGACATAGCCGAGGCGAAGCTCGCCGTCGCAGCGCGCGATCACCGTCGGCACGTTGGTCAGCGAGGGGCGCGCGCGCCGTTCCGGGCCGGCGGGCAGGGTGCGCAGCCGCGCCGGCACGAAGGTGCGACGCACGGCGGCCGACGGCTCCGCGCGGCGCTGGCCGTCGTTCCGCGGCGCCGCTGGCGCGCGGGCGGGAAGGGCGGAGCTGTCCGGGGCTGTAGGCATGGTGTCATCCGAAACGCATTTCCCGGGCGGCGCGGCCTGTGCACCGTCCCGGAGATGCGCCCTGCCGGATGGCGGCAGGGCGGACTGGCGGGCGCGGCCTGGGCGGCACGCCCGCGCGCCGTCGCTCAGGCACCGACCTTGCGCACCGCGACTTCCGGGCGCACGTCGGCAAGATACTCGGCGAACTCGTCGGCGATGGCAGGGTGGCGCAGCGCGAACTGCACGGTCGCCTTCAGGTAACCGATCTTCGAGCCGCAGTCGTAGCGCTGTCCGCGGAACTCGTAGCCGAGCACCTGCTGGTCGCGCAGCAGCGCGGCGATCGCGTCGGTCAGCTGGATCTCCCCGCCGGCGCCGGGCTTGGTGTTCTCCAGGTAGTCGAAGATCTCCGGCGTGAACACGTAGCGGCCCACCACGCCGAGCGTGGACGGCGCATCCTTGGGCTGGGGCTTCTCGACGATGCCGTCGACCCGATGGATGCGCACGCCAAGCGGCTGCGGATGGATCACGCCGTACTGGTGGGTCTGGTCCAGCGGCACGTTCTGCACGCCCACCACCGAGCTGCCGTGCTGCTCGTACAGCTCCACCATCTGCTTCAACGCCGGCACGTCGGCATCGATCAGGTCGTCGGCCAGCAGCACCGCGAACGGCTCGTCGCCGACCAGCGACTTGGCGCACAGCACCGCGTGGCCCAGGCCCAGCGCCTCGCTCTGGCGCACGTAGGAGCAATGCAGGTCCTTCGGGAACAGGCTGCGCACCTCGGTCAGCAGCTTCACCTTGCCGCGGGCGGCCAGCTCGGCTTCCAGTTCATAGGCCTTGTCGAAATGGTCCTCGATGGCCTGCTTGCCGCGGCCGGTGACGAAGATCATTTCGGTGATGCCCGCCGCCGCAGCCTCCTCGACCGCGTACTGGATCAGCGGCTTGTCGACGATCGGCAGCATTTCCTTCGGCGATGCTTTGGTGGCCGGCAGGAATCGGGTGCCGAGGCCGGCCACGGGAAATACCGCCTTGCGAATCTTGGTCTTGGTCATGGTGTGTTTCTGCTCCTGGCGTCAAGTGTTCTCATGGAATCGCGCGGCATGCGATGCGCGCGTCATGTGTATGAAATCCGATCGCCGCCCGCAGGGCATTAAGCCGTGTCAATGGTCGGGTCCAGCGGACGTGAGGCGCATGCGCGTCTCTTCGTCGCAAGGTCGTCAAGCAGAGAACATGCCGACACGTCGATGGGCTTGCATGCGCGCGCACGAACGCATTGCGACGCGCCCGCGGCGTGTACGAAAGGAATCTGCAGCAACATTGCGCGGGCTTGTATCAGAGGTTTCAAAGTGAAACAAAGGCGAACCAACTGCGTCATAGCCAGTGCGTGCCCACACCCGTTTGCGGTATTTCAATGCATCACCACGCAGTCCTGTTGGAATACCCTTCATCGGTTTGTCGCGCCGATCGCCAGTCCCGACGACGTATCCAGCGGCAACAGCGCCCGGTGTAGGTTTTACTGCGCGATGTAAATCTTACGAATCGACGACTGCGCCCCGCGGCACCATCCGGAGATCGGGAAAGGACAGCAGTGCCGAGCAGGGGACGAGCGATCGACGCGGGGACATCAGGCCGGAATCGCGTCGACGGCGGGTCCGGCCGCCGACCGATGCAGGTGAGGACGCCGGTTCCCGGGGGATGGGCGTCCAGCGCATTACCGCCGCAGGCCCGCGAAGGCCCAGGCACATCAGTTTCCCTTTTCATCCGCTTTCAAGGCGACAAGGAGATCGCATGCCCGCATTAATCGTTTTCTCTCACCTCCGCTGGGATTTCGTGTTTCAGCGTCCCCAGCACCTGCTCACGCGGCTTGCCCGCTACTATCCGGTCGTGTTCGTGGAGGAGCCGGTGTACCACGAGGGAGAGAGTTTCTTCGAGATCAGTTCTCCTGCGCCGAACGTCACCGTCTACCGGCCGCACACCTCGGTGGCCATGCCCGGCTTCCACGATGATCAGCTGCCGCAGTTGCGCAAGCTGCTGCGCCAGCTGATCAGCGATTACGACGACCACATCGCGTGGTTCTACACGCCGATGGCGCTGCCGCTGCTGCAGGAGCTGCATCCGCGCCTGGTGGTGTACGACTGCATGGACGAGCTGTCCGCATTCCGCAACGCGCCCAAGCAGCTGGTCCAGCGCGAGAACGCGCTGCTCAAGACCGCCGACATCGTCTTCACCGGCGGCCCGAGCCTGTACAACGCCAAGAAGGATCGCCACCCCAACGTGCACTGTTTCTCGTCGAGCGTGGACGTCTCCCATTTCGAGCAGGCGCTCGACCATGCCAACTCGCATCCGGCCCACAAGAGCATTCCGGGGCCGCGCCTGGGCTTCTACGGCGTCATCGACGAGCGTTTCGACGCCGAGCTGATCGCCCGCCTGGCCGACGCGCACCAGCAATGGCAGATCGTGCTGGTCGGCCCGGTCGTCAAGATCGACCCGGCCTCGCTGCCGCAGCGTCCCAACATCCACTACATGGGCCAGCAGCCCTATGAGGCGCTGCCGCAGTTCCTGGCCGGCTGGGACGTCTGCCTGCTGCCGTTCGCGCTGAACGAATCGACCAGGTTCATCAGCCCGACCAAGACGCTCGAATACATGGCGGCCAACCTGCCGATCGTCAGCACCCCGATCACCGACGTGGCCCAGCCCTACGGCGACATGGTCGCCATCGCCGGCACGCCGGAGGAATTCATCGCCGCCTGCGAGGCGGCGCTGCTGTCGACGCCGGAGCAGCATGCGGCGCGCGTCGACAAGTACCGCAAGGTGCTGTCCTCGACCTCCTGGGAAAACACCGCGCTGGAGATGCGCAACCTGATGGATGCCCTGCACAAGGACCGCATCCCCGCCAAGCGCACGCTGCAGGACATCCCCGAGCATGCCGACAGCGTGGCGGAAGTCAATCCGCTGCGCCCGCAGACGCCGTTGCGCAACGTGAAGACGGCCATCATCGGCGCCGGCCCGACCGGCCTGTCCGCCGCCTATCATCTCGACGAGGACACGCTGCTCCTGGAGCGCCTGTCGAAGGTCGGCGGCTGGTGCCGCTCGATCGAGGACAAGGGCTTCACCTTCGATTACGCCGGCCACATCATGTTTTCCAACGACCCGTACGTGCTGCAGCTGTACGACAAGCTGTTGGGCGACAACCTGCACTGGCAGAACCGCGAGGCCTGGGTCTACAGCAAGAACGTGTTCACCCGCTATCCGTTCCAGGGCGCGCTGTACGGCCTGCCGCCGGAGGTGATCAAGGAATGCATCGTCGGCGCCATCGAGGCGCGCTACGGCGCGCCGCAGGCGGAACTCACCGCGCAGCAGGCGCAGGCAGCCTGCGAGGCGAAGGCGCACGGCGCGGCGGCGGTGGCCGCTTCCAGCGGCGACGTCAAGGACGGCGAGATCGTGAAGATCGAGGACTGCTGCGGCGACAGCGCGATGGACATCGAGGCGCCGGCCGCCGCGCCGTCCGCCGCGAAGGCTGCGGACGGCCAGCCGGCCAACTTCGAGGAGTTCATCTACAAGGTCTGGGGCAAGGGCATCGCCAAGCATTTCGCCATTCCCTACAACCGCAAGCTGTGGAAGGTGCCGCTGACCTCGATGGAGACCTCCTGGCTCGGCGGCCGCGTGCCGCTGCCCAACCTCGAGGAGATCATCGACGGCGCGCTGACGCCGGTGGCCAAGCCGATGGGGCCGAACGCGCGTTTCGGCTATCCGCTCAAGGGCGGCTTCCAGGCGCTGATGGACGCCTTCGTGCCGCACATCAAGGGCCAGATCGAGCTGAACGCCGAAGTGGTGCAGATCTCGCCGAAGGACCACATCATCGCGCTGGCCGACGGCCGCCGCTTCCACTACGACAGCCTGATCTCGACCATGCCGCTGCCGGAGCTGATCAAGCTGATCGGCGACGAGGCGCCCGACGAGGTGCGCGAGGCCGCGCGCGGCCTGCGCCACATCTCGATCCGCTGCGTCAACATCGGCGTGGGCCGCGAGAACATCACCGACAAGCACTGGATCTACTATCCGGAAGACACGGTGTTCCACCGCATCTTCGTGCAGGGCAACGCCAGTCCGCACTGCAATCCGCCCGGCGGCTTCGGCCTGACCTGCGAGATCTCGTACTCGCCCGACCATCCGCTGCCGTGCGACGGCCAGGAACTGATCGACCGCTGCGTCGCCGACATCAAGCGCGTCGGCCTGATGCGCGAGGACGACACGGTGATCACCGCCAACCTGGTCGACATGCCGTATGCCTACGTGATCTACGACCATGCGCGCTCGCAGAACGTGGCCACGGTGAAGAACTGGCTGGCCGACTACGACATCGTGCTGTTCGGCCGCTACAGCGAGTGGGAGTACTACAACTCCGACCACGCCTTCGTGGCGGGCAAGCGGGCGGCCGAGACGGTGCGCTGGATGGAGCCGAAGAAGAGCGCCACCGCGACCGAGTGATTGCCGCCGGGAAGTCTTCCCGGGGCGTGCCGTCCGGCGGCGCGGTTGACTTGCGTCAGCTGCCGGGTGGCACGCCGTTTGCCTGCACTGGGATCCCATTCACTTGCAAGGAGGCTGCCATGAACAAGCTCGTAAGAATCTCGGCACTCGCCCTCTGCGCCGCCACGGCATTCGGCCCGGCGGCGGCCGAGGACAAGAAGGATGCCCGCGCGGAACGCAAGGCGGAGCGCGTCGTGAACAAGGCCGACGACAAGGTGTCGCCGGACCTCGGCCGCGCCAGCAAGCTGATCGGCACCGACGTCATCGACGCCAAGGGCGAGAAGCTCGGCGACATCAAGGACATCGTGCTGGATCGCCGCCGCGGCGACGTGGCCTACGCGGTGGTCGGGTTCGGCGGCACGCTGGGCGTGGGCGACAAGTACTTCGCCATCCCCTGGCAGGCGCTCAAGCCGCGCGAGGACAAGCTGGTGCTCAACGTCGACCGCGAGAAGCTGAAGGACGCGCCCGGCTTCGACAAGGACAACTGGCCGGACATGGCCAGCCGCAAGTGGAACACCGATACCGCCCGCTACTACGGCCAGGCGCCGTACTGGGATGACCGCGTGGCCGCGCGTCGCGAGGTCCATCGTGAACGCATGGCCGAACCGCGCCGCGGCGAACGCGACGACCGCAGCAGCGGATCGTCCGGCAACAAGTGAAAGGACAGGACATGAGCCAGCAACAGCCAGGCGACGTCGCCCCGGTCCAGGGCGGCGCGCGCATCATCGACAACGACCATGCCGAGACCGGCGGCCCCGGGCCGGAAGTGATGGCGGCGCGGACGCTGACCGGCAACAAGGTCTACAACGCCCAGGGTGAGGACATCGGCGAGATCGAGGACATCATGCTCGACGTGCCGAGCGGGCGCATCGCCTACGCGGTGCTGTCCTTCGGCGGCGTGCTGGGGATCGGCGAGAAGTTCTTCGCCATTCCCTGGAGCGCCCTGGTGCTCGATGCGACGCGCGAATGCTTCGTGCTCGACATCGACAAGGAACGCCTGAAGGATGCGCCGGGCTTCGACAAGAGCCATTGGCCGTCGATGGCCGATCCGCGCTGGGCGGCCGAGATCTACGGCTACTACAACGCCCGTCCTTACTGGCAGTGATGCCGGCGGCGGGATGCACGGCAACGGCGGCGCCCGCAGCGGGCGCCGCTTTTTCATTGGGGATGCGAACGCCAGCACGGGAGGTAATCCGACATGGGAGGTATCGACTGGGGGGAACTGTTCGGCCTGCAGATGCCGGTGTCCGAGATCATCGTGCGCGGCACCGCGATCTACTGGTTCCTGTTTGCGATCTTCCGCTTCGTCATCCGGCGCGACGTCGGTTCGGTCGGCATCGCCGACGTGGTGATCCTGGTGATCGTGGCCGACGCCGCGCAGAACGGCATGTCCGGCGATTACAAGACGATCACCGAGGGGGCGATCCTCATCTCGACCCTGGTGTTCTGGAATGCCGCGCTGGACTGGATGTGCTACCGCTTTCCGGCGATCCGCCGCTTCGCCGAAGCGCCGCCGCTGCGGCTGGTGAAGGACGGGCGCATGATCCACCGCAACATGAAGCGCGAGCTGATCACCGAGGACGAGCTGTGGTCGCTGCTGCGCGCGCGCGAGGTGCGCGAGCTGTCGGAGGTGGAGGAAGCCTACCTGGAGCCGAACGGCGATTTCAGCGTGATCAAGCGGCAGTCCTGACGCCGGCGGGCGGCATGGCCTAGCGCACCGCCGGGGTGCCGCCGCCGCGGCCGTCGGGCAGGGTGCGGCACACGCCCTGGTCGAGCGTCAGCTTCGGCACCGGCGCCACCACGCAGGCGCCCACCAGGCCGCGCTGCTCGTTGAACTGGCGCTCGAGGGCGGAATACTCGCCGGCCAGCATGTGCAGGCGGCGTTCCTTCGCCACCTGGCGGGAATAGGGAAGGTACTCCTGCGGTCCGCCGCAGGGACGCGAACCCAGCGGCAGGGTCGCGCACTGGGCGATGTCGTCCGCGCGCGGCACGCCGATCTCCTCGACGATCATGGCGCGCAGCTTCTGCATCTGGTCGCGCAGCTGGGCGGTGCCGCCGGCGGGCGGCGGCGCCTTGTCCGGGGCCGGTGCCGGCGGCGCCGACGCGGCCGGGGCGCCGGAAGGCGAGGCGCCCTGACCGGCGCACGCCGCCAGCGAGAACAGGGCGGCGGAAAGGGCGGCGAGACAGGAGGTCAACTTGTACATTGGGATGTCCATTGCGGGGATGTCGGTGGCGCGCATCGCCACCGGTGTGGCGGCAAGGCGCCCATCATATACCGCCGGGCCGACGGCGCCGCATGCGATCCGCGCCGCGGTCGACCTGGGTCAAGGCGTTTCCGCGCCGGAGTGAAACGCACGCTCGACGCGCCTGCCGGCGATGCGCCAGGCACACTCGGCCGCTCCTTCCCCCTGGAAGAGGGAGGGAGTCCGGCGGCGGAGGCTTGCCGGCATGGGCGAGGCTCGGAAACGCGGCACGCGCCGTCTCCGGGTGTCATGACCACATTCCCCTGCATGTGTGCGAAACCACATTCCCCCTGCATTTGGGCGAGAATAGGGCGATGTTCATCCTCCGGAGGTCCCCATGAAATTCGGCTACACGATCGTCTATGTCGACGATGTCCCTGCCTCGATCGCCTTCTTCGAGAACGCCTTCGGCATCCACCGCCGCTTCCTGCATGAATCGAATGCCTACGGCGAGATGGAGACCGGCGCCACCACGCTGTCCTTTGCCGCGCACGAGATCGCTTCCTCGCACCTGCCGGACGGCTATGTGAAGGCCGGCGAGTCGGCGCGGCCGCTGGGCATGGAGATCGCGCTGGTCACGCCCGACGTCGGCGCCGCCCACGCGAAGGCGGTCGCGGCGGGCGCCGCCGAGCTGATGGCGCCGGCCGCCATGCCGTGGGGACAGACGGTGTCCTACGTGCGCTGCCCGGACGGGACGCTGGTGGAACTGTGCACGCCGATGGGGCAGTGATCGCGGCGGCGGTTCAGCCGTGCAGCGCGCGGGCATCCGGCGGCGCTTCCTCGCGCGCGTCCATGCTGTAGTCGCGCAGCACCCGCGCCACGCGCAGGCGGTAGCCGGCGAACAGTCCGCCGCGTCCGGCCCGTTGCGCCTCCCGGTGCGCTTCGTGCAGGCGCCAGCGGCGCACCGATTCCTCGTCGCGCCAGAACGACAGCGACAGCAGCTTGCCGGGCGCCGACAGGCTCTGGAAGCGCTCGACCGACACGAAGCCGTCCCAGGCGGCGAGATCCTCCTTCAGGCCGGCGGCGATGTCGAGATAGGCCGCGGTGCAGCCCTCGCGCGGCTCCACCTCGAAGATCACCGCGATCATGCCGCACGCTCCTGCCCGGCGGGAAGCACGCCGATGGTGCCGGCGACGTTCTCGACGAAGCTGCGCTCCTCGCGCAGGATGAAGCGCATCTCCTGCGCCATCGCGAAATTGCGCCGTCCTTCGTCATCGGCCCGCAGGCGCGCGCGGTAGCGCTCGTAATCGGCCAGCGACGGGAACGCGATCAGTCCCCAGGCGATGTCGTTGCTGCCTTCGTGCGGCAGGAAGTAGCCCAGCAGGTGCCCGCCGCAGCGCGGAATGATGCGGCCCCAGTTCTCCGCATAGGTGCGGAAGGCTTCGCGCTGGAAGGGATCGATCTGGTAGCGGATGACGCAGGTGAGTGACATGATGGACTCCTTGGGTTGGATGGTCAGCCGCTACGATAGCGCGCTCCCCCGGCCCGATGCTTCGGCCGCGGACGAATCGTGTCCGGACCGTCTGCGTTAAGATGCGGGCATGAAGGACGGACCCGACATCGTCGCCGTCGCCGCGCTCATCGGCGACCATGCCCGCGCGGACATGCTCACCGCGCTGATGTGCGGCCGCGCGCTGACAGCCACCGAGCTCGCGGATGCCGCCGGCATCACGCGCCAGACGGCCAGCGCCCACCTGGCGCGGCTGGTGGACGCGCGCCTGCTGGAAGTGGAAGCGCAGGGCCGCCACCGCTACTTCCGCCTGGCCGGCGAGGAGGTTGCCCACCTGCTGGAGTCGCTCATGGGCGTGGCGTTCGGCACCGGGGCCGTACGCCTGCGCGGCAGTCCGCGCGACCCGGCGCTGCGCAAGGCCAGGGTCTGCTACGACCACCTCGCGGGCGAGCTCGGCGTGCTGGCCTATGACGGGCTGCGCGCGCGCAGGGCACTCTGCCTCGGGCCGGAGGGCCTGGCGCTGACACCGGCCGGCGAGGCATTCTTCGCCGACCGCTTCGGCATCGCGGCTGCCAGCCTGCGCGGTGGGAAGCGCCCGGCCTGCCGCGCCTGCCTCGACTGGAGCGAGCGGCGCCACCATCTCGCCGGCGCCCTGGGCGCGGCCATGCTGGACCGCATCGTGGCACTCGGCTGGGCGCGGCGCGACCCGCAGTCGCGCGTGATGCAATTCACGCCGGCGGGAGAGCGGTCGCTGCGCGCGGCCTTCGCCGGCGCGGACGACTAGCGTTCGTCGTCGTCGCCGAACGCCGGCGCGCCGTCATCGTCTTCCTCGATCGCATCCTCGTCGCCCTCGGGCATGCCGAACTCGGTGCGCAATTCCTCGCGCCGCTGCGCCAGTTCCTCGCCGAGCGCGGCCAGGTCCACGCCGGCCTTCTTCGCCTTCGGGAACAGCTTCTCCTGCTCTTCCTCGATGTGGTGGCGCACGTATTCGCCCAGCACCGTCACCTTGGCGTCGTAGAGGTCGTCGCCCGGCTCCATCGATTCGATCTCGGCGATCAGCTGCTCGGCCATGGTGTGCTCGACCTCGGCCTCGTCCAGCAGCGCATGGCTGTCGAAGGCGTCGCGTAGGGCCGGGTAGAGCAATTCCTCCTCGATCTCGCTGTGGATGGTCAGTTCGCTGCAGATGCGTTCGACCAGCGCCTGCTTGACGTCGTCGTCGATGTCGGGGTCGCCGCGCATGCCGCGGAAGTCGTCGAACAGGGACAGCACCTGTTCATGGTCTTCGGTCAGCAAGTCGATCGCATTGGTGGACGACCCGGTGGCTTTCCTGCGTGGCATGGGGGGCTCCGTCGAGGGTTGGATGGCCGAGCTTCCGCAAGGTCCATGCCACGGCGGCGCGTCGCGCGGCGTCGCGCCGATCCTTGCGCATTGTCGGGTGCGGCGCTTGCGCGGCGCCATGCCCGGCCGGCGGGCGTGGCGGCATGATGGAAACCGTACCGATGCACGCAGGCAGCGATGGCAGAAATTACACGGTGTTGCCGCGGCTGCATGACGTGCGGCGGTTTCCGCCGACCATGATGATCGGTATAAAAATTGCCTGCCCACGGAAGCCAGAGCTTTCCCGACCGCCATGCCGAGCCGACGCCGACACCCGATGCCCTTTGCCCGACTGCCGCAGTTGCTGCTGCTGGCGTGTCTCGCGGGCGCCGGCGCCTGCGCGACGCTGCCCGATGTCGGGGAACTGCGCGCCGATGCGGCGCAGGAACAGTCCGGCGGCGGCAAGCCGCGCATCAAGGGCCGGCAGGGCCTGCTGTCGCCCGGGCGCACCGCGGCGATCCTGCGCGAGCTCGAACGGCAGGGCAAGACCAGCCTGCTCGACCGCCATTTCGCCTTCATGCAGACGCTGCACGACAAGCCGCTGACGGCGGGCAACGGCGCGCGCCTGCTGATCGACGGGCCGCGCACCTACGCGGCGATGTTCGAGGCGATCGCAGCGGCGAAGGACCATGTCAACCTGGAGACCTACATCCTCGAAGAGGACGAGATCGGCCGCAAGTTCGCCGCGCTGCTGGCGCAGAAGGCCGGCGAGGGCGTGCAGGTGAACCTGATGTACGACAGCGTCGGATCGATCAACACCTCGCGCGCCTTCTTCGATGCGCTGCGCGGGCAGGGGGTCAACGTCTGCGAATTCAACCCGGTCAACCCGGTGAAGGGACGGCTGTTCTCGCTGAACAACCGCGACCACCGCAAGCTGCTGGTGGTCGACGGCCAGGTCAGCTTCACCGGGGGCATCAACATCAGCAACGTGTACGCCAGTTCGATCTTCGGCAGCCGCCGGCGCGAGGTGAAGCAGGAAGGCTGGCGCGATACGCACATCGAAGTGCGCGGGCCGGCCACCCAGGATTTCCAGCGGCTGTTCATCGACAACTGGGGCACGCAGGCATGCGGCCGGCTGCCGCAGCGCCAGTACTTCCCGCAGCCGGTGCGCGGCGGCGACCAGGTCGTGCAGGCGATCGGCAGCAGTCCGGGCGATGCGCTGAACCTCATCTACCTGGAGCTGCTGTCGGCCATCAGCCATGCCGAGCGCAGCGTGTGGATCACCATGGCCTACTTCGTGCCCGATGCCCAGACCACGGCGGCACTCAAGGATGCGGTGAAGCGCGGCGTGGACGTGACGCTGGTGCTGCCCGGATTCTCCGACTACTGGATCACCTTCTACGCGGGGCGGTCCTACTACGACGAGCTGCTGGCGGCCGGCGTCCGCATCTACGAGCGGCGCGACGCGCTGCTGCATGCCAAGACCGCCGTCATCGACGGCGTCTGGTCGACGGTCGGCTCGACCAACATGGATCTGCGCAGCTTCCTCCACAACCATGAAGTCAATGCGGTGGTGCTGGGCGCGGAGTTCGCCGGCGAGATGGAGCGCGTGTTCCGGCGCGATCTCGAGGAATCGGTCCCCATCGATCCGAAGGCGTGGGAGAAGCGCGGCGCGGCGGAGCGCGCCAAGGAAACGCTGGCGCGCATGTGGGCCTACTGGCTGTGAACGCGCCGTGAACGGGACATGAACGGGACGATTGCAGCGACGCTGCGCCGGCGCCGGTTCAGCGGCGCAGGCGGCCCCTGTTGCCGGTCGTGAACAGGCCCTTGGTCGGCGAGGGCGGCTGCAGCACGATCGGCGTCAGCGGTTCGAGCTGCGCCGCCTTCTTCCTGTCCTGCAGGTCCGGGTGCAGCGGCTGCAGCACGCGGTCGTCGGCACGGGTATAGGTCCGGAACGCCTTCCGCCCGGTATAGGCGGCGCCGTACACTTCGCGCAGCAGCGACACCGTTTCCCGCGCCACCCGTTCCGGCGTCACCTTGGCCAGGCAGTCGTGGTGGCCCTGGGGGCAGACGCTCTTGTAGCACATGCTGCAAGGCACGTCGTGGTACAGCACGCGGCTGGGCACCTGCCACGGCGTGTGCTGCGGATTGGTCAGCGCATACAGGTCGACCACCGGCGTGCCGACGGCGGCCGCCAGGTGCACCGGGCCGGTATTGTTCGAGATGAGCACCGGCGCCTGCGCCAGCACCGCGGCGAAGCGGCCGAGGTCGAGCTTGCCGGCCAGCGAATAGGAGGGATGCGCCAGGTCTTCGCGGATCGCGTCGATCAGCGCCGCCTCGCTGCTGCCGCCCGAGAACACCAGCGGGCATTGCAGCTCGTCGGCCAGCCGGTTGGCGGCGGCGCTCCAGGAGCTCGGCGGATAGCGGCGCGACGCGGCGGTGGCGCCCGGATGCAGCAGCAGCCAGGGCTGCTTCAGGTCGATGCCGATCGCCTGCAGGTGGCGGCGCGCCCAGGCAGCGTCGTCGTGCGGCACCGTGAAGCCGAGCCGCTCGTCGCTGGTGGTGCACCCGACCGCGGCCACCAGTTCGAGCTGGCGGCGCACCTCGTGGCGCACCGTGGTGTGCGGCTCCGGATCCTTGATCCAGTCGCTCAGCAGGTGGTAGGGGTTCTCGTGGCAATGCGCCAGCACCAGCGGGATCTCCGCCAGGTGGCACAGCATCGCCGCAGGCAGCGGGCTCTGGCTGTAGGCGGTGAAGATCACGGCGGCATCGAAGCGGCGCTCGCGCAGCTCGCGCGCCATCGCCAGGTCGGCGCCCGGATCGGCGCGGTCGGTGCTCTTCATCCACGGCGCCGCATAACGGATCACGTCGTCGACCTCGGGCATGTAGCGCGCCCCGGCGGCACCGCTGGTCGAAGCCATCAGGGTCAGCCGGCAGCCCGGCAGGGTATGCTTGAGCGCCCGCAGGGCGGGCGTCGTCATCAGCACGTCGCCCAGGTTGTCGAGGCGGATGCAGAGCACGCGGCGGACATGCGACCAGTCGTTCATTGTCGGCAGGCTTCTTCGGAGGCGGAGGGACGCAGGCCGTCGATCTCGGCGATCGCGCGGGCGGCGCGGTGGAAATCCTTGACCATCAGGTCGGGCGAGCGCAACGCCGACCAGTCCCACTCGGTCTCGTTGCCGTTGTCGATCAGCACGGTGCGGCAGCCGGCGCGGCGGCCGGCTTCCACGTCGTTGAGGATGTCGCCGATCATCCAGGACCGGCTGCAGTCGATGCCGTGCTCGCGCGCGGCGCGCAGCAGCATGCCGGGCATCGGCTTGCGGCAGGTGCACAGCGTCGCGTAGCGCGCCACCGTGCCCTGCGGGCAGTGCGGGCACCAGTAGAAGCCGTCGATGCGGATGCCGTGGCTGCGCAGGAGGCGCGAGAGATGCCGCTCGAGTCCGTGCAAGGCTTCCTCGTCGAACAGGCCGCGCGCGATGCCGGCCTGGTTGGAGACCACGATCAGCGCATAGCCCTGCCGCTGCAGCAGCCGCAGGCCCTCGACCACGCCGCTGGCCAGCACGACGCGCGCCGGGTCGACGTTGTACGGAACATCGTCGACCAGCGTGCCGTCCTTGTCGAGGAAGATCGCGCGCATGGCGTATCCGGGTCGCGGCGGCCCGATCAGGGCCAGGAGGTTTCGCGCATCGGCAGGACCGTGATCTCCGGGATCACGGTGTCTTCCGGCAGCATCAGCACCTGCATCACCGCACGCGCGACATTGACCGGGTCCTGCAGGTTGGCCAGGTCGATGTCGGGAAAGCGGTCCAGCAGGAAGGGCGTGCGCATGCCGCCGGCGACCACGGCGGTCACCTTGATGTTGTGCGGGCGCAGCTCGGCGTGCATCGCGTGCGAGAAGCCGAGCAGGCCGAACTTGCTGGCATGGTAGGCCGAGGCATTGGGCCAGCAGCGCTTGGCCGCGGTCGAGGCGATGTTGACGATCTGCCCGCCGCCCTGGCGCTTCATGTGCCGGGCGGCCAGCCGGGTCAGCAGGAAGGGGCCGTACAGGTTGGTGCGGATGACGCGGTCCCACTGTTCGTAGGACAGTTCGTCGATGGCGCAGGTGACGTCGGTGCCGGCGTTGTTGATCAGCACGTCGATCTTGCCGAACACTTCGACCGTGGCGGCGATCGCGCGCTCGGCCGCCAGCGGGTCGGCGACGTCGAATTCCATCGCCTGGGCAGCGCCGTTGCGGCTGCGGATCTCCTCGGCCAGCGCATAGGCGTTGTCGCGCTTGGTGTCGCCGACGACGATGTTGGCGCCGGCATCGGCCAGCGTGCGGCACAGGGCGGCGCCCAGGCCGCTGCCCCCGCCGGTGACGAGAATGCTCTTGCCGGTCAGCATGGTTTCGGTCGTGGCCGGCGCTGCGCCGGCATCCTGCGTGGGATTCAAGGAAGCTCTCCTGGTGGGTTCGACGGACTAATGAGAGAGCATAGGCGCCGACGGTCCGGCGTCATTGAGGCGGCGCAGCGGCCGCCTTGAGCGCACTCATGCGCCGCTCGCCGCCGGTACTTGTTGCACGGAACGGTTGCCGACCGCCATCGGGGCGGCGGGCGCCGGCGACATGTGCGGCGTGATCTCCAGCGCGTTCTCGTAGACATCGGCCACCTGCGCGGCCACCTTGCGCCAGGTGTAGTGGCGGTAGGCCCGGTGCATGCCGGCCCAGCCGAGGCGCTGCGCCAGCTGCGGCTGGTGGTAGAGGAAGGCCAGGCGTTCGGCCAGCGCCTGCGGATTCCTGGGCGGCACCAGGTAGCCGGTCTGGCCGTCGACCACGGTCGACTTGATGCCGCCGACGGCCGAGCCGATCACCGGCGTGCCGCAGGCCATGGCTTCCACCGGCGTGATGCCGAACGGCTCGTACCACGGCGTGGTGACGAAGACGTCGGACGCACTGTAGTAATAGCGCAGTTCCTGGCGCGGCCGCTGGCCCACGAACTGCACGGCGTCGCCCACGCCCAGGCTCTGGGCCAGCGCCATCAGGCGGCCGAGCTCCGGCGTGGCATCGGGATCGGGAGCCGCGCTGCTGCCGCCGACCACCAGCAGGCGCGCCGGCACGCCGTACTGGTGGTGCAGCAGGGCCACGGCGCGGATCACGTTGTCGATGCCCTTCCGCGGCACGATGCGGCCGAGCTGCAGCACGATGAACTCGTCCTCCGGCAGGCCGAGGTGGCGGCGCGCATTCGAGGTGACCGGCCAGAACTCGTCGGAATCGAAGCCGCAGGGCACGATGTCGATGCGGGCTGGATCGGCGGCGTACAGGTTTTCCATGTCGGCCTTGTCCTGCTCGCATTCGGCGATGATGCGGTCGGCGTCGGCCATCAGGCCTTCCTCGATGTCGAAGCGCACGTCGGGGAAGCCGTCGGCCTGGCCCTGGCTCAGCCGGCGCACCTTGCCCAGCGCGTGGAAGGTGATCACGAAGGGCGTGCCGGTGGCCTGCTTGAAGCGCTGGGCGACGATGCCCGACATGAAGAAATTGGCGTGCACGATGTCGTAGCGGATCTTCTCGCGCCGCGCGAAGCGGATCATGAAGCGCGCGAAATCCTCCATGAAGGGCAGCATCATTTCCTTCGAGATGAACTCCGGCGGCCCGGCAGGGACGTTGATCACGCGCACGTTCGGCATCCAGTCGACCACGATGTCGAGGTTCGCGGCATCGCGCCGCGTGAAGACGTCGACATGGTAGCCGAGAAGGGCCAGCTGCCTGGCGACATGAGCGACATAGACATTCTGTCCGCCGCTGTCCACGCCGCCGATCAAGGCCAGGGGAGAGGCGTGCTCGCTGATCAGGGCAATCTTTCTCATGGAATATCCCGGGTGTGTGTTTTTGGATGGCGGCGCATTCGCGCATGCGGAGGCGTTGGGAAGGGCATAGCAAGCCGCATACCCGCAGTATCGGGCGCGCAGGACCGCGGCAGCTTGATGCGGGGCACATGCCATGCCGGCCGCGCCGGGGGAGCGCATGTAAAAACGCGCCGTCCTCCGTGCAAGCATTGCCGCCGGCGTGGGGTCCGCTCAGCGATGCGCCATCGCCGCCTGCGGCTCGTCGTTGCCGCGCCGCCTGTTGCGCAGGTAAATGAACTGCCCCACGACCGCGATGGAAAACATGTAGGCATTGGTGAACACGAACACCCAGTTTTCCACCAGAAAGCTGTACCACACGAAACCGCCCGACGCGGTCAGCTGGCCGATGAAGAGCCATTTCGACACGCCGGCGGTGGAACCGCTCTGCCATTGCTTCCACACCTGGCGCGAGATGGTCCAGGCCAGCACGGCCGCGCTGAACCAGCCGACCGCTTCGGTGTAATCGACATCCATGCTTGCTTCCTCCTGTGTTCCGGTGTCGACCGCGGGCACGCCGCATTCATTCCGCGCGCCGCGCCTGCCGGTCCGTCTTGCGGTAATAGAGTTCCATCAGCGGCTTGGCCGATATGCCGTGGATCACCACCGAGCAGGCGATCACCGTCAGCACGATCGACACGAAGCGCGGCATGGTGCCCGGCACCCACAGGTTCTCCAGCGTGTAGGCCAGGTAGAACAGCGAACCGATGCCGCGGATGCCGAACCAGGCCATCAGCGCCTTCTGGATGCGCGTGTTCGCGCGCCCGGGCATGACCACCAGCACCGCGATCGGCCTGACCACGAAGAACAGCAGTGCGGCGATACCCACGCCTTCCCAGGACATCCCCATGCCGGAAATCAGCACGCCGAGCAGCAGGACCATCGCGAACTCGGCGATGTGCTCGAGCTGCTGGTTGAAGCCGAGCACCGTCTCGGTCATGTAGGCCGGCGCCTTCGCCGGATCGGTGGCCACATGCTCCTCCTCGCCCGCGGCGACCGGACCGATCACTTCGCCGGGCGCTTCCTCGCCGCTGCTGGTGTACTCGATGCGGCGCATGGCCAGGCCGGTCATGAAGACGGCCACGAAACCGTTTCCTTCGATCAGATGGGCAAACCCGTACGACAGGGCGATCATGCCGAGCGTGAGGAATTCCTCCATGCCCAGCGCCATGCGGAAGCGATGCCGCAGGAACAGCACCAGGCGTCCGACCAGCCAGCCGAGCACCAGGCCGCCCACGGTGCCCTTGAAGAATTCGATGAGGATCTTCAGGACGGCGCCGGGTTCCACGTATTCCACGCCGGCGGCAACGCCCGTCAGGCCCAGGCCGATCATGATGAAGGGGAAGGTGGTCGCGTCGTTCAGGCCGCCTTCGCCGGTCAGGCCGAAACGGATGCGGTCGCGGTCGCCCGCATCCTGGATCTGCACGTCGGAAGCGAGGATCGGATCGGTGGGCGCCAGGATGGCTGCCAGCAGCATGGCGATGCCGACCGGCAGTCCGAGCAGCCACACGCCTGCGGCCGTCAGCAGGCCGACGGTCACGATCATCGACAGGATGCCCAGCTGCAGCGGCAGCCACCAGATCGGCTCCCGAAAACTTGCGCGCAGCTTCAGGCCGACGGTGAACAGCGAGACGATCAGCGCGATCTCGGTGACGATCTTGAGCTGGGTCGGATAGAGCTGGGGATCGAAGCCGACGAAGCCGATGCCCGACGGGCCCAGCGCATAGCCGACCGCCAGGTAGAACATGGCCGGGCTCAGCGGCAGCCGCTCGAGCAGCGACTCCATCAGCCCCATCGAGATCAGCAGGGCGCCGACGATCAGATACCAGAGCGTGGCGGTGTCGATGATGTGCCTCCCGTGAGGGCGGGCGGTCGCGCCGCCCGTGTTGTCGTGTGCATGCCGGGCATGCTTGTGCTCACGGTCGGCGCTGTGGCCGGGCACCGGCACCGTCGCGGCCGGCGGCGGGACGCATCGCGCCGGCATTGCGCATCTCGGCCTCGATCAGTTTCTTGAAGCGCGCCAGGTCCTGCAGCGAGCGCGCCGTCAGCAGGTCGGCGAGGCCTTGTCCTTCGCCCGGGCGATCGTCGTCGAACTCGATGAACATCGTGATCCGCGTGGTCGTCTCGTCGATCGCATGGAATTCCACCCGGCCGCTGTGGAGGTGGCCGGAGATGTTGCGCCAGGCGATCCGCATTTCCGGTACCTGTTCGGTGATCACGGCATCCCATTCGCGGTCCCGGCCATCCGACACCGCGTGCCAGTGCAGATGGGTGTCGTCCACTCGGCGCACTTCGCGCACGCCTTCCATGAAGCGCGGAAACTGCTCGAAGCGGCTCATCCAGAGATAGGTGTCGTGCAGCGGCGCGTTGACTTCCACGGCGGCATCGATCGTTGCCATCGGTACATTCCTTTCCTTCGTCGTGCGGGAGCGCGGCGGCCCGGCAGGGCGGGAACATGCAAACCCTGCCGGCCGCATGAAGATTCTTCCGATATCAGGCCATGTTCCTGTCGCGGCAACTTCACTGCCGGCGGCCCATCCAACCGGCACGTTTCCACGGCGCGAACGGCATGATCAAGATCTCGGAGCAAACCGCGGGCCAGCCGCAGGGAAAGCTGGCCATCATCTGGAACATCGTCTGGCTTTATCGCTGGCGGGTGACCGGCGCGGTGCTGTTCCTGGTGCTCGCCAAGGTGGCGACGGTGATGGTGCCGCTGGTGCTCAAGCGCATCGTCGACGATCTCGGCCGGCCGGAGCAGCTGCAGGCGCTGCCGATCTACCTGCTGGCCGGCTACGCGATCCTGCGGTTCTCCAGCACGCTGTTCAACGAGCTGCGCGACCTGCTGTTCTCGCGGGTGACGCAGGGCGCGGTGGCGTCCTATGCGCTCAAGGTGTTTGCCCACCTGCATGCGCTGGGGGCGCGCTTCCATGCGCAGCGCCGCCTCGGGGGATTGCTGCCGGACATCGAGCGCGGCACCAACGGCATCGCCTTCCTGCTGGGCGCCGGCCTGTTCACGCTGATCCCGACCCTCATCGAGATCGCCATGGTGATGGCCATCATCAGTACGCGCTACAGCCTGTGGTATACGGCGATCATCTTCGTCACCTTCGTGATCTATTCCGCCTTCACCGTGGTGTTCACGGCGCGCCGCACCATCTACCAGCGGCGCGTCAACAAGCTCGACACCGATGCGAAGGGGCGGCTGGCCGACAGCCTGATCAACTACGAGACGGTCAAGAGTTTCGCCAACGAATCGGTGGAGACCACGCGTTTCACCGGCATCATGCAGCGCTGGGCCGATGCGGTGTTCTCCAACCAGAAGGCGCTGTTCATCCTGCACGTGGGACAGAGCGCCATCATCGCCGGCGGCGTGGCGTCGATCATGCTGCTGGCCGGCGCCGCGGTTTTCCGGGAGACCATGACCGTGGGCGACCTGATCCTCATCAATGCCTACGTGCTGCAGGTCTGCCTGCCGCTCAACACGCTCGGCTTCGTGTTCCGCGAGGCGCGCGACGCGCTGGTCAATACCGAGAAGCTGTTTTCGCTGCTCGGCGAGCGTCCCGACGTCGAGGACAAGCCCGGCATGCCGGACCTGAAGCTGAAACGTGCGGAAGTGGTGTTCGAGGACGTGCGCTTCGCCTACGATCCGGCGCGGCCGATCCTGCACGGCGTCAGCCTGCGCATCGCGCCCGGCAGCACGGTGGCCATCGTCGGCGGCAGCGGCTCGGGCAAGTCGACGCTGGCACGGCTGCTGCTGCGCTTCTACGACGTCAACGGCGGCCGCATCCTGATCGACGGCCAGGACGTGCGCGACGTCAACCTGAAGAGCCTGCGGCGCGCCATCGGCGTGGTGCCGCAGGACACGGTGCTGTTCAACGACACCATCGGCTACAACATCGGCTATGGCAACCTCGATGCGTCGCCGGAACAGATCCGCGCCGCCGCCCGCGCCGCCCACATCGACCGCCTGATCGAGTCGCTGCCGGACGGCTACGACACCCAGGTCGGCGAGCGCGGCATGAAGCTGTCCGGCGGCGAGAAGCAACGTATCGCGATGGCGCGCGCCATCCTCAAGAACCCGCCGATCCTGATCTTCGACGAAGCGACCTCGGCGCTGGACGCCCGGTCGGAACGGGCGATCCAGCAGGAACTGAACCGCCTTGCCGAGAACCGCACCACGCTGATCATTGCCCACCGCCTGTCCACCATCGTCGGCGCCGACGAGATCGTGGTGATGGACAAGGGCAGGGTGGTGGAGCGCGGCACGCACAAGCGGTTGCTGTTGCTGGGTGGGGCGTATGCGCAGTTGTGGCGGTTGCAGTTGCAGGAGGAGTTGCAGGAAAGAGCCGGTTAGCGCTTGGTACTCCGTGCGTACGACTGGAGTGAGTGGACTTTTCTCAACGTGGCTGTTGCATGTGACTCCTTTGGCTGAAACTGTTCATTGCTTCTTGCATAACCAGGTTTGCCGGGTTTTGCAATGCATGCATTTTGGCCCTTTCTTTTAGTGCGGCGTACTTCTCTTCACCATGTTGCCGCTGTTGAAATGCTGCAGACTCGTCAGCGCTAAGGTATGCGATTGCCTTGCGTGGATCTGACGAATCTCTTTCCAAGGTCGCGATGATGAATGCGTCATATGCTGCGGGGTCTCCCTTCCCGACGCAAGACGCAGTCGCATGTAGCCATTGAGCATACTTCAGTGCGTCGGTCATTCCGTATCGCCCTACCTCCATAGGGAACTCGGGTTCCATTGAAAGAAGAAACCTTGCTGTCGCCTCTAGTACGGGTGGAGTGAGGATCGGGGCGTGGTTTGGGTTGGAGAATTGGGAGGCAATGATTTCTGCGCCATAGGCTTCCTTCAATCCCTTCAGCATGCTTAATATCTTTTTCTGTTCCTGCGAAGGAGCGAAGGGCAATAGGTGCGCCAGTTCTCCTGAATATTCTTCCTTGCCTAACGACTTATTCTCAACGCTGGCTTCCAATACTGCGAGCGAGTCTGGGAAATATCCGATCCGACTGAATTGCAAGGCTGCCATTCGACCAACTTCACCTCCGCGAGGGATATGGGTGCGAAGATCATGGAGAATCATCGAGTTCCAAGGTGATCCTGCAGTGTGGTCGTACAGTGATGCGAGGAGACGAAGGAGAGATGCCCTTTCGCCTTCGGAAATTTTCATGGAGAGAGCAGACCGAATCCTTGTGACATTATCCAGTGTCTTTTCAAGGCCCATTGCATGGATGGTGTCAATCGCTTCGCGTCCAATCGTGCCGCTTCCAGCCATCCCAGAAATGTACTTCTCCAATTCCGAATGTGCGCTTGCTTGTACGGTCACCTTCGTAGTCTCTTTCGTGTCGAGAACTGCGTGGCGCCCAAGATTGTGCGTGCTCGCCCATGGCCTTTCCGCGTCACGGGCGATGGAGCCAGGAACATCCGGATGCGAGCTTCTTAAAAGCGAAGGAGTCAATATGAAGGCCATGATTGCGGAGAGCGCACCTATGACGGCCAAAGTAAGTTTTGTGTTCATCAATGTATTTTGCAAATGAGGAATGTCACGCCCGGCACGCTCACAGTGTCTTTGCCTTGGAAAAGAGAATGGAGGGTGTGAGCAAGGTGACACTAAAGTTAAAAGCATCCCGCATGCGCTGGCTCCATCCAGAGTTAAACGTCCAGCGCGAATCTGCTCCACTGACAAGATATGTATTTGTTGGCTGAGTAGTTCGAAGCAGATCAAGGACGAACGTGTCGCACCGGTAAACACCTCTGGTTGGAGGATGTCTTGGGCCACCTTTCGGGAGCGCGCTGGTGTACTGCGCTGTTTGGGTATAGTCCGCGCCAACGAGGCGAATCTGGTGCGATCGCTTGACTATGATTTCCCGGTACTTATATGGACGCATGTAGTCCAGCGGGTTGGCTGCAACCGGGCACGTGGTTTCGAAGCATCCTAGCAAGGAGGTATTTGGGTAGTTCGGGGATACGACTCCCCAGTACGGAGAACGTGACTGGAAATCTGAAATGGTATTGATCCGAACGACATTGCCGCCTTCGTTCAGGACCTCGATTACCTTGTCGCCATCCCATATGCCAACATGACCGGCCCAGGATAGTCCCGGATACGCAAGATCTCGGCCGACAATCTCCCCCATGGCTTGAGGGCTGCGAAGTGATTCGTTGGTATCTGCACCTACGCTCCAGATGGATTTTCCGTCCGAACGGTAGATTACGAGATTTCCGTCGTTTTGAATGACAAGATAAGCTCCTGAATTCCCTCCTGTCCTGGACGCCCATAATGGCTTCCCCGCTGCGCTTATAACAACCAGATTTCCGTCGTCTTGCATGATTGCGTAGCTGCCTGCATGTTGATGCGTCACCGTATGCCAGCGAGCGAACATGTCTCGCTTTCTATAGAGAACAAGATTGCCATCATGTTGCATTGCAAGCACATGCTTGCCGTTCTCCGGCTCAATAGTCGTTCCGCCTTGGAGTACGGAACCGGCCCGGATAATCGTGTTCGCATGTGCGGCTGAAAGAATCTGTGCGAATGCAAGAAGCATCCAGAAAAAAAATGAATTTGGTTTGTACATGTCTCGCTGCTCCCCTATGGATAGAGCGAGCAATACTATTGCTGGTGGCAATGCCTATAAACTAGCCATGTAGTCATGGCTTACTCATGGCTTGTAATTTGGCAACTGCAGAGGGAGGTCAATCGGTCTGAACAAGCGCTGAACCTTGGCAAATTCCGTTCGTCTGTCGATGGACAACCGCCGCATCCGACCGGATGCTGCCATTCGAACGACTTGCGCAAGGATGGACCGCTCCATGCAGAAGATCGTCGCCTTCACCAGGGACCGCAGCCCGGCCGGCCGCCGCGGCGACAGCGCCATGCCGCCCGCGACGGGCGTCCGCTACGGCAGCGACACGCCGCAGGAGCGCGCCGAGCAGGTGTCGGTATCCATCGTAGTGCCGACCTGCGGGCGGCCCGACCTGCTGAACCGCTGCCTCGGCGCGCTGACGATGCAGCGCTTCGATCCGACCCGCTACGAGATCATCGTGGTCGACGACCGGCCCAGCGTCGCCACCCGCGACATCGTCATCGACTGGGCCAAGCATGCGGCGCGGCGCGGGCCGACGGTGACCTACATCGCCTCGCCCGGACCGCACGGGCCGGCGGCCGCGCGCAACCACGGCTGGCGCGCCGCGCGCGGCCAGATCATCGCCTTCACCGACGACGACACCGTGGCGCGTACCGACTGGCTGGAAAAGGGCGTCGAGGCATTCGCCCATCCCGACGTCGAGGCGGTGTGGGGACGCATCGTGATGCCGCTGCACCGCACGCCGACCGATTACGAACTCGATGCCAAGGGCCTGGAGCGCGCCGAGTTCGTCACCGCCAACTGCTTCTGCCGCAAGAGCACGCTGGAGAAGATCGGCGGCTTCGACGAGCGCTTCCGCTTCGCCTGGCGCGAGGATGCCGACCTGTATTTCAACCTGCTCGACATCCATGCGCGCATCGAGCATGTGCCGGCGGCGGTCATCGTGCATCCGATCCGGCCGGCCCGCTGGGGCGTCAGCCTGTCGCAGCAGAAGAAGGTGATCTTCGACGCGCTGCTGTTCAAGAAGCATCCCGACCTCTACCGCCGCAAGATCCGCGCGCGGCCGAACTGGAACTATTACCTGATCGTGCTGGCGCTGGCCGCCGCGATCGGATTCGGCGTCGCCGGCCTGACCGTGCCGGCGGTGGCCGCCGCCGCCGCCTGGCTGGCGCTCACCGCACGCTTCTGCGCCGCGCGGCTGCGCCACACGGTGCACACGCCGTCGCATGTGCTGGAGATGATCGTCACGTCGGCGCTGATTCCGCCGGTGTCGGTGTTCTGGCGCATGGTGGGCATGCTGAAGTTCCGCACGCCGCTGATCTGACCGGCGCCATGGACCTGCCGCGTTTCCTGCAGATCGAGCCGGTCGGCGAGTGCAACCTGCGCTGCCGCATGTGTCCCGTCCGCTTCCGCGAGGATGGCGGGCCGGGACGGCCGCCGGCGATGATGGCGTTCGCCGATTTCTGCGCGGTGCTCGACCAGTTCCCGCAGCTGGAGGAGCTGCACCTGCAGGGCCTGGGCGAGCCGCTGATGCACCTGTATTTCTTCGACATGGTGCGGCACGCCGTCGCGCGCGGCATCCGCGTCTCGACCAACACCAACCTGACCATCCTGACCGAGCGGCGCGCCGCGGAATGCGTCGACAGCGGGCTGCACGTGCTGCACGTCTCGCTCGACGGCGCCACCGCGAAGACTTATGAACGGATCCGCGAGCGCGCGCGCTTCGACAAGGTCCTGCGCAACCTGCGGCGGCTGGTGCATGCAAGGCTGGCGGCCGCCAGCCTGACGCCGGAGATCCGCATCGTCTGCGTCGTCATGCGCGAGAACCTGGCCGAGCTGCCGGCGCTGGTGCGGCTGGCGCATGCCGAGGGCGTCAAGTCGGTCTCGGTGCAGCACCTGTGCCACGACTTCGGCGAATCGACCCTGCCGCAGCGCTACGCGCCGATGCGCGAATTCATCGACGGCCAGACGCTGCTGCAGGAAGACCCGGAGCGCGTCGCCTGGTATTTCGAGGAGGCGCGCGCGACCGCGGCGCGGCTAGGCGTGGCGCTGCGCCTGCCCAATGTCGCGCCGCGCAGCCATCCGCCCGGCACGCCCGGGCGCCAGCGCTGCGACTGGCCGTGGCGCGGCGCTTACGTGGCCTACGACGGCCGCGCGATGCCGTGCTGCATGGTGGCCACGCCGGACCGCATCCACTTCGGCAACATGGTGCGCGACGGCGCGGCGGCGGTGTGGAACGGCGACGGTTACGCCGCCTTCCGCGCGCGGCTCGACTCGGACGATCCGCCGGAGGTCTGCCGCAGCTGCGCCGTGTACTCCGGCACCTTCTGAACCCCATCCATCCCCCGGGAGCGCCTACGTGCGACTGAAGATCCTGACCTGGCATACGCATGGCAGCTACCTCTACTACCTGACCCAGGTGCCGCACGATTTCTACGTGCTGTCCAAGCCGGACCGCCCGCCCGGCTACGGCGGCCGCTGCGGCCACCTCCCGTGGGGCGACAACGTCTTCGATCTGCCGGTCGACCGGGCGAAGGACGCGCAGTTCGACTGCATCCTGTTCCAGGACGATCCGCAGTATCTCGAGGACCAGTATCTCTACCTCACGGAGGCGCAGCGCAAGCTGCCGCGCATCTACCTGGAGCACGACACGCCGCGCGAGCACCCGACCGACATGCGCCATCCGGTCGAGGACAAGGATGTGCTGCTGGTGCACGTCACTGCCTTCAACGAGCTGATGTGGGACAACCACGGCCTGACGACCCGTGTGATCGATCACGGCGTCATGGTGCCGGCGGTCGACTACACCGGCGAACTTGCGCGCGGCATCGTGGTGGTCAATCACCTGGGACGGCGCGGCCGGCGGCTCGGCGGCGACGTGTTCGAGCGCGTCCGCGCCGAGGTGCCGCTCGACCTGATCGGGATGGGTGCGGAGGAACTGGGCGGCCTGGGCGAGGTGCTGCATGCCGACATCCCAAGCTTCGTGGCCCGTTACCGCTTCCTGTTCAACCCGATCCGCTACACCAGCATGGGCCTGGCCGTCATCGAGGCGATGATGGCCGGCGTCCCGGTGGTCGGCCTGGCCACGACCGAAATGGCGACCGCCATCGAGAACGGCGTGTCCGGCTACGTCGACACCGACGTCGGCAAGCTGGTCGGCCACATGCGCGAGCTGATCCGCGATCCGGCGCTGGCGCGCAGGCTGGGGCAGGGCGCGCGCAAACGGGCGCGGGAGCGCTTCGGCATCGAGCGCTTCGTGCGGGAGTGGGATGCGGCGTTCCGGTTTGTGACGGCGTAGCGGCAGGCTCGACGGATCGCAATGCGCCCGGCTGCCGTCGGCGGATACTGCGGTTGATTCGTCCGTCCCGGCGGAATCGGCCGCCGTCGCTCCCTCCCCCTGGCAAGGGGAGGGCTGGGGCGGGGGGCGTGCGCTTCATCCGGCACATGCGCCAGTTCTTGCGCACTCCCCCCATCCCAGCGTCCCCCTGCTAGGGCGCCCGGCGAGGGGGAAGGAGCAGGCCGGCGTCGGTCGACACGCAACCGCATTCGATCAGGACACCTACCCCAACACGTCTGGAGCATACCCATGGAATCTTCCGGAAGTTTCTTCATCGACCGCGCCTGCGCGGAGAAGGCGGTGCAGATGAGCCTGCCGATGATCGAGGCCGCGATGCGGGACCAGGCGGTCTGCGGCAGCGGCTTTCTCTACATCGTGGTCATGGACCCGGCGCTGCATCCGGGCAACGCCACCTTCCGCGATGCCATCCTCTACGAACACGCGATCGGCGACCGCAACCAGTGGGACGCCGACTACGGCGAGTTCGCCCGCGCCAAGGCGCGCGTGGCCTGGCGCACCGGCATGGACGGTCACATGGTGCAGGAACTGCGTCCCTACCTGCTGACCGCGAGGGACACGGTGTTGTGGGGCAGCGTGGTGGTCGACGGCATCGTGGTCAGCGCCAGCGGCGCGCACCCCTGGTATGACGAGGCGTTCGCCGGCACCGTGGCGATGTGCCTGCGCGCGCTGGCCAAGGCCGGCATCGAGGAGACGCGCCGGGACAACCTGTTCCTGCCTGCACGCTAGGGTCTGTCTGGCAGAACAAAGGCGTCTTGCTGAAATCATAGTGGGATGAGCCGAACAGACCTATCCGAAAGGCAATGGCGGCAGCTTGAGCCGCTCATGCCACCCGACCCGCACCGCGGCCAT